>JAEEGL016339002.1_pt1 | contig 27554 bp, 15 predicted proteins | sample 9134231 | NCBI WGS metagenome assembly JAEEGL01 (sample SAMN16246548, study PRJNA631951) | gut metagenome | biome: gut microbiome; feature: rumen; material: fiber-attached | host: Bos | place: Iran: Karaj | collected 2018-10
AGCATACCCACCTACTGCTATGAGGCCGCCGCCTTCACCCCTGAGCGCAAGAATTTGGCGGTGTGCCGGGAGGGAGAATACGAGGCGCTGGCAGAGAAACTGAGCACCCCCGGCAAGGAACCCGACTTTGGTGCCCGTCCCATGGACGAAGGCATTGCCCGAACAGGAGCCACCGTGGTAGGCGCACGCGACTTCCTGATAGCAGTGAACTTCAACCTTAACACCACCTCCACACGACGCGCCAATGCCATTGCCTTCGATGTGCGTGAGAAAGGGCGTCCGCAGCGCGAAGGCGGACTGCTCACCGGCAAACCGCTGAAAGACGCGGAGGGCAACCCCCTCATGATACCCGGCACGCTGAAAGGAACCAAGGCCATAGGATGGTACATCGATGAATACGGCATCGCCCAAGTGTCGATGAATATTACCGACATACGCCAGACACCCCTGCACGTTGCCTTCGACGAGGTATGCCGCTGTGCCCAAAACCGCGGCATACGGGTGACAGGTACCGAAATTGTGGGTCTGATACCCAAAAGCACACTCATCGACGCTGGCCGCTACTTCCTTGAGAAGCAGCACCGCTCCACCGGCATACCCGAGAAAGACATCATCGACATAGCCATCCACTCACTTGGCCTCTCCGACCTGCGTCCCTTCCGCCCTGAGGAAAAGGTGATAGAAATGCTGATGGAGAAAGACCAGAAAAAAAACAAAGATTTAGCCGACCTCACTGTGAAGGATTTCGCCTTTGAGACCTCACGTGAGAGTCCCGCCCCCGGTGGCGGCACCATCTCGGCCTACATGGGTGCCTTAGGCGCCGCTCTTGGCACGATGGTGGCCAACCTGTCGGGGCATAAGGCCGGCTGGGATGACAGATGGGAGGAATTCGCCCGCCATGCCGACAAAGGCCAGACGCTGATGAGCCAACTGATAGGGTTGGTGGATGAAGACACCCAGGCCTTCAACCGCATCATGGAAGCATTCGGTCTGCCCAAGAAAACCGATGCCGACAAAGCCACCCGCTCCGCCGCCATACAGACTGCCACCCTCTATGCCGCCGAAGTGCCTCTACGCACCATGCGGACGGCAAGTGAAGTGTTCGCGCTCTGCCAAGACATGGCCGAAACCGGCAACCCCAACAGTGTGAGCGATGCCGGGGTAGGCGCCTTAGCCGCCCGTGCCGCCGTATTGGGTGCCGGACTGAACGTGAAAATCAACGCAGCCTCACTGAAAGACCGTGCCAAAGCCAATGAGTTAGTGACAGAAGCAGAAAGGCTGATGCAAGAGGCCAACGAGCAGGAACGTGCGATAATGACGATAGTAGAGAAAAAGATAAACGGATAAAGAACAATTGCCATGACAAACGAAACTTTTCAGCAAGAGATAAGGGCAGGCATACCCGACACCCTGCCCGCCCCCAAGGCCTACGACCCCGATATAAACCATGCGCCGAAACGCAAGGATATCCTCACCGCCAAAGAGAAGCGGCTTGCACTGCGCAATGCGCTCCGCTATTTTCCCAAACACCTGCATGCCCAACTGGCACCCGAGTTTGTCGAGGAACTGCACCGTTATGGCCGCATCTACATGTACCGCTACCGTCCCGACTACGACATCTACGCACGGCCTATCGATGACTATCCCCACCGCTCCCGTCAGGCAGCCGCTATCATGCTGATGATACAGAACAACCTCGATCCCCGAGTGGCACAACATCCGCACGAGCTCATCATCTACGGCGGCAACGGAGCCATCTTCCAGAACTGGGCACAATACAGGTTGGTGATGAAATACCTGAGCGAGATGACCGACGAGCAGACCCTCGTGATGTACTCAGGGCATCCGTTAGGTCTCTTTCCCTCGCACCCCGGCGCACCCCGTGTGGTGGTGACCAACGGCATGGTGATACCCAACTACTCAAAACCCGACGACTGGGAGCGGATGAACGCTCTCGGCGTGAGCCAATACGGCCAGATGACCGCCGGTTCGTATATGTATATCGGTCCGCAGGGCATTGTCCACGGCACCACTATCACTGTGCTCAATGCAGCCCGCAAACGCTATGCCAAGGGACAGACCAATCCCCACGGCATGCTCTTCGTGACCGCCGGACTGGGCGGCATGTCGGGCGCACAGCCCAAGGCAGGCAACATAGCCGGTGTGGTGAGCGTGGTGGCCGAAATCAATCCCAAGGCCGCAGAGAAACGCTACGAGCAGGGATGGGTGGACGAGATGCACCATGACCTGAACGAACTGATACCCGCCATACGCAATGCCGTAAACGAGAAACGCACTGTGTCGATGGCCTACGTGGGAAATGTGGTGGACTTATGGGAGCGGCTTGCCGACGAAGGCATACGCGTGGATTTAGGAAGCGACCAAACCTCTCTGCACAATCCGTGGGCGGGTGGTTACTACCCCGTGGGACAGACCTTAGAGGAGTCGAAACGCATGATGGCCGAGGAGCCGGAGAAGTTCAAGGCCTGTGTACAGGCTTCCCTGCGCCGTCAGGTTGCCGCCATCAATAGGCTCACCGAGCGCGGCATGTATTTCTTCGACTACGGCAACGCCTTCCTGCTGGAATCGAGCCGTGCAGGTGCCGACATTCTGCTGCCCGACGGAAGATTCCGTTACCCGTCATACGTTCAGGACATCATGGGTCCCATGTTCTTCGACTATGGCTTCGGCCCCTTCCGCTGGGTGTGCACCTCCTGCGACCCCGCCGACCTGGCTGAGACCGACCGCATAGCCGTGGAGGTGCTGGAGGAAATACGGCGCACCGCCACTCCCGACATCATAGGACAGCTTGACGACAACATCCACTGGATAAAGGAGGCCGGACGCAACCACTTGGTGGTAGGCTCACAAGCCCGTATTCTCTATGCCGACGCAGAGGGCCGCACCAAGATTGCACTTGGCTTCAACCAAGCAATACGCGAGGGACGACTCAAGGCACCCGTGGTGTTAGGACGCGACCATCACGACGTGTCGGGCACCGACTCCCCCTTCCGTGAGACCAGCAACATCTACGACGGCTCGCAATTCTGTGCCGACATGGCCGTACAGAACGTGATAGGCGACGCCTTCCGCGGTGCCACCTGGGTATCGTTGCACAACGGCGGCGGCGTAGGCTGGGGCGAAGTGATAAACGGCGGTTTCGGCATGGTGGTGGACGGCACGGCAGAGAGCGACCGACGCATACGGGAGATGCTGCTGTGGGATGTGAACAACGGTATAGCACGCCGCAGCTGGGCCCGCAACCAAGGTTCCATCGACGCCATACGCCGTGAGATGGAACGCACACCGGGACTCACCGTGACCCTTCCGCAGATGGCCGACGACGAACTGATAGAGCAGGCCTTCGCCGAATGAACCGTTTGCCGTGCATCCACAAAAACATAAACAACAAGATACTATGACCAAGACACATTATATCAGTGCCGGACACCTGACACAAGACAAAATAGACCGGATAATAACCGAAGGCTACCGACTCGAATTGGGTGAAGAGGCCAAAAAGAGCATCCTCAGCTGCCGTGAGTATCTGGACAGGAAGATAGCCGAGAGCGATGCGCCCATCTACGGAGTGACAACAGGATTCGGCTCGCTCTGCAACATCAGCATCGGCAATGACCAGTTGGCCGAGTTGCAGAAAAACCTGGTGATGTCGCACGCCTGCGGTATCGGTGCCCCCGTGCCCCGCGAGGTGGTGCGCATCATGCTGCTGCTCAAGGTGCAGTCTCTGAGTTATGGTCACAGCGGATGTCAGCTTGGCACCGTGCAGCGGCTTATCGACTTCTTCAACAATGATATCTGTCCCATTGTGTATGAGCAAGGCTCAGTGGGCGCCAGCGGCGACCTTGTGCCTCTGGCCCATCTTTGCCTGCCCCTGCTTGGTATGGGCGAGGTGGAATACAAAGGACAACGGATGACAGGCGGCGAGATATTGGCGAAGATGGGCTGGGAACCCATACAGTTAGCATCAAAAGAGGGTCTCGCCCTGCTCAACGGCACCCAGAACATGAGCGCCTTTGCTGTTTGGTCGCTCATACAGGCCAAGCGCATCACACAATGGGCCGACGTAATCGCCGCCCTCTCACTCGAGGCCTACGACGGCCGTCAGGAGCCTTTCAACCTGGCCGTTCATCTTGTCCGTTCCCACAAAGGACAGATTGCCACCGCCGTGCGTATCAACGAACTGCTGCGCGGCAGCGAACTGATAGCACAGCACAAGGTGCATGTGCAAGACCCTTACTCCTTCCGCTGCATACCACAAGTGCATGGTGCCGTGAAAGACACCCTGTCGTATGTGAAATCAGTGGTGGACATCGAAATCAACGCCGCCACCGACAATCCCACCATCTGCCCTGAGGAAGACCTCATCATCTCGGCGGGCAACTTCCATGGTGAGCCGATAGCACTGCCTATGGACTTCCTCTGTATCGCCATGAATGAGTTAGGGAGCATCTCAGAACGCAGAACCTACAAACTGGTGTCCGGAACCCGCGGACTGCCCAGTTTCCTGGTGGCCACACCAGGTGTGAACAGCGGCTTCATGATCACGCAATACACCTCAGCCGCCATTGTGAGCCAGAGCAAAACGCTCTGCATGCCCTCCTCTGCCGACAGCATACCCACCTCACAAGGTCAGGAAGACCATGTGAGCATGGGAGCCAATGCCGGCACAAAACTGCTGCGCGTGATGGAGAACACCGAACGTGTGCTCGCCATCGAACTGTTGAACGCCGCCCAGGCACTCGACTTCCGCCGGCCGCTGCACACATCGCCCATCTTGGAGAGGATACATGCCGCCTACCGCAAGGTGGTGCCGTTTATCGACCACGATGTGGTGATGTATCCGCACATTGCCCAATCGGTGGAATTCATCCGTAAATATCCCCTTGAATGAAGACACTTATAACCAACATCCGCTACCTTGCCGGCATACAGCCCCGCGACAGGTTCCGCATAGCAGGACAAGCAATGCGACAACTTGAGGTGCTGGAAAACGCCTGGCTGCTGACCGACAACGACCGAATAGCTGCCTTCGGAGGCATGGACACCCCGTTGCCCCCGGCCGACAACACCTATGATGCCGAAGGCGGAACCCTGTTGCCCGCCTGGTGCGACTCCCACACCCATTTGGTTTATGCCGGTGCGCGCGAGGGAGAGTTCGTTGACAAGATTCGCGGACTCAGCTATGCCGAGATAGCCAAGCGCGGCGGCGGCATTCTGAACAGTGCCGACCGGCTGCATGAGATGAGCGAGGACGAACTCTACGACCAAGCCATGGTGCGGCTGAACGAAGCAGTGGCATGCGGCACCGGCTGCATGGAGATAAAGAGCGGCTATGGCCTGAACACCGCTGACGAACTGAAAATGCTGCGGGTGATAGACCGTATGAAGAAAACATCGAAGGTGAAGATTGTAAGCACCTTTTTGGGAGCCCATGCTGTGGGACGCGCCTACACAGGCCGCCAGGATGACTATGTAGACCTGGTGGTGAACGAGATGATTCCCGCCGTGGGAGGAGAAGGACTGGCCGACTACATCGATGTGTTCTGTGATGAAGGGTTCTTCACCCCCGAGGAGACACGCCGCATACTGGAGGCCGGCGCACGATATGGCATGCGCCCCAAGATTCACGCATGCGAACTTGCCTCATCGGGAGGAGTAGAGGTGGGTGTGACCTGCGGTGCCCTCTCCGTAGACCATCTGGAGAGTGCCTCCGATGAAGACATCCACTTGTTGCAAGGCAGCACCACCATCCCCACCCTTTTGCCCGGCACATCGTTCTTCCTGCGTATGCCTTACGGACAGGGCCGCAAGATGATAGAGAACGGACTGCCCATTGCCTTAGCCAGCGACTGCAATCCAGGCAGTACCCCGTCGCTCGACATGAAGTTTGTGGTATCGCTAGCCTGCATCTATATGCGGTTGTTGCCTGCCGAGGCCATTCATGCCGCCACGCTGAACAGTGCAGCCGCCATGAACCTTAGCGCCGATTACGGCTCCATTACAGTGGGCAAAAAAGCCAATCTGCATCTCACATTGCCCATACCCTCGATAGAGTATATTCCCTATGCTTACACCCGCCGCATCACACGGCAGGTGTGGCTGGAAGGAACGGCCATGCTGTAGGCCTGAAAGACATTAAAAAAGGCACAGAGACCGAAATCTCCGTGCCTTTTTCTATCTTATCGGGTGAGTGAGAACTTCAGGCTTAGACCGAAGTCGCGTGTGGTGGTGGGATAGCTGCTCGAAGAGAGGAGCGGCGTATTGGTCTGATGATCGTAGTAGAATGTCAGGGTCATGAGCTTGGACAACGTATAGTCGGCTGTGAAGGAGAACTTCAGTGCAGTGTTTCCACTGGATGCCGAACTGGTCATCGATGCGATGTCGCGGCTGATATTGGCCTGCTGACGGTAGGAAAAGTCGAACCGCAGATTCAGGTCATGGTTGAATGAGTTCTTGCTGTTATTGCGGTTGTTTTGGGAGTTCTGCTTGTTGCCTCCCTCTTTATCATCATTATTGCCAGCGTTTTTCTTTCCGCCCTTCACCTTGCGATGTGATCCGCCACCGCCGCCGAAGAATTTGAAATCATTGATTTTGTACCCCATGCCTATTACCCAGTCTTTGCTGGTAGTCTCATTGAGCTGCACACTGGTCATACTCAAGCTGAGCTGACGGCTTGTCTTATATTCCAATTTGCAGGTGAGATTGTTGTGCAGGGTGACATCCACGCCCAACAATGGCGCGAAGTTCTCATTGATGCTAACCGTCGACACATTAAACATACTGTTTGGAACCGGGTTGCCCGTAGTGGCATCAGTGATGAATCCGAGTCCACCCGTGAACTCCATCCATGTGCTGTAGCTGGCATAAGAACCAACAGCATAGATACTCTTGTAAGAGTGGTTCAGATTGACGCTTTTGAAGAGCGAACTGAATAGCGGCAGTTTGCCCAGTCCGCTGTATCGTATGGTCCAGTTGGGCAGCAATCTGCTCAGTGTGGGGAAGATATCGAGGCTCTTTCCTCCCATATTGGTGTAGGAAGCCAGGAAGGCCGGCACCAGCACATCAGAGCTGTAAGCACCCACGCCACCGTTTTCGGGGTTGAACGCCTTTCCTGCCAATGGAGTGCCCTCCGGATAGACTGCGTTGGCATATCTGGCCACCACCCGTTCGCGGAAAGAAGGCAGCGACTGGCAGAACTTTTCGAAGGACTTGGAGTGGTAGCCATTGTTGGCATCTCCGCTGCTCTCAAACGCTGTTTTGAGCGAGATGGTGGTCATAGTGAATGAACCCGTCTGTGTGGTGGGATTGCCGCTATACATATACTGCACACTCTTAGCCTTGGTGACATTGCGGCTGGCACTGAGGTCAATCTTGAAGTCGCGCACCGGCTCCACTGTCATCTTCAGCTGCAAATCCTCGGTGAGGCTGGTGGTGGCCGGTGTGGCCACACTTTCGTTTGACAGCAGCCATCCGTTGCTGCGCGCCTTCTCTATGAAGTCATCATCGATGAATCCGAAGCCAAAGTCAAGTCCAGGCGCCATAATATCGCCTCTGCGCTGCCCGAAAGCGTTGCCAATGGTGGGCATGAATCCCGGCAGGCCCATGGAATACTGGTTGCGGTAGGACACGTTGATGTTGCGCACCATCATAAGCAGGCGGGCCACGCTCTGTGTTGTGCGGTACCAGCCCTTGTCCTCAAGCGGCTCCTTCGGAGTGATGGTCACCTTGAACTTAAGTGTCGAGTCAGTGGGATTGAACACCTTGATTTTGTTGTCGTCCACCTTCTTGTATTTCACCTGTATGGGTTTGCCGTCAAGGGTACGTGCGGAGAACTCAAACCGTTTGGTCTTCTTTCCGTGGGTGATGACAATGGATGTGTCAGCCTCGATGGTGATTTCCTTCTCAAAACTCTTCTTGTTTTTGGGCAGATTGGCCTTGGGGTCTTTGCCACCATTGCCCTTGCCGTCTTTTGTATCATCCTTTCCGTCGCCTTTGCCGTCGCCTTCCTTTTTGGCATTGTCCTTGGTCTTAGGCGTCTGGTTCTTATTCTGCATCTTGCTGTTGGCCTTCTTGGGCGTGCTCTTACTAAAACGGTCGTTGGTAGCCTTGAGGAAAGGAATGTGGTCGTAAAGTTTCTGCAGGTTGAACGTACCGTTGATGTTGTAATTACGCTTGGTAGTGATAGAATTACCCAACGAAGTGCCGTCTTCAAGGGCAGTACCCCTCACCCAACCATAATTGCTGTTGTACGACACATCAGCATTGAGCCAGTCGAAGATGGGTATGAGGTTGAGCGGCACCTTATAGGAGGCCGACATGCTCTGGGAGTAATCGAGCGGTGCTCCCCAGTTGCGGATGGAAGTCCATACCGAGTCTTTCCATGCGTCGTACTGGTCGGGGTAGAGGTCTTTGTTGATAGGTGTATAGGGTTCCTCTATCTCGGCGTGTGTGGCACTCTGGAAGTTGAAATGCAGGTTTTTGGTGAAGTCCCAGCGCAGGGAGAACTCCCTGTTCCACATGAACTGTTCACTGAAGGTGAGCGGCAGTTTGGAGTCTTCAAGGCTCTCCATATCACGTTCCTGCAATTCGTAGTAGTTGCGCATGATTTCGGTGTTGAACGTGATGTTCTGAGGCAGCCAGTTCAGTCCGAAACGTTTCAGAATATCGTAATACTTCGACTTGCTCTTGATGGATTTTTTGAATGGTTCCCAAGCTTTGAAAACAGGTGTCCAGCTATAGGCCAACGAGCCACGCCACTGGTCCTCGTTCTCATAGACAGTGGTCTCACCACTCGTGTTACGGTGTGAGTGGCTGTAGGACACGGAGAAGTTGGCCGGGTCATAAGGCATGGGATGGCCCTTGGTGGAAATGCCCACCCTCATATTGGAGAGGGAGAAGTTGGTGTTGGTGGTCTTTGTGACAGCGATTGACTCGATGGAGTCGCGCTCATGTTTATCCATACTCTCGAGTGCGTCGTCGAGCAACATGTCGGTGTCGAGCGGATTGTATTTCGGACTTGTGCGCTCTTTAGTAACCGAATAATAAAGGGGTGCCGATACCTTGGCCTTGTCGGGGAAGAACTTGCCCAGCTCGAGGTTTGTTGTGACACTGGCATTGAGATAGTTGTCGGTACTGCGCTGGCTCACACCGTCCTCGAGTCCGCCGAAACCTTCGGAAATGTACTTTCCTGTCACGTTGACGGTGCCGAAGTCGGACATCTGTACATTGAGATTGCCCTGTGCGGCCCAACCGCCTTCATTGTTGTACTCCTTGAGTCGGAGTTCGTTGACCCACACCTCGCCCGACTTGGGGTCACCCGACAGGTTGCGCACACCGATAATCATGGTTTTCACCTCACCAAGTGAGGGGTTACCCATCACGCTGATACGGTTGGCGGGATTGTCGTCATCGTAGGTGGTGAAAAGTTGGTTGTAAGCTGCGGCACCCTCAATCTTTGCCCTGTTACGTTCCTTTTTCACTGCGGTGAAGATGGAGAGAGGGATATCGAGCATGTTCTCCTGTGGCCACACAATACGTTTGTCGGAGGAGGAGTATTTGTCATAATGTCCCGGCGGTGTGAGTTTGAGGGGCACCTCATACTCATAGTAATTGCTCTTGTAGTCGCTACCCAGACGAATGAACACAGCAAGCTGGTTGTCTGCAAGATTGGTGGTATTCTCCATCATCTGGTTGGCGTGTACAAACATCTGCAAGCGGCGGTACTGACGCAGGTCGAGCGTAGTGTTCTTGTACACCGCCTTTGACTCGCCCGTGCCCAGATTGTTCACCACCATGTTGAGCGCCTGCTCATTGCTCTCCACCAACTGCGGCTGGGTGGGATCCTGCACACGCGAGATTCCCGGCGGGAGAATATAGTTGACAGGTTCCTTGTCATTGTTCTCCTCGATGTTGACAGCACTGACCGACATATATCCAGAGTTGGAGGCACTGTTGGTTAGGTTCTGCGTATAGACGCGCCACTCACCGCGCACAAGGTCGAAACTTCCGAACCGGAGGATGACAGGCTTCTCGAATCCCGTGAGGAACATACGCATGAATCTGATGGAGGTGAAGTCGTTGATGGCACCCACGCGGTCTTCAAACTGGTCGAGCGGTATGCGGAACTGATACCATGTCACATCATAGGGGTCTCCGTTGCGCAGTGTGCCGGAGCCCACGCGGCTGTCGACTATGAAGTTGTGTCCTACGACCAAGTCTTCGGGACGAATAGAGATATGATACTGGTAGTATTTCTCATACTCATTGAGCGTGTAGTCCTGGTTGATGTCCTCCACATCGGGAGTGGTCTTATAGGAGGTGTCATAACTCTCGGTGCGGGTATCGGAGTCAGGAGAGTTACCCTGCGGGTTGTTGATGCGCTTGTAGCGATGGTGGATAGAGGCCTGCAACTGGTCGAAGTCGGAACCGCGGAAATAGTGGTAATCATCGTTGGCAGGGTCGTTCATAATGCTGTCGAACACCTCAGGAGACACTTTCCCCTGTATGGTAGAGAGGAACTCCTGATAGGCCTCAAACGTGCGCTCCTCCTCGTCAGTGAGGCCGTCCATACCCACATCCTGCCTTTCTCTGGAGCCAGAAGAGGTGGCGAAAGCATAGGTGGCGGTGGCTTTCTGCACAGGAATCTTACCCCACTGTGTGTAGGTGAAATTGCTGGAGCCATCGACAGCCATACTGCTCTCATCAAATTTCTTTCCGTCGCGGAGCACATCCTCGCTCACCTCACCAAGGTTGATGTAGAAGTCGCCTCCATACTGGCTGGCGTCGGCTTTGTCCTTGGAGTAGATGAATGGGTCGAGCATCCAGAACTCAATGTATTCGATGTTTGCCATCTCGAAATCATTGGTATCAAGTTTGCGCATCATACCACCCCACTTGGTTGTTGGATTGCTGAGTTTTCCGTCACTGTCAAGATTGGGATTGAAATTATAGGGTCCGCGTTCAGATGGATAGAAAGCCAAATTAAGCACGGGCAAGGTGGAGGTGGCTCCGCTGTAACTGCTTTGGTCACGGTTAGGATAAAGCTCGCGCACGTACACCTCGCGCACATAATGGTCGGAAAGTTGGTCGAGATCGCTCTTGATATGGCCAGGTGTGAGCGATGAGCTTCGGCGTGTGAAGAGCGGGTCGATGTTGTACCATGCCAGTAGGCTTCGGTTGTAACCGCTTGTCAAGGAGGTCTTGTCCTTGTATTCGTTGAACATGGTGGGCACACTGGAGATAATCCAGGAGGTGGGTGCCGAGACATCGATGGTATTCTTGGTATTCTCGAAATCGTCGAGATAAGAAGCATTGTCTTGCGTGCCGTGGCTCTGTCCCGCCACGAGTTGCGCGAACTCAGCCTTCAGTGAGATGTTGGATGGCTGTGACACATGAAGCAAGGGCACATAGTTGAGCATGTTGGTGAGCCACTGGCTCTCCTTCTTCCAGTTGAGATTCACGCCCCAGAGTGTATTGTTCAGCGGTTCGGAGCCCATGCTCACCTTGGTGGTGAGAGCCTGTTCGGAAAGATGCTGGAAAGTACCGCTCATCTGGAAATTCTTGGTGAAGTCGTACTCCCAGTTGACACCAAACATGGTTTTTCTCGACTGTCCATAATCGGTGTTGCTTTCGAATGATGCCCTTACTTCCGTACCGGCATCGAGAATGCTCTGGTTGATGATGGTCACCTCACCTGCCGAATAGTCGACAGTATAGTCAGAGCCCTCGTTCAGGGTGACACCACCTGCGGTGACCACCACTGAGCCCTGCGGCACATTGTAGGCACCGAGAGATATAACATTGGCAGAAGTGCCGCGGAACTGTCCGACAAGCATATATTTGTCTTTCTCCGCTATCTGCTTGGCCACGGTCTTGGTGGAGTCATAGAGTTCGGTGAAGGCATATTTCTGTGCTGTGGCAGTGGAGACACCTTTCGACACCAGGAACTTGTACATGAAATCGCCGAAGGGTTCAGCTTTGGGCAAGAACACACGTCCCTTTGACACGGTATAGCCCTCCACATAGTCGAAATATCCATTGGAGTGCACTTTCATGTTGTTGTCGAGCCGGTCGGCATCCAAATCCTTTATGATGGTCTGGTTCTTCACCTGTGGCTCAGGGATGTAAGTGATGTACACACCCGCAGTATCACTTTGGAACTTGACATCAAGGCGGAACTTGTCTTTCTCGACCGATGAAGCAAGGTAGTAGACATTCTTCATCATAAGGTCCCAGTTGCTCTGCTGCGGGTTGTTGCTGGTGTTCTTGAGCGACTTAACAAAAAGGCACTTGCTCACATCGGTGACATCGCTTGCAAACTCACCCACCTGATAGGTGACGCCACCGTATGTATATTCAAATGCGACGGCCAGCACCTGGTCGGTCTGTAGGGTCGTATTGAGCGACACATAGCCAAGAGCCGAGTTGACGGTATATTCCGTCGACTGAAGCAGTCGCGCGTTCTGGAGTTTCTCATAGTCGGAGCCACCCACAAAAGCAGCATCGAGCACAGTGGAGGTCTGTTCTATGTCGCGTGCATCGTTATAAGTGGTTGTAAGCTGCTGATAAAGATTGTTCGCATTGTTTGACGGCGGCATCGGCGAGTTTGACTCACCCAAGTCGGCCAAGGCTATAATGTTTCGGGTATTGTTGGGTGTGCCGCTCTTGTTGGTGACCCAAATCTCAATACGGTTTATCTTGATGCCGGTGGTGAGGTTGGGCAGGGTCTTCATGGCATCGTCGTACATACCCCTGAAATAATGAGAAAGGAAGAAGTGGCGGTTTTCCTCATAGTTGGCCACATCAATCTCAAAGGGAGTGAGTTGCACGCCGCCTTTCGAACCGACACTCTTGGACGATGATTTTTTCTGCGAGAAAACCGTCTGCAGTTTCAACTTTCCGAACTGCATGTCGGTGCGCAATCCAAAAAGGGCACTTGCACCACGGATAAGTGATGAATTGGCGGGGAAGGATATGTTGCCACCTTCCACCAACTTGATAATCTCATCCTCCTTGCCCTCATACTTGAGTTTGAGGTTCTGGGAGTCGAAGTCGAAAGTGGCGTCAGTGTTGTAGTTGAGGTTCATGTTCACCTTGTCACCCACCTTACCATTCACGTTGAGGTTGATTTTCTCATCGAAGTCCATCGTGGTGGTCTTGCGGTTGCGTATGGGCAGCGAAGGATTGTCGATATTCTTGAAAGTGGCACCGAACTTGAGTTCCGCCGTTCCCTGAGTTTTGATACGCACACCGCCGGGGCCGAAGATCTTCTCAGCCGGACCGAGGTCGAAATGCATATCGGTGAAATCAAATTTCTCCTTTCCTTTCTTTTCGGCTATCTCCTGGTTTTTGGAGCGGAAGAATTCGTGTAATGCCTGTCGCTCGCTCCACTTGAAATACTCGTCATAGGTCATCATGATAGGCGAGTAAACATAAGTGCCTGCTATTTTGTTGCCAAACACATACCTGTCGAGCGTATCGTTGTAAACCACCTGCTGTTTCATGTTCTCAGGTCTCACCAGGTCGGCAGAGCCTTGCAGCAGGTCATCCTCAGTAATAGGCACAGTACGCTGAATGGGCCATCGGGGATTCAGCAGCGAGTCGGGAATCTCTTCTTCCGTTTCTAGGACGGGCTGTTCTTTCACCCCCTGCTTGTTTTTGTCCTTGTCATCAGCCTGCTGTCCGTTTCGTCGGGTCCTGTCATCCTGAGGCACGGACAAGGCATTGCCCGCCATCACTCCGATGGCGCACAAAAAGAGAAGGATACCTATAATCCGTGCGTTGAGTTTCATTCCTCAGCTGTATTGGTTCACCTAATTATTTTATCTGTTTTAAGGCCAGTTTTACGACCTGCTCCACTGGCAGGTCAGGCTGCTGCTTGAGTATTTCCGTCACCACCTTGGCCGAGGGTGCCGGTGAGAAACCCAGTATGGTGAGCGCGCCCACAGCCTCGTCGCGCACCTCCTTGTTCACCTGTGCTGCAGGTGTGTGTGTAATGTCCGGTTGTTCGGGCACGAGGTTGAGCGAAGCCATCTTGTCGCGCAGGTCGACGATGATGCGCTGTGCAGTACGCAGTCCGATGCCTTTCACCCCCTTGAGCAATTTCTCATTTCCGGTAGTGATGGCCTCACTCAGTTCGGCAGGTGTGAACGATGAGAGGATCATTCGTGCCGTGTTGGCGCCCACCCCCGACACGGAGATGAGCAGGCTGTAGAGAGAGCGTTCCTCGCGTGTGGCAAAGCCATAGAGGGTGAACGAGTCATCGCGTCCTCCTGTCACCAAAGCCTCGGCCACAAAGAGCTTCACCTCTTTTTTATTTTGTACGGCCGCAAAAGTATTGAGCGAAATATTGAGCGCATATCCCACACCCGCTGCTTCGACAACAGCGACAGCCGGGGTGAGATCGGTCAATTCGCCCCTAATATATTCTATCATTCCAGTCGTTTTTTGTATATATACGATTAATTAACGATTCAGAATGCGGATTATTGCATTTTTGAGTGAAAATTGGTGTGGAAAAGGGAAAGCCCCAAAGACTTTAAAGACCCTAAGCACCTTAAAGACTTCAAAGGCCCTAAAAATCTTAAGCACCTCAAAGGCCCTAAAAACCTTAAGAACCTTAAAGACTTTAAAGACCCAAAAAAACCTTAAGAACCTTAAGCACCTTAAAGACCTCAAGCCGCAATTAATATTATTCCTCAACCGCCATGAGGGGAATTCCCCTCAACATTAGGAAAAAACCTACCGAGGATTAGGCGTTCAGCTATTGCAGAATCAGAAAATAAGCATTATCTTTGCGAACAGAAAACAAGACATAATTTATTCACTAAAAGAATTATACGACTATGAAGAGAATAATGATAATGGCAGCCCTGTTGACGATAGTCACCGCTGTCTCGGCCATGTCCTACACACAGGCAAGAAACGAGGCTCTCTTCCTGACCGACAAGATGGCCTACGAGCTGGACCTGAGCTATGCACAGTATGAAGCCGTGTATGAAATCAACCTCGACTACTATCTCTGCGTGACAGGCAACAACGTGTTCGGCACATACTGGAGCCGCCGCAATTCCGACATGCGCTATGTGCTCACCAACTGGCAGTATGCCCGCTTTCTGGAACTGAGCTACTTCTATCGCCCGGTGCAGTACACCCGCAATACATGGTACTTCAGCATCTACGCCCACTACGGGAAGACACAGTTCTACCGCAACCGTCCAAGCGGCTACAACAACTACCGTGGAGGCAACAACCGCAGGTCATCGAGCTACTACAGAGGACGTGACTTCGACAAGCCCATCAACAGCCACTACAAACCCCGCAGCAACGATATGCCGCCCCACGATGGCAGTTCAATGAGCGGCAGCGGTCCTGGCAACCGGCTCAGCGGCAACAATGGTTCGGGCAACTACAACAGCCGTCCACAACGCAACGTAGGCACCGGCAACTCGGGCAACTCTGGCCGGAAGACGGGCACCACACCCCGTCGTTCCTCGGGCAACGGCAACACCAACCAGCAAGGCACCTTTGGCGGAAAGAGACAATAACAATATAAGTGTAAACGAAAAGTTGAGGCAGGAGAAACCTTGCCTCAACTTTTTGTATGGAAAATGAAAAAATCAGTGTCAAAATGACAGTTTTTCATTCAAAATACAGTACTTTTGCAAGCAGATTAACTTATTACTCAAAAAAACAGAAAAAGATGAAGAAAATCAGAGCCGCCGTTGTGGGCTACGGCAACATCGGCAAATTTACGGTACAAGCTTTAGAGGCCGCCAATGACTTTGAGATAGCAGGCATAGTACGCCGCAAGGGTGCGGAGAACTGCCCTGCCGAGTTGGCACAATACAAGGTTGTAAAAGATATCACCGAACTGGAGAATGTAGACGTGGCCATTTTAGCCACCCCCACCCGCAGTTGCGAGGAGTATGCCAAAAAGATACTCCCATTAGGAATCAATACAGTAGACAGTTTCGACATACACACCAGCATTCTCGACTATCGGGCCACTCTCATGCCCATCTGTAAAGAGACGGGCACCGTGTCGGTGATAGCAGCCGGCTGGGACCCAGGTTCCGACAGCATTGTGCGTACCCTGATGCAGAGCCTTGCTCCGAAAGGACTCTCCTATACCAATTTCGGTCCGGGCATGTCGATGGGCCACTCTGTGTGCGTGCGCTCCAAGGCAGGTGTGAAGAATGCGCTTTCCATGACCATACCCAAAGGCGAGGGCCTGCACCGCCGTATGGTGTATGTGGAGTTGGAAGAGGGAGCCTCGCTCGAAGAGGTCACGGCCGCTATCAAGGCAGACCCCTACTTCGCCAGCGATGAGACCCATGTTTTTGAGGTGGAGTCGGTGGACGACGTACGCGATATGGGCCATGGCGTGAACCTGGTGCGCAAGGGTGTGAGCGGACAGACACAGAACCAGCGACTGGAATTCAACATGAGCATCAACAACCCTGCCCTGACAGGTCAGGTATTAGTAAATGTGGCACGCGCCTCGCTACGCCAGCAGCCCGGATGCTATACCATGATAGAGATACCCGTCATCGACATGCTGCCCGGCGACCGCGAGTCGCTTATCAGCCATCTGGTATAGACATCCAGCTTGCTATCACATAATACCGGCCTTGCTGTCACACCTTTAAAAGGAAGCAGCAAGGCCGTTGTTTGATGTGTAGGTTCTAACCGTCACACTTGAAGAAGAACCATAAGTTCTACTCGTCTTCCTGGAAGAGAGGATCCTCGGGCATCACCATGACAGGTTTCTGCTTTTCCATCTCGAGGATATTGTCGGGCACGTACTTCTTGTCCACTACTAAGCGGAACATATACTCGCGCAACCAGCGGTCGGTCATGATGAGGCAGCCCTTCAGTCCGCTGGACGGTCCCCAGCTGTTCTCCACTTTCCATTTGATGGCCTTGCCGTTGGCATCAAGGTCCACTGCGGTGAGGGTCATGGCATGGGTAGAGCCACTGTCGAAAGTCATGATGCGTTCAGCCTTGTTCATCGGAAAAGTAGTGCCGAAAAGCGAGCCATAATCATAGTTTTCCGTGTCGAGATAACCTCTTTTGCGGTCGAACTGTTTGCCCACATCATAGGAAGTGTAGAGTTTGTGACCGTCCTTGATAGCCGCGATGGCCATCTGTTCGATATCGTCCATGGGCAGGTTGATGTACTTCCAGTTGTGTCCGTCGTAAGTATGACGGTCGTATTCCACCTCATAGGTTTTGTAATAAGGACGGCGAGGATCGTTCATCACCATGATAAAAGAACCGTTCAGTTCACGGCCCACAGTAAGGTCATAAAACTCTTTCGGGGTATAGGTCTTTGGCTCGCCAATGGCTTTTCCGTCTTTGTTCTTGAAAACGTAGGTAAACGATTTGACGGGTTCACCGAGGGTGATGCACAACATGTTGTAGATAGTGCCCAGCATCTCTGTCTTGCGTGCCTTTATTGCAGCAGGTTTTTTCTTGTCGGCCACCATCTTACGTAGTTCCAGACCGTACTCACGCAGTTTCGATGCCACGAGACGCGCCATGCGGCTGGTATTGTTGGCCGAATAGGTCTCCGGCTGCACACCCATTGGCACGAGTCCATATTTTTCTGCCAAGTCGGCCACACCGCAGAATGTGCCGCCATCATTGATGGGACTCTTGAAGAAGAACTGCACCCTTGTGTCATCGATGGGTTTGTTGGCACAGTCGATTACCCCCTGTAGCATCAGGTTGGCCTTTTCCAATTGGTCATAGAAAAAGAGATAATCGTGTGAGAACTCCACTTTGAGAGAGTCAGTGCGCAGGGCGAAATCGGAGCGCAGCACATTGAGTCCGCTGAACATCCAACATCTTCCACTGCTCTTCTGGTCGTGTATCGACTGTGTCTTTGTCTCATTGCTGAAATAGGTGTCCACCTCGCCCTGGTTGGCGAAATTCTTGGCCAGGTCGTCAATAGCATTGGAAGCAATGGCATTGAAGAGCGCTTTGCTCTGAGCATTGCCCACATACGACTTTTCTATATCACTGAGCATCTGTGCGGAAATGCCACCGTCTGCCTTCTGTGCGAGGCAGCAAACCGAAACGGCAAGGCAAACCCCAAGCAGAATAATCTGTTTTCTCATTGTCTTAAAAAGATTTGGTTTATTTGTGCAAATTTATGAAATAATATTGTCTTTTAAAAGAAAAACGCAAAAAACATTACCACGAAGTGTGTAATTCAGGAAAAAAGTTTTGAGACAGCATGCCGTTGAGGTTTTCACGTTTTAGCATGGCTAACAATACCGGAAAAAAGTAATAAAACCACTTGATTTGAAAAAAATAAGCTGTTAGAATGAGTAAGTCGGATTTTTTTCTTATTTTTGCAGTTTAGAGCAAATACCATATTTGCTCCAACAACCACATTGTTAATGGAAAATACAAAAAAGTCACTACTCGAAAGCATCAATGTGCCCTCCGACCTGCGCCAGCTCAGTGTGGAGCAGTTGCCCCAACTGTGCGAAGAACTGCGCCAGATGATCGTAAAAGAGTTGTCGGTGAATCCAGGACACCTGGCTTCCAGTCTTGGTGCCGTGGAGATAACGGTGGCCCTCCACTACGTTTTCGACACTCCTCATGACCGCATTGTATGGGATGTGGGACATCAGGCTTACGGGCACAAGATACTGACGGGCCGGCGCGACCGGTTCAACACCAACCGCAAGCTGCATGGTCTCATGCCCTTCCCTTCGCCCAAGGAGAGCGAGTACGACACATTTACCTGCGGTCACGCCTCCAACTCCATCTCCGCCGCCCTTGGCATGGCGGTGGCCGCCAAATTGCTCAAAGAGAAGAAGGAGCATGTAGTGGCTGTGATTGGCGATGGTGCCATGAGTGGCGGTTTAGCCTACGAGGGACTGAACAATGTGTCGTCGAGCGACAACGACATGCTCATCATACTCAACGACAATGACATGAGCATAGACCATTCTGTGGGCGGCATGCAGCAGTATCTGCTCAATCTGAACACCAATAAGACCTACAACGACATACGCTATCAGGTATCGAAATGGCTGAACCGGCGCGGCATGCTCGACGACAACCGTCGTCAGGGCCTTATACGTCTCAACAACGCCATCAAGTCGGCAATCAGTCATCAGCAGAACGTATTTGAGGGCATGAACATCCGTTATTTCGGTCCCTTTAATGGTCATGACGTAAAGGAGATAGTGCGTCTGCTGCGCCAGTTAAAGGAAATGAAAGGCCCCAAACTGCTGCACCTGCACACCATCAAGGGCAAAGGTTACGAACCTGCCGAGAAATCGGCGACAGTATGGCACGCTCCGGGCAAATTTGACGTGGAAACGGGCGAACGTATCCACAGCGAGGAAGAAGGCATACCTCCCAAATACCAAGACGTGTTCGGCCATACCCTTCTTGAGCTAGCCCGGAAAAACAAGCGCATAGTCGGTGTGACACCAGCCATGCCCACGGGCTGTTCCATGAGCATCATGATGGAAGCCATGCCCACCCGCGCATTCGATGTGGGTATAGCCGAAGGTCACGCCGTGACCTTCTCGGCAGGAATGGCAGCCGACGGCCTGCAACCTTTCTGCAACATATACAGTGCGTTCTCACAGCGTGCCTACGACAACATCATACATGACACCGCCCTGCAGCGGTTGCCTGTAGTAATCTGTCTCGACCGTGCCGGACTGGTGGGAGAAGACGGTCCCACCCATCATGGAGCCTTCGACATGGCTTTTCTTCGCCCCATCCCTCATATCACAATAGCCTCACCCTTGAACGAGCATGAACTACGCCGGCTGATGTACACTGCCCAATTGCCCGGCAAGGGCACCTTCGTGATACGTTATCCCCGCGGCCGCGGCGAATTGGTAGACTGGAAGTGTCCCCTTGAGGAGATTGAGGTGGGCACAGGCAGAAAGTTATGCGACGGCACCGATGTGGCGGTGCTCAGTATTGGCCCGATCGGCAACAATGTGACGCAAGCCATCCACCGTCTCCATGAAGAAGGCCATCCGGTGAGCGTAGCCCATTACGACATGCGCTTCGTGAAACCCCTCGACGAGCACTTGCTGCAAGAGGTGGCAGAACGGTTCAGCCGCATCATCACTGTTGAGGACGGCTGCCGTGCTGGAGGTTTCGGCAGCGCCGTGATAGAATGGATGGCGGACCACGGCCATCAGCCAAAGACAGTTCGTCTGGGCTTGCCCGATGAATTTGTGGAGCACGGCACTGTTGCCCAGTTACAGCAAATTGCCGGCATAGACACAGCATCTATTTACCAAGCCATAATACAGTCATGAAAATCATCATTGTAGGCGCATACGCCATAGGAACCCACTTGGCCAAGCTGTTGTCACGCAACAATCACGACACTGTTCTCATCGACTCTGATGAGGAGCGTCTTACCAGCATCAACAGCGACTACGACTTAATGACGATACAGGCTTCGGCATCGCGTCTGCGCACCCTGAAAGATGCGGGTGTGAACAATGCCGACCTTTTTATTGCTGTCACTCCAGACGAGAATCTTAACATGAACGCCTGTATGCTTGCCAAGGCATTAGGAGCCAAGCGCACCGTAGCCAAGGTGGACAACTACGAGTACACCGACCCCAAGTTGCGCAGCGTGTTCAACAATGTGGGCATCACCTCCCTCATCAACCCTGAGAATTTGGCTGCCCAAGAGATAGCCAGCGGCCTCAAGATGTCGTGGGTAAGGCAACGGTGGGAAGTGCACGACGGCGCTCTCATCATGCTCGGTATCAAGCTGAGAGAAACCTGCGAGGTGCTCAACCAGCCGCTGAAGGAGCTGTGCAAGCCCGAGTCGCCCTACCATATTGTGGCCATCAAGCACGGCAATGAGACCATCATTCCACGTGGCGATGATGTTTTGTCGCTCAATGACATAGCCTATTTCATGACCACCCGCAATTACATACCCTTCATTCGCAAGATAGTGGGCAAGGAACATTACGTAGACGTGAAAAACGTGATGATAATGGGCGGAGGCGCCACCGCCGCCCGTTCCACCACCCTCATACCTGAATACATGAAAGTGAAGATATTCGAGGCGAACGAGGAACGCTGCGAGCAACTCAACGAAATCATAGACACCGACCGCGTAATGGTGATACACGGCGACGGCCGCGACATTGGCCTGCTGATGGAAGAAGGAATCAAAAACACCCAGGCTTTTGTGGCTCTGACCGGCAATGCCGAGACCAATATTCTGGCCTGCCTCACTGCCAAGCGTTTGGGTGTGCGCAAGACAGTGGCAATGGTGGAGAACTTCGACTATGCCAGCATGGCCGAGAGTCTTGACATCGGCACAATTATCAACAAGAAGGTACTTGCCGCCAGCCATATTTACCAGATGATGCTTGACGCCGATGTGAACAACATCCATTTTCTCATGTCGGCCAATGCCGATGTGGCAGAATTCAACGCCATGCCGGGTTCGAAGGTGACACGCAAGAAAGTGTTCGAGCTGGGTCTGCCCAAAGGCACCACGATAGGCGGACTGGTGCGCAATGGTGAAGGTCTTTTGGTGAGTGGTGGCACACAGATAGAAGCAGGCGACTCTGTTGTGGTGTTCTGCCACAACATCAACATGTCGAAAATCGAAAAGTTCTTCAAGTGATGGTCAATTTCAAGATTATATACAAAATCATCGGCACGCTTCTCTTCATAGAGGCGGCCATGATGGTATGGTGTCTTGGAATCTCTATATACCTGCACGGGGAAGACATGCTTGCCTTTCTTATATCCATATTGATTACAGTCTTAGGCGGTTGGGGATTTCGCCAATTAGGAAGAGGAGACGACAGTTCGCTGGGCCGCCGCGAAGCCTACCTTCTGGTCACGCTCACATGGCTTATATTCAGTCTTTTCGGTTCGTTGCCTTACATGCTGAGCGGCACCATTACCAATTTCACTGACGCCTATTTTGAGACCATTTCAGGTTTCACCACCACAGGGTGCAGCATTCTCGACGATGTGGAGATTCTGCCACATGGTCTGCTTTTCTGGCGCACCATGACACAATGGATAGGCGGTTTGGGAATCGTCTTCTTCACCATCGCCATTATTCCCTCTTTGGTGGGCGGCAATGTGAAGGTTTTCTCCGCCGAGGCTACGGGTCCCATCCGTGCTAAGATGCACCCACGCCTTAGCACCACCGCCAAATGGATATGGAGCATCTACTCCCTGCTCACTGTGGCCTGTGCCGTCTGTTACTACTTTGCCGGCATGGGACTGTTCGACTGCATGAACTATGCTATGACCACCACGGCCACGGGTGGGTTCTCCACCCACAATGCCAGTACCGGGTACTTCCACAATCCCTACATCGACTATACGGCCATTCTGTTCATGTTTCTCTCGGGCACCAGTTTCACCCTGCTTTATGCAACCCTGTTCAAAGGACGTTTCAGACAGTTTGTCAAGAACACTGAGTTCCGTTTCTATATTCTCTCCGTGCTCATAGCGGCACTCTTTATCACCATTATCCTGTGTCGTGAGAATGGTTACCACCCCATCGACGCCATCCGCGTAAGCCTGTTTCAGGTCACATCAATGATTACCACCACCGGCATATTCAATGATGATCCCGCCAAGTGGAACCACATCATCTGGGTGATACTGAGCATCTGTATGTTTTTAGGAGCCAGCTCGGGCTCCACGAGCGGCGGATTCAAATGCATCCGCACTGTCATGATGCTCAACATCCTGCGCAATGAGATAAGACGCATACTGCACCCCCGTGCCGTACTGCCAGTGAAGGTGAACGACATTACCATATCCTACTCCAACCAAGTGTCGCTGTTGGCATTCTTCACCGCCTACATGCTGCTTTGCCTGTTCACCTATTTCTGCATGATCCTGACAGGTATAGACAGCACAAACTCCATCACCATCGCCATCAGCTGCGCCAGCAACGTTGGTCCCACGCTGAGCCTGGACATCGGTCCTTCCATATCGTGGGGCATATTCCCATTCCACGTGAAATGGCTGCTCTCGCTGCTCATGCTGATGGGCCGTCTGGAGATTTTCACCGTGGTGGTGCTGTTCACACCCTCCTTCTGGAAAGAAAATTAGCCGTGGGGCTACATATTTATAAACTAAATTACAAACCAAGCAAATGCAACCCATTAAATTTGAGCCGCTACTTGTTTCCACAATCTGGGGCGGCGAGAAAATCATCCCATTCAAGCAGCTTGACTGCGTGCAGCAGCAAGTAGGCGAGAGCTGGGAAATCTCCGGTGTGGAAGGCAGTGAGACCGTCGTGGCCGACGGGCCTTACAAAGGCATGCACCTGAATGAGCTTGTGCAACAACTGAAGGGCACCCTTGTTGGCAAAGAAAACTATGAGCGCTTCGGCGACGAGTTCCCCCTGCTCATCAAGTTTATCGATGCCCGCCACGACCTTTCCATCCAAGTGCATCCCAGCGATGAGATAGCACGCCGTCAAGGCAAGCATCGCGGCAAGACAGAGATGTGGTATATCATGAAATCAGATCCCGATGCCCGTCTGCGTGCCGGTCTGAGACAATCCATCACCCCCGAACAATACAAACAGATGGTGGCCGACGACACCATCTGTGATGCCATTGCCGAATATGAGGTACATGAGGGCGACTGTTTCTTCCTGCCCGCGGGCCGCATCCACAGCATCGGTGCAGGTTGTTTTCTTGCTGAGATACAGCAGACGAGCGACGTAACCTACCGCATCTATGATTTCAATCGCAAGGACAAAGACGGGCATTACCGTGAACTGCACACCGACCTGGCTGCCGAGTGCATTGACTACAACGTGCAGCACGACTACCGCACAGAGTATGTGCCGACGAAGAACCAAGGAGTATCCCTTGTACACTGCAACTATTTTCACACCGCGGTGTACGATTTAAACGAGCCCATGCTGCTTGATTACAGCGAGCTCGACAGTTTTGTGATACTCGTATTGCTAAAGGGTGAGGGCAAGGCTATTGACAATGAGGGCAACGAAATCATACTCAGGGCAGGAAACACCCTGCTTATCCCCGCCTCAACGAAGACACTGCAGATTACGGGCACAATACAATTTCTTGAAACCTACGTTTAGCCTGAATCCGGCCAAACATCATTGCATCACAGTCTCCTGTTTCTGTTCCTCCACTTTTGCGGACGAGACAGGAGACTTCATATTGTCGAGATAAGTCTGGATATCCTTTTGCAGCTGCAAAAACTGCGGTGCCCTTTGATAGCCCGTATTCTTGCGGAGCATGGTGACGGCCGGCTCTATACTGTGACTGTAGCAAGACAGTTCGTTCTGCATCTGGGTGGCATGGATGGCTTTGCTCCTTATCTCCACCTCGCGTTCCCTTCTTAGGGTGTCGCATACCTTCTGTACGGCAGGCTGAACCACCGAGTCAAAGAGATGATGTCCCTGCACATAGAGATAGGCGTTGTCGGGTGTCACTCCAAGTGTCCTCATTTCTTCCTTCAGGGCCAGATAAGTCTCCTTGGCGTCGGGGTTGTCCTTCTGCAGTTCCATCACCTTTTTGTTGGCTTTTCTCTTCACCTTGGCTATCATTTCAGGGGCACCTTTTATGGTGAAATGTCCTGGAACCACAACCTTGTTGAAATCGGCAATGTTGAAACTGCCTGTCCCAGGATAGCGGTGATACCATATACTCCAAACGAAGAGCGAGTAGATGGCTTTGGAATAAAGTTGCAGATAAGTCTCAAAATCAAAGATGGAGCGGTCATTGAGTGTCGCCATCACACAGACCTCATGCAGTGAGGGTGCATAACACTGATAATTCTCTATAGCATAGACATAAGTATGGAAGACATAAGGGCTGTCCAAAACTTTTCTTGAGAGGGGTGTTTGACCCTGCAGCAGATAATCGTAGTCGGCATCGACGCAGGCAATCATGTCTTCTCCCACATGCTCGCCGATGAAGTTCATAAGCACCTGTTTCTTGCCTTTGGAAAGATTGACCTTAGAAGGAAGCATCACCTCGAAAAAACGGGTCTCGTCTTCAAAACCACTGAGCACCATACGCCAAAAGAAAACATCATCGTAGCTTTCCACATACGCCACGATGCGTCTTCTGGCTCTTTTCGACCGAAGGCTGTTGGCCGCGCTGAACCATTCTGACGAAAGATTGTCTCTCAGTCTCTTGCCCATGAATTACAGCCTGTCAGTAATATCCGACACCTCTGTCACCTTGTCAATCCATCCGTTCATGACGACAGCGGGCGAGTGGGTAGTGAGAATCACCTGCACGTTGGGGTTCAACTCCAGCACCATGTCGATTAGTTTTTTCTGCCACTCGATATGAAGACTCACTTCTGGCTCATCCATGAAGAGCACATAGTGCTGCTGGTCTTCCACCAACACCGTGAGCAGGATGGCAAGCATCTGTTTCTCGCCGCTTGAGAGCTGATAAGGCACCAAAGTCTCGCCAATCTGCGAGAAGCGTATCTCATTCTCCGTGCGGACAATGGTCTTGCCCGTATCCTCAAACAGCTCGTCCAACATATCCTGGAACCGTTGTTTGGGTTTCGACAATTCCTGGGCTTTCTTTGCCGCGTCAGGACCACCCTGCTGCAGCACGCCGATTATGCGGTTGCCAATGTTCACCTGATAGTCGAGATATTTGCGCTGCAACTGGAAGAGCTGCCAGTCGAGCTCTGTGGCCAGGCTCAGGTCCATTCGGCTCAAGGCATCCAGGTTGATGAGCGGTCTGTCAAACGACCTGATGACATCATACCTAATCCACTTAGCCTCACTGGGGTACACTTTCAAGTGAACGCCTTTGAGCATGTGGCTATGGTACTCGCCACCCGCCGCAAGACCCTTTACCACCTTGTTGATGATGGTGCTCTTGCCCTGACCGTTGGTGCCACTCAGGATGTTCACTCTGCGGTCAAGGTTCCACACAATGTGCCGGCGACCGCTCCACAACGAGTCTATCTCAATCTGTACTATATAATCGACGTATTTCTGCATAGTAGTAATATAAGCGGTTAAGGGATTGCTTCTATTTTGCAAAGATAAAATTTTCTTTCTTTTTATCAAATAATCTCCATATTTTTTAAGTGTTGAACATCAAAATAGGCAACAAAACAGTACTTTTGCAACGCAAAAACCACAAGGTAGAAAGAATGAAACCAAAACGCCCTCTTATTGCCCATCTGAGCATGTTCATGGCCTGTGCTTTTTGGGGACTGATGGCGCCCTTAGGCAAAGACGCCATGACCCATGGCATCGACGGCATCGACATGGTGACCTTCCGCGTCGTGGGTGGTTGTGTGCTTTTCTGGCTCACAGCTCCCTTCGTGAAACATGAGCGTGTGCCTTGGCAAGACCGCCTGCGCTTCGCCGGAGCCGGCCTGCTGGGGTTGGTCACCAATCAGTGTTGCTACACCATCGGACTGAGTCTCACGTCGCCCATCAACGCCAGCATCGTCACCACCTCCATGCCCATCTTCGCCATGGTGCTGGCCGCCCTCATCCTGAAGGAGCCCATCACCGCCAAGAAGGTGCTGGGTGTGGCCATCGGCTGCTGTGGTGCCGTTACACTCATTCTCACAAGTGCCTCGGCCTCCAATGCCCGTGTGGGCAATCTCGGCGGCGATTTGCTGTGCATTGGAGCGCAACTGTCGTTTGCTCTCTATCTCTCCACCTGCTACAAGCTGATTCGCCGTTACAGCGTGTTCACCATCAACCGGTGGATGTTTCTCTGGGCCACCATCATGATTCTGCCGTTTACCCTGCGCCATGTGGCAGCCATCAATTTTACTGCCGTGCCCTCTTCCACATGGTGGGAGACAGGCTATGTGGTGCTTTTCGGCACCTACATAGGCTATATCCTCACCATGATAGGCCAGAAGACGCTGCGCCCTACCGTGGTAAGTATCTACAACTATGTACAGCCGCTGGTGTCGGTGATAGTGAGTGTGGCCACGGGCATCGCCTTGCTGCGCTGGACACAGGCTCTGGCAGTGGTGCTCGTTTTCTCTGGTGTGATGCTGGTGACAAAGAGCAAGAGCCGCCGCGACATGGAGATGGCAGCCTCACAAAAGGAGAAAACCTCCTGACATATACACCTTATGAAAAAGACGACCAAAGATTTAGGACTGAACATTCTCTTGCTGCTCTGCATGGCTATCCTCACCATGGGATGCACGAGGGTGACCCGAACTGACGGTCAGAAAGCCGTCACGGAGAATTCCATCACTCCACTGAGAGTGGAAGCCGCAGACGAGGCAGCATCCGGCGATACTGCTCCCATAGAAGAGGAGTCACGCCCCATAGACAACGAGGAACGGATTGATTTTGACATCCCCACGCCACGCGACGGAGTGTCCGAGCAACTGCTCTACCGCAAAGCATATATAGCCTCCTACAACAAAGACACCAGGATGCCCAACTGGGTGGCATGGCGTCTTACTGCCGACCACACCGACGGCCCTTACCGCCGGCCAGGCAATGCCTTCCACGAAGACATGGATGTGGAAAGCCCCCGTGCCACCAA
>JAEEGL010976645.1_pt1 | contig 27553 bp, 34 predicted proteins | sample 9134231 | NCBI WGS metagenome assembly JAEEGL01 (sample SAMN16246548, study PRJNA631951) | gut metagenome | biome: gut microbiome; feature: rumen; material: fiber-attached | host: Bos | place: Iran: Karaj | collected 2018-10
AGCCGACGCATAAAAGCAAGAATGAAAGAATAATAATACAAAGTTTCCGCATATATACACTCCTATCAATACCCCTTCATGGGGTCGATCAGGGTGCCGTCCACGGCGTTGAGGGTGAGGAAGGGCACCGTGGGGTCATAGGCGTGGTTGAAGCTGTCCTGGGGGCGGGTGCAGAGGATGGAGCCAAAGAAGCTCCACACGGGCACCAGCAGGCCGCCGTCGATGTTGTCCGGCTGGATGACCCGTTCCAACGACAGCTCGATCCGGTCCACCTGAACCTCCATGGACAGGATGCCGCCCCAGCCCGGATCGGCCATCATGCCCTCGTATTTCACCCGTACCATCTGGTCGAACCGCTCCATGATGCCGTCGAAGGACATGAGGTGGGCGTCCCCCACCAGGGTCTTTCCCATAACCAGGGGCCCGCCGTATTCGAAGGCGTACAGATCGGTGTTATGGAACGTCATGCTCAGGGTCTCATAGGTCCAGGAGGGCCGGGGCTCCGCCTCGTCCCCGGAGCTGGATTCGTTGGTGGGCCGGATCACGGGGACGCCGTTCACCATCCGCACGAAGGACACGGCATACAGGTAGCAGGGTACGCCGACAAGTCCCTCCGCCTCCTCCGGGGCATGGGTCAGCCGCACGTCCTTCACGGCAAAGTCTGTGAGCTCCAGCCGGTTCACCAGGGCCTCGGCCTGCTCCTGGGCTTCCCGAGGCGTGACGGAGAGGCCGGACCCGGCGGGCACCGCGTCCCTGTCCTCGATGGCGTCGGACTGATAGAAGGCATGGATGGCGTTCTCCGGCAAAGCTGCATCGTTGTAGAACATGACCACGGCTTGCTTGCTGTCGAAGTTGCGCTTGCCGTGGGCGCCCGTGGCGTTGGTCCGGACCCGGAAGGTTTGCGTTCGATCCGCACTCTGCACGATAAATGCCCCGGCGGTCTGGGTGTCGTACTTTTGGGGCTTCCGCCAGGTGAACTGCACCTTGGTCGATGGGGTCCCCGGCTCGTCCCGGGCGGTGAGATATCGCTGCTTCAGCTTATCCAGCTCGTTCTTCCAATGTTTGATCTCGTCCTTTTTCTTGCTGGCCGGGCCGTCGTAGCCGGGAAGCCCGTCGTCGATGAACTGCTGCATTTCCACTATTTGTTTTTCCAGAGACGCCTTGGTTTCCAGCTCCTCCGCCGTATAGAGGGTGTACCCCTCCGTCAGCACATCGAAGAAGGGCTGGGCGCTCAAATCATCGAAGTCCCCCGGGCTCACCTCCAGGATGGGGAAGGGCCCCTCAGGCCGGACGATCTCAGCGTCCACGGTCACGTGAAAGGCCTCCGAATTCCCATAGAAATCCCACAAAAACCGGTCCCCGTCGGAAGCCTCCGGCCCGACGGCGGCCTCCGCCTCTGGCGCCACCGTCACATGCACGGCCGCAGGGCTCGTCTGGGCCTTTTCGATCAGGGCGTCGAAGTCCTTGGGCGGCACCGTCTCCACGACGGGCGTGGGCTGGCAGCCTGTGAGCAAAAGAAGGCAGAACAAAAAGAAAGCTGTGATCCGTTTCATGGCTGAACCTCCTCTCCATGCCCCGAGCATAGCAGGCAGATTCGTCCAAAACGTCACAACTCTATGACCAAATTGCGGAATATATGCGGAATGGATGTTATTTTACAAGTGCAAAACGGATCGTGACCGTGCCCTCCAAAAGGTCCGGTTCCAGGGAAAAGCTGAACCGCCAGCTGTTGGCGTTCTGGACGGAGGCTTTGCCGGAGCTCATGGTCTTGCGGAGCTTTTCCAGGGCGCTGTCCCGCCGATTGGCCACCCGTTTGTCCGTGGCGGCGATGGCATCGAAGAGGGAGAGGAACAGCTCCTCCCCTTGCTGAGCCGCCGCCTCATGCTTTGCTTTGAGGGAAGCAAGGACATCGTCGCCGTCACCCGTTTCAATATATGTGGGCAGGGAGAAGGAGAGGGTCATTGCTTCCACGCAGTCTTTCGTATCTCGCTCGACGATCAGGGCGGCCGCCTTTTGCCCGTCGCCGTCCAGGATCGCTTCTTCGGTGAGGGTGAACCCGGCGGAAAAAAGATAGTTCTCGATGGCCTGCTCCGTCAGGGTCAGAGGTTCGCCTTCCTGCAACACCGCCTTGACGGGCTGCTCCGCCGGCCGTCCCTTCACCAGGGTCAGCGCGATGAGCAGCCCACAGAACAGGATGGGCAGGATATAGTTGAGATACTTTTTGTTGCCCTCTTTGGCGGCCATAGGTTTAGTCCACGTCCCGGATGGGTCCCAACACCGGCTCGTCCAAGATGGAGGGGTTCTTCAGATACGTGCGCATGAGCTTGAAGGCGGAGGCATAGTAGAAGCCGTCGCAGATGCGCTCGTCGGTGACGGCGGTGATGTCCACGTACTTCTTCTCCGATACGGTGCCGTCGGCGTTCAGCTCGTTCCGCCGGTATTTGGAGCCGAAGGCCAAAAATACGGGGATGTTCCCGAAGTCGTACAGGTGGTGGTAGATGGGCGGGATGCCCAGGGAACCCATGGATGTGATGAAGAAGGAGGCGTGGAAGGGGCTCACCATGGTCAGCTTCCGGGGCAGCAGATCGAAGTAATCGAGGAGCTTCAGCAGCCACACGCCGAACTTCAGCAGCACCCCGGGGATGAAGGAGAAGAGTTTGGCCGTGTTGTCAAAGCCGTTGTCCAACTCCGCCGTGGCCTTGTTCTTTTCAATGAGGGCGTTGATCTTATGGTAGATCTCCGCCGCCGTGTCGTGGGCGTCCAAAATGGGCTTGATGCAGGTGTCGGGGGAGTCGGCGGACATCTCCTTCTTGACCACCAGGCTCATCTCGACATACTCGTCCCGGGCGTAGATCTTCTGCCCCGCGATGAACCGGTTGATGGCAGGGCGCTGGGAGATGGCCCGCACGTAGGCGGCGATGATCACGTGCATGATGCCGAAATTGTTCAGCCCTTCCTTCCGCTTCTGCCGGATATACTTTTCGATCTCCGTGATCTCCACCGTGTCCCGGAAGAAATTGCTGGAGGTGTTCCGGGTCACCATGATATAGGGGGAGACCATGGCCATGGCGGTCAGGCTCCGGATCCGGCGTCCGTCCTTCCGGTCGCCCCATTTTTTTCTGAACTTTTTGACTTCCATTTCGTTGCGCCTTTCCGAGGGTTTCCTATAGTATACGCGCACAAAAGAGCGATTGCAAGGAGGGATTTCTCCCGCTATAATAGAAGCAAATATGGGGGAGGTCCTGCCATGGAGATATTGGCTCCTGCCGGAAACGAACAGAGTTTGATCGCCGCCGTGCGCAGCGGGGCGGACGCCGTGTATCTGGGCACCGGCGCCTTCAATGCCCGGCGCAACGCGGACAACTTCAAGGATAACAGCCTTATGGAGGCGGTGAACTACTGCCACGGCCGAGGCGTGAAGGTGTATGTGACCCTCAACACCCTCATCCGGGACGAGGAGCTGCCCGCCTTCCTGACCGCCGCAAGAGAGGTGGCGGAAGCCGGTCCCGACGGGGTCATCGTCCAGGACCTGGCGGTGGTGAAGGTGCTGAAGACCATCTGCCCGGATCTGCCGCTGGTGGGCTCCACCCAGATGTCCGTCCACAACGCCGCCGGGGTCAAGGCCCTGGAGGACCTGGGCTTTGCCCGGGTGGTTCTGGCAAGGGAGCTGATGCTGGAGGAGATCCGAAAGATCCGCTCCGAGACCAGGGCCGAGCTGGAGGTTTTTGTTCACGGGGCCTTGTGCATGAGCGTTTCCGGCATGTGCTACTATTCCGCCATGATGGGGGAACGCAGCGGCAACCGGGGCCTATGCGCCCAGCCCTGTCGGCTCAACGCCTCCTGCAACGGGCGGCCCTATGCCTTGTCGTTGAAGGATATGAGCTTCATCACCCGGGTCCGGGACCTGGAGGCGGCGGGGGTCTGTTCGGTGAAGATCGAGGGGCGCATGAAGCGGCCGGAGTACGTGGCCGCCGCCGTCACCGCCGTTCGGGACGCCCTGGCGGGGAAGACGCCGGACATGGCCACGCTGCAGGCGGTGTTCTCCCGCAGCGGGTTCACCGACGGGTATCTCACCGGCAAGCGGAACGTGCGGATGTTCGGCGTCCGCACGGCGGAGGATGCCGCGGCCTCCAAGACCGTCTTCGGAAAGCTCAGCGAGCTGTACCGTCGGGAGTTTCCCGGGGTGCCCGTGGACCTTACGCTGACTGCCGCGCACGACACCCTTTCTCTGACGGCCACAGACGAAGCGGGTAATGTCGCCCAGGCCGCCGTTCCCATCCAAAGGGCGGACACGACCCCCCTTACCGAGGACATTGCCCGGCGGAACCTTGGCAAGACCGGCGGCACGCCTTTCATCGTTCACAACTGTCAGATAAAGTTGCCGGAGGATCTGCCCCTGCCCGGCTCCGTGGTGAACGGCCTTCGGCGGGAGGCTCTGGAAAACCTGCTTTCCCTGCGCAGCCGGGGCAACGGTTACGTTCTCCGCGACATGGCCGTACCCGTAATACCGCCGTATATACCCCAAAAACAAGCCTATCGCCTTCGCTTCGAGCGGGCGGAGCAGGCCTTCTTCCCATCGGAAGCGGAAGCGGTCATCCTGCCCCTGGAGGAGATCGAGCGTCGTCCCGAGCTGCTGCAGGAAACGGTTCCCCTGTGGGCAGAGCTTCCGCAGCTGGTCTGGCCCCTGGAGGAACAGACGATTGTGGATCGTCTTCTTGCCCTGAAGGAGAAGGGACTGACGGATGCGGTGGCGGGGAACGTGTGCGAGCTCATTTTGGCCCAAAGGGCCGGTCTCACGGTCCACGGCGGCCCCACCCTGAATGTGACCAACACCCTGTCCCTGGAAGCCTATGAAGCCATGGGCCTGGCGGACGCCACATTGTCCTTCGAGCTGCCGGTGAAGATGGGCGCTAAGCTGGGCGGCAAAAAGCCTCGGGGCGTCCTCGCCTACGGCCGCTTCCCCATCATGCAGTTCCGCGCCTGTCCCGCCCGGGGTGAGAAGGGCTGTGGCAGCTGCGAAGGCAAGCCGGAGCTGGTGGACCGCAAGGGCGTTGTGTTCCCTATGGTCTGCCACGACAGGCGATATACCACCCTTCTCAACTCCGTGCCCCTGTACCTGGGGAACAAATCCCTGCCGCCCTTTGACTTTGTGACCCTGTATTTCACCACGGAGGATGAGGCCACCTGCCGCCGCGTCTTCGAGGGGTTCCGCCGGGGCGAAGCACCCTGGTTTGACCGCACCTCCGGTCTGGCCTTTCGGACACTGTTATAAATCCGCATAAATACTTGCGGTTCGCCTCGGCGGGCCGCTTTTTTTGTTGCCTGCACATGGGCGGCGCGGACAGGTCATACAGTGAACCATGGATGATGATATGAATTGGAAAACCTGGTTGTTGCCCCTGCTGACGGAGGACATGCGTCAGGCGCTGCGCCCCTTGGATATCTCCGGCGTCACGGAGCTCCGGCTGCGCCTGGGCAAACCCATGGAGGTGGTCACGTCTGCCGGGAGCCGCTTGCTCTACGCCCCAAACGGGCGGCCCATGCTGCGGGAGGGCCAGCAGGAGGGACTGCTCCTGGCCTTTTGCAACCACGCCCAGTACGCTTGGGAGAGGGAGATACGGCAGGGCTTTATCACCCTGAACAGCGGTTGCCGGGTAGGCATCGTGGGGCGGATCGCAGCTGAGACAGGGGCGCCGGCCCCGATAACGGGCTTCTGCATCCGGATCCTTCGGCCCGTGGTGGGGTGCGGGGAACAGGTGCTGCCCATGCTGTTGGAGGGAGGACGGCTGCGCTCCACGCTCCTCTATTCTGCCCCGGGCTGCGGCAAAACCACTTTGCTGAGGGACCTGGTCCGCCTCCTGTCGGACGGCCTGTGTGGCGCGCAGCCCCATCGGGTGGGGGTGGTGGACGAGCGGTTCGAGATCGGCGGAGAGGGAGGCATGGCCTTCGATCTGGGGGATCGGACGGACGTGCTCTCTGGCGTCGCCAAGGGGGAAGGGATGCTGCGGCTCCTGTCTACCATGGGGCCTCAGGTCCTGGCGGCGGACGAGCTGAACCTTGCGTCGGATGTGGCGTCGGTCCTGGAAGCCGGGAGCCGGGGCGTCACGGTCCTCTGCACCGCTCACGGCGGCACTTTTGAGGAGCTGCTCCGTCGGGAGGGGATGGAGAAGCTTTTCACCGCCCGGACCTTCGAGCGGTACGTGCGTCTGGTGGGCTGCGGTCAGGTGGACGAAGTGCGGGACGAGGAGGGGAACCGACTGTGAAGCTGTTGGCAGGGATCGCGCTGTTTCTCCTGTGCGCGCTGGTGGGGGAGGGGAAAAGCCGACGGTTGGCGAAGCGGGCGCGGACGCTTGAAGCCCTCTGCCGACTGATCCGCCAGATCGGCGAACGACAGCAGAGCGCCCTGGTATCCTTTGAGGAAGGGGCACTGCGATGTCCTCCCTCCTGGGAGAGGGAGCAGCTGCTGAAGCTGGCAGCCGGCGAAACAGCCTGTATGCCGCTGTTGACGACGGAGGAAAGGATGATCCTTGCCGCCTATGCCCGCTCTGAAAGCCGGTCCGTCGCGATGCTGCGCACGGAACGGGACGCTCTGCTGACACGATTGCAGCGGGAGAGGGACCGAACAGAGGAGGAGCTGATCCGCAAGGGCCGGGTCTATCGCTCCGTAGGGTATCTATGCGGTACGGCGGCGCTGCTGCTGGTAGTGTGATATGCAGATCGAGATCCTCATCAAGATCGCCGGCCTGGGACTGCTGGTATCCGTCATCATGAACCTCTTGAAGCAAAGCGGCCGGGAGGAGCTGGCGGCCCTGGTGGCGGTGGTGGGTCTTGCTATCGGTACGCTGCTGGTCATGGAAACGGTCAACTCACTGATGGAGACCATCCGCCGGATGTTTTCCCTGTACTGAAAGGAACGGAAATCGACATGGAGCTGATACGCGTCCTGGGCGTTGGGATCGTGGGAACGATCCTGGCGATGACCCTTTCCCGACATAACGGTGGATATGGACTGCTGACGGGGCTTGCCACGGGCTGTCTGCTTATACTGCTTTTGCTGGGGCAGGTGGAGACGTTGGGCGCCGCCCTCCGGGAATTGGCGGGCATAGGTGGGTTGTCCTCAGAGTATTTGGGACGGGTGGTCCGCATATTGGGGCTTGCCTGCCTGACGGAGGCGGGAAGTCGCATCTGCCGGGACGGAGGCCAGGGGAACATCGCTCTGAAGGTGGAGCTGTGCGGACGGGCCATGATCCTGTGCGCCGCGCTGCCGGCGGTACGGGAGGTGCTGCGCTCCGTTCAGATCGTTCTTTCAGAGTCGGGCCTATGAGGATGCTGGTGCTGTGGGGGGTATTGCTCCTGGCCCCCTTCGATGCTGGCCCAGCGGTCACGCCGCCGCCCACGGAGACGGAGGATGTTTTGAATGCGGTGGATCTGTCCCCATGGGACGATTTCTTCGCAGGCCTGGAGGGAACGGAGGGATGGCAGCGGCCGTCGTCCCTGGTTCGCGAAATCGCGGAGGGCGGGGACGACCTGTTCCGGACGCTCGCCTGGCTGAAGGGAAAGGGCCTGGGCAGCTTGGCCGAAGCTTCGTCGCTGGGCATCGTCGTCCTGGTCACAGGTGTGCTGGGTGCCTTTTTGGAGACGCTTTTCGACGGTCCTGCCATACCCGCGCGCCGCATGCTGACCATCGGCCTATCGGCCGTATTGCTGGTGAGGCTCCTGCCCCTCATACGCAAGGGGCTCGGATGCCTCAAAGGGCTTACGACCCTGGCGGAGGTGACCGTTCCTCTTATGACCGGAGCGCTGCTGCTGTTGGGCAGCCCCCAGGGAGCGTCGGTCATGGGCACGTTGGGCGAGCTGCTCATCCACACCTGCCTCCGGTGGATAGCGGGGAGTCTGGTGCCGCTCGCTCTGTCGGCCGGGGTCCTGCGAGCAGCGGATTGCATGGGGGACAGCGTACTCACCGCTATTTCCAGGATGCTGTTCACCTGTGTCCGCTGGGGCGTACGGATCATGTGCCTTGGGTATACCGTGGCTGCAGGTCTTATGGGCGCTGGCGCCACGAACATGGATTCTCTGATTTTGCGCACAGGTCGAGCGGCGGCAGGGAGTTTGCCCCTGGTGGGCTCCCTCATGTCGGATTCCCTGGGAGCTGCAGCAGCCTGCCTGGGCCTTGTCAGGGGAGCTCTGGGACAGACCGGCGTGCTGCTGGTGGCCATGCAGACGGTTTCTCCCGCGGCGGAGCTGCTTCTGTTCGGCTTTGGGCTGCGGGCGTCGGCAGCCCTGCTGATTCCTTTGGAGCAAAGGGAAATGGGCTCGTTGCTGACCGCCCTGGGGGATATGCTGACGATCCTGGGCGCTATGATCCTGGCTGCCGGCGCTATGCTGTGCGCGGCGGTATGCGGTGTTTTGGGAGGCGGACTATGAACGAAGGCATGATGGCTCTTTGCGTGTGCGGCGGGATCACGGGCCTTATTCTGCTGCTGTTCCCCTCCGGCGCGGCAAGTGCTGCGGGGCGGCGGGCCGTATCCGTGTGCTATCTGATGGAATGCTTGCGCCTCCTGCATCTGGCGCTGAAGGGAGGGTAAACATGGAAGGAGCATGGGTGCGAAGGACACTGGAACGTATCCGCAGCTGGCGTTGCTTCCGTGGGGTCGCGTATGGGGCGCTGGCGCTGTTGGCCGTTCTCTTCTACGGCATTGGGGACGGCTGGTTCCGCGCGTCGCCTCGGGCGGGGCCCACTGCCGCTGAAGCGACGCTGGAATCCCGCTTGGAGGATATCTTATGCACGGTGCGAGGGGCCGGGAAGGTCCGGGTCCTCGTCACCTATGCTACGGCAGGGGAGCGGGTGGCAGCCACCGTCAGCACCCTGGATGAAAGTGTGTCGGAGACTTCAGGCGGGACCACAGCGACCCACAGCCAGCAATCTCGGGAAATGCGGCAGCCGGCCACCGTGTCCACGGAGGGAGGCCAAAGCCCTATCATCCTGGTGGAGCGGGAGCCTGAGATCAGAGGCGTCATCGTGGTGGCCGAAGGCGCGGCGGATCCTGCCGTACGGCTGAGCCTCCAGCGGGCGGTGCAGGCGGTGACCGGCGTGACGCTTTCCAGCATCGAAGTGTTTGAAATGGACTACTCGTCATAGAATGGAGCATGGAACCGATATACCCAAAAGCGACAACATTCGATAAGGAGGAAAAAACGTGAGACCATCGATCCAAAACATGAGGAAACTGCTGAATCGGCGCACTATGACGCTGTTTGGCGTCTGTCTGCTGCTGCTGGCCGCGGTAGCCGCCAACGTCATCATGAACCGGAACGAACAGAAGGAAGCCAAAGCCAACACGGCTGCCGTCAGCGTGTCCGCGCCGGGGGCCCAGGGGAGCTTCTTCGACATCTATCGCAACGAACGGGACAGCGTCAGGACCCAGGAACTGGCATATCTGGACGCCATTGTAGCGCAGGGGGGCGATGCAGCCACCCTGTCGGAGGCGCAGAAGCAGAAGATGACTTTGGTGGGATGCATGGAGTCGGAGCTAAACACGGAGAATCTCATTCGAGCCAAAGGGTTTCGAGAGGTGATCGTGTCCATGCACAACGGATCTGTGAATGTGATCGTGGATGCCGACGCTCTTACGGATGAGCAGGTGGCCCAGATCCTGGACATCGTGCTGCGGGAGACAGGGGAAACGGCAGAAAATATCAAGGTATCAACCGCACAATAACGGGTTGCCTTTTTCGTCGGAAGTTGGTATACTATTACCGTATCAATGTGTCCAAATACAAAAGGAGGTCAACACAATGAACGAAGTCGATACCAACATTGAGAGCATCCAGGGCGGGAAGATCGTATTTGCTGAGGACGTGGTGGCGACCATTGCGTTTCTTGCGGCCAGCGAGGTGGAAGGCGTCCATGCCATGATCGGCACCACGATGGAAGGCCTTTCTGAAAAGCTTGGCAAAAAAAACTATACCAAGGGTGTGAAGGTTGAGGTCGGCACCGAGGAGTGCGCCTGCGACATCACCATCGTGGTCAAGTATGGGTTCCGCATCCAGGAAGTGGCTCAGAAGGTACAGGCGGAGATCAAGAACGCCATCGAAACCATGACCGGCCTCAAGGTGGTGGAGGTCAACGTCAATGTGAACGGCATCTATTTCGAGCCGGAAAAGAAGGCCGAGCCTGTGGTGGAGGAACCCCAGCCCGAGCCCGCGCCGGAAGAGAGCGAAGCTCCCGCGCCTCGTGTGAAGTAAGCATTCAACATGATTCTGGCTGGAGCCCGCCCTGTTGCGGGCTCCGACCGGTTGGGAAAGGAAGAAAACTATGAAGCTGTTGGACCGCTTACTGCTCTGGGTCCTGTCCGTGCTGGCCGTCGTATTGGGTCTGTTCCTTATCCTGATGGTACTGTTCCCATCCGTAGCCTGGCTGCAGGTGCCTGCCGTGCGGATCGCGGTTGGCGCACTGGCCTTGCTCAGCATGTTTTCCGCGGTGGGCCTGCATCTTCGCCGTGCGGTCCGCAAGCGGGGCGAGGCTGCTCTGGTCAGCGACGGGGAGAATGGCAGCGCCTATGTGACGCTGAGCGTTATCAGCGATATGGCCAGGAAGATCGCCCAGGATGCGGAGGGCGTCCGTTCCTGCAAGAGCACCGTGAAGAACAACGGCAGCGGCGTGGACGTGGAGTTGGAAATGGCTTTGAATCCAGGCGTCGCCGTGGCGCCGCTGGCGGCCATGCTGCAGGAAAGGTTGAAAAGCCGCATCCTCGAGATGACAGGCATCCATGTGGGGAAGGTCAGTATCATGGTAGAAGCTGCCGCTGAGGCCAAAGCGCCGAAACAGGCGCCGGCGGAGCAGCTTCCCGCTCGAGTCAAGTAAAAGGGACAGGCTATGAAGGATTGGTTCAAAAAATTTTACGGTGAGCATAAGTGGCTTACCATTCTGGCGATAAGCGCCCTGGTGCTGGGGATCCTCTTCCTGTGCATCGGCTTTTGGCGCACGCTTTTGCTGGCGGTCCTGGTGGCCCTCGGCGTGCTGATCGGCACGCTGCTCGACCGGGGCGGATGGTCGGCGGTAAAGGATTTCTTTGCCAGCATCTTTCAAAAAAGGTAAGGACGGATATGGATCGTTCCCTGGCGCGTGAGATCGCAATGAAGATTCTCTACGCCGCTTCTTTGGGCGGCGAAGAGTCCATGAATGATGTATTGGAACAATCGGAGCAGGCGGATACCCTCTCCGGCGCGGACAAGTCTTTTTCGGAAGCCCTCATTGTCGGCGTAACGGACAAGCAGGCGGAACTGGACGATGTCATCGGCCGGTACGTGCAGGGATGGGCTCTGAACCGATTGGCCCGGGTGGATCTGACCATCCTGCGCATGGCCGTCTATGAGCTGATGTATATGCCTGAAGTGCCCACAGGGGCCGCTATCAACGAAGCGGTGGAGCTGGCAAAGGCATACGGCGCGGACAAGTCTCCCGGCTTCATTAACGGCATTTTGGGCAGCGTGGCCCGGGAGCTCCGCAGCGAATGAAGAGGGCCGTGCTGGGTGTGGATACCAGCTGTTACACGACCTCGGTCGCCTGCTTCGGCGAATCCGGCGTACTGTTTGACGGGAGGTCTGTCCTCCCCGTTCAGAAAGGGGACCGGGGGCTGAGGCAGTCCGAGGGCGTTTTTTTGCATACCCGGCAGCTGCCGCCTCTGGTAGAAGAGGCTTTCTCGGCCGTATCCCCCTCGTCCATAGCCGCTGTGGCCTGCAGCCGGGCGCCGGTGGATCACGAGGATTCCTATATGCCCGTGTTCCTGGCAGGCCTTGGCGTCGCCCGGGCGCTGGCGGCTTCCCTTCAGGCGCCCCTCATTTCGGTGGACCATCAGAGCGGTCATATCCGCGCCGCCCTGATCGGGAACGAAGGGCTCATGTCGGAACCGTTTTATGCCGTACATCTTTCCGGCGGGACCACCGATCTGCTGTCGGTCCGGATGAAGGGGCCCGGCGCTTTCACCATCGAGCCTTTGGGTTGCAGCACGGATCTGCATGCGGGCCAGCTGGTGGATCGGCTGGGGGTGCACCTTGGCTGCGGATTCCCCTCCGGCAAGGAGATGGAAGCCCTGGCGCGGCAGGCCACCGCCCGGGACGTGCGCATCCCTGTCTCCGTGCGGGATCTTTCCTGCTCCCTGTCGGGGGCGGAAACGGCGGCACGACGGGCATTGGCGGCGGGTCAGCCGGCGGCGGAGGTGGCTTTCGGCGTCTACGATCTGCTGTCCAGAACCCTGAATAAACTCCTGACCAACGGGGCGCGGCAGCTTGGGGAGCGTCCCGTACTCTTCTGCGGAGGTGTGGCCTCCAGTCTGCTGCTGCGGGAGCTGCTGAAGGAGCGGTGCGCGTTGCCCCTTTTCTTTGGGGAGAGTCGATACAGCAGCGACAACGCCGTGGGCGTCGCGGCGCTCGGCTACGATCGAGAGGTGGCCTCATGACGGAGCTCAAACCGGTCTTCACCGTATCCGAGCTGAATGAGTATGTGGATCTGATGCTTTCCCGCGACCCCTACATGGGGGAGCTAACGGTAACGGGAGAGATCAGCGCCTTCAAGCGCCATACCTCCGGACACCTGTACTTTACGCTGAAGGATGACGCGGCCTCCGTTCGCTGCGTCATGTTCCGGCCGAACGCCCTGAGGCTCAGCTTCTTCCCCAAGGACGGCATGTCCGTCCGCATCGAGGGGCGAGCGGGGCTCTTCGGCCGCGACGGCTCCTTTCAGGTCTATGCGGAGCGCATGGAGAAGACCGGAGACGGCGCTTTGTATCAAAAGTTTTTGGCTCTCCGGGATGAGCTCAGGAAGCGGGGCTGGTTCGACGAGGCCCTCAAGAAGCCCATCCCCTTCCTGCCGCGGGCGGTTGGCGTGGTGACTTCCGGCTCCGGAGCGGCCATCGAAGACATCCGCAACGTGATCTTTCGCCGCTTTCCCAACATGCCCATCGTTCTCTATCCGGTGGCGGTCCAAGGGGAAAAAGCGGCCGGGGAGATCGCGGCGGCCATCCGCAGGGCGGATGAGGAGCGGCGCTGCGACGTGCTGATCGTGGGTCGGGGCGGCGGCTCTTTGGAGGATTTGTGGGCTTTCAACGAGGAGATCGTCGTGGCGGCGGTGCATGAATGCGGCCTGCCGGTGATCTCTGCCGTGGGCCATGAAATAGATTATTCGCTGACAGATTTTGCGGCGGACCTGCGCGCGCCCACGCCCTCGGCGGCGGCGGAACTGGCGGTGCCGGAGAGAAGCAAGCTCCTGGACCGATTGGCCCAAAGCAGGGAGCGGCTGTGCCTGGCCCTCCTGCACGGGGCGGATCGCAAGAAGGATCGTCTGGAGCTGCTCATCCGGCGACGGGGCGCCCTTCTGACGCAGCAGCGCCTGCAGCAGGAGCAGCAGCGGCTGGACCGGTGTCGGGACGCGCTGGAGGATGGGACCGAACGCTTTTTGCAGAAGCGGCGGGATTTGCTGACCACACTCGGCGTGCGTCTGGAAGCCAGTGACCCTCTGGGCGCGCTGGATCGGGGCTTCGCGCTGGTATATGATGAGCAGGGCAATCTTCTTCGTGGGGCGAAGGGATCGGCTGTCGGTCAGGGAATCGCTCTTCAATTCCGGGACGGACGGGTACTGGCTAAGGTGACGGGAAAGGATATGTATGAAACAGAGTGAAAAAACCTTTGAGGAAAAGATGACGGAGCTGGAGGAGCTGATCGCCAAGTTGGAAAGCGGCAGCGTGCCCCTGGAAGAGATGGTTGTCCTCCACGAGCGGGGCATGGCCCTGTATGAAAGCTGCGCCCAGGAGCTGGCGGCCTTTGAAAAGCGGCTCAAAGGGTCGGGGGCGGAGGAATGAAGGACTATTTGCCCCTCATCGAAGAGGCGCTGGATCGGTACAGCGGCGCATTCGAGCTGCCGGATCTTTTCGCCCGTTCTATGCGCTACAGCCTTCTTTCCGGCGGTAAGCGTATCCGGGCCTGCCTGTGCCTGGCTTGCTGCGAACTTGTGGGCGGTCTGGCGGAGGACGCTTTGCCCTTTGCGTCAGCGTTGGAGATGATCCACGCCTACTCCCTCATCCACGACGATCTGCCCGCCATGGACAACGACGATACCCGTCGGGGGAAGCCCAGTAGCCACAAGGCATTCGGCGAAGGCAACGCCATCCTGGCCGGAGACGGTCTTCTCACCATGGCGATGCGACTTTTATGCAACGTGCCCGGCCAGGAAGCTGCCAAAAGAGCGATCTTTCAGGGCGCTTTGGAGATGGCGGCCGGGCAGAGTCTGGATCTCAACGTGACCGCCCGGGACATGGAGTCCCTCCGACGCATCCACGACCTTAAGACAGGCGGCCTGTTTCGGGCGGCCTGCCTGTCCGGAGCATATCGGGGCGGCGCAGATGCAGAGGAAGCTGAGCGCATCCGTGCTTTCGCGGACAAACTGGGGCTGGTGTTCCAGATGACCGACGATGTATTGGACAGAGAAAAGGACGAAGCGGAGAACAAACTAACCTACGTGACCCTGCTCGGCCTCGAGGAGACCATGGAGACGATCGGATCCATAAAATCGGCTATACACGGGATTTTGAGCAGCTACAGCGGGGAAGCGGCGAACTATCTTTTGGCCTTGACAGACCGGATCGCCCAGAGGAGAGCATGAAGGCGTACCCCATTTTACAACAACTGAATGCACCGAAAGACGTCGTAGCCCTTCCCGCCGAGAAGCTGCCCGCTTTAGCCCGGGAGATACGGGACTATATGGTGGAGTGCGTCTCCAAAAACGGAGGGCATCTCGCGTCCAGTCTCGGCGCGGTGGATTTAATCATCGCCCTGCACAGGGTCTACACGGAGGAGGAAGACCGCCTGATCTTTGACGTCGGCCATCAATCCTATGCGCATAAGATACTGACCGGCCGGCGGGACGCCTTTTCGACCCTCCGTCAGGAGGGCGGTCTGTCCGGGTTCCCCAAGCGGGAGGAAAGCGCCTATGACGCCTTCAACACCGGTCACGCCAGCACCTCCATCTCCGCGGCTCTGGGCATGGTTCGGGCCAAGCGCCTGCGTCATGAGGGGGGGCATGTGGCGGCCGTCATCGGCGACGGCGCCTTGACCGGCGGCCTTGCCTATGAAGCGCTGGATGACGGCGGCGACAGCCGCCTGCCCCTGGTGGTGATCCTCAACGACAATGAGATGTCCATTTCGAAAAACGTGGGCGCCATGAGCCGGAGCTTATCCCGTCTCAGGGCCAGCCGCGGATACAACCGTCTGAAACGGTTCGTGGTCCGGGTGCTGGAGACGGGCATGGTGGGACGTCGCATGTCCAAGGGCATAGAGGGGTTCAAGAATCGCATCAAGCGCTTCGTGCTCCAGAACACCTTCTTCGAGGAGATGGGCTTCACCTATCTTGGGCCAATTGACGGTCACGACATCCCCCAGATGATCGAGCTGTTCAGGGAAGCCAAAGCGCTGGAACGGCCTGTGGTGGTCCATGTGATCACCCAAAAGGGAAGGGGATACAGCCTCTCGGAGAAGAATCCGGAAAAGTTTCACGGCATCGCCCCCTTTTCGCCGGAGACTGGAACGGTGACCTCCTCCGGCACGCCTTCCTGTTCTCAGGTCTTCGGGGAAACGCTCCGGCAGTTGGCCGAGGAGGATAGGGACGTGGTGGCCATTACCGCCGCCATGCGGGACGGCACAGGTCTACGGCCCTTCTTTGAACGGTTCCCGGATCGCGCTTTTGATGTAGGCATCGCGGAGGAACACGCCCTCACCATGGCCGCCGGCATGGCGGCGGAGGGACTCAAACCCGTGGCGGCCATATATTCCTCCTTCCTCCAGCGAGCCATGGATCAGCTGTATCACGATATCTGTCTGCAGAAGCTCCCGGTGGTCATCGGCGTGGACCGGGCGGGCCTGGTGGGCCAGGACGGGGAGACCCATCAGGGCATCTACGATCCTGCCATGCTGTGCGCTATTCCCAATCTGTCCGTCTATGAGCCGGCCACGCTGAAACAGCTGCGCGCCATGATCCGTCTGGCGGTGGAGCGGGGCGAGCCCGCTGCCATTCGATATTGCCGGGGGACCCTGCCCGAGGGAACGGGAGAGGAACCGGTGGCCTTCGGAAAGTGGGTCACACTCCGGCCCCCTAGGGACGTGGTCATCATTGCCGCCGGGCCCATGGTCCAGATCGCCCGCAAGGTGGCTGAGGAGCTGGATTGCGGCCTGGTGGAAGCCCGGTTCTACAAGCCGCTCGATCATGCTTTGCTGGACCAGCTCAGAAAAACGGGCTGCAATCTTTTGGTGGCGGAGGAGAACGTAGCGGCCTTGGGCTTGTATGTGGCCTCCTATTGTCCTGAATTGATGGTCCGGCTTTTATGCCTCCCCGACGGTCCTATGCCACAGGCCAGCGTGGCCCGGCAGCGGACTTTGGGCGGCATAGACGAAGGGGCCATGATCCGTGCCGTACAGGAGTTGAGAGCGTTCCATGGATAAGAAACGGTTGGACGTGCATCTGGTGGAAGCGGGGCTGGCCCCTTCCCGGGAGAAAGCCCGGGCCATGATCATGGCCGGGGAGATCTTTGTGAACGGCCGTAAAGCGGAGAAAGCGGGGGAGGAAGTGCGTCCCGGGGATACGGTGACGCTGCAGCAGGACCCCGTTCCCTTCGTGAGCCGAGGCGGCTTGAAGCTCGACAAAGCTTTGAAAGTGTTCCCTCTGACCCTGCGGGACAAAACGTGTCTGGATGTTGGCGCTTCCACGGGCGGATTCACGGACTGCATGCTGCAAAACGGCGCCAAACACGTCTGCGCCCTGGATGTGGGATACGGGCAGCTGGCCTGGCAGCTTCGGAACGATCCTCGCGTCACGGTCATGGAGCGCCGCAACGCCCGCTATATGGCACCGGATTGGTTCGAGGGTCCCTTTGATTTTGCGTCCATCGACGTTTCCTTCATCTCCCTGAAGCTGATCCTTCCGCCGCTGAAGGCGTGCCTCAAGCCGGATGGGCAGGTGGTGGCTCTTATCAAGCCCCAATTCGAGGCGGGCCGCGGCCAGGTGGGCAAAAACGGCGTGGTACGGGAGGAGACTATTCATCGGGATGTATGTATAAACATTATACGATTTGCACAGGAAACCGGATATATCGTGGAGGATCTTTCCTTTTCTCCCATCACCGGCCCCAAAGGAAACATAGAGTTTTTGCTGTTTTTACGGAATCCGGTCGGAACCGACGGGGCGCAAACGGACAATTTTGAGGATAAAGTTTCCCAAATCGTCACGGACAGTCACATATTTCACATAAATTGTTAAAAAATTATTCATATCTGTATTGAAATTTTGGAAAGTATACTGTATAATACACATGCAGTATTCATCCGAGGATAAGGCTTTGTATCTGTTCTTTGCGGCAAACCCTAAAAAACCGGCCACCTTTGACGCTCGAAAGCGCATGATGGACGCGGCGGCAAGCCACGGTTTTTTATGCGTTGAGCTGGAGGAGCGCAGTCCTGTGAGCGGAGAAAACGGCGTCATCATCGTCATCGGCGGCGATGGTTCCATCATCCGACAGGTGCCGGTGGCATTGGCCGCCCATATGCCGATCCTGGGCGTACAATTTGGGCGCGTGGGCTTTTTGTCGGAGCTGACGGAGGAAGGGTTCCTCACAGCTCTACCCCGGCTCAGGGAGAGGGACTATCAGCTGGAGCAGCGTGGCATGCTGGATTGCCAGGTGAGCACCGGTCGCGTTTACCACTGTTTGAACGACGCGGTCCTCTATAAACTCTCCTTCTCCGGCGTCACGGAGATCGGCGTCAGGATCGACGGCAGGAACGCTTGGACCGTGTCGGCAGACGGCGTCATGGTATCCACACCTACGGGCTCTACCGGATACAACCTGTCCGCCGGAGGCCCTATCGTGCCGGAGGGGCTGGGCGCCATGGTCATCACGCCCATCTGTCCCCATAAGCTTCATGTGCGGCCCATCGTCGTCCGCAGCGACAGCCTGGTGGAGCTGGTGGAGCATGACGACGGCATGGCTGCCGTGGATGGCCAGCGGGTATGCCGGGTGACCAAGGGAGAATACCTCAGGATCACAGGATCAAAGGAGCGGGTCTCCTTCATCCGATTTGAACCAATGGATCTGTACAGCCGCATTCAGGATCGGCTGACGTAAACTTTTTCGAATGAGGCGATATTATGAAGACGAAGCGACATGCCATGATAATCAAGATCATTGCCTCCCGGGATGTGGAGACCCAGGAGGAATTGGCCCGTCTTTTGGGCGAACAGGGATTCCAGGTGACCCAGGCCACCGTTTCCCGGGACATCAAGGAACTTAGGCTCATCAAGGTCCTCACCAGCGAGGGACATTACAAATATGCCACCGTGGAAAAGGCCGAGTCCGACCTGCAGGAGCGGTTCATTCGCCTGTTTTCCAATTGCGTGGTATCCATCACCAATGCAGGGAACCTGGTCGTCATCAAGACCATCTCCGGCAGCGCTTCCGTGGCCGCTGAGGCCATCGACTCATTGAAGTGGCCGGAGATCGCAGGGACCATCGCGGGGGACAACACCATTTTTGTGGCGATCCGAGAAGGCAAGAACACCATCGAGATCATCAAGCGATTCCAGAAGATGATGAAATAAAGGAGCATATAGCGATGCTCAGGCATCTGTCCATAACCAATATTGCATTGATCGATAAGCTCTCCCTGGACTTCGAGGAGGGCTTTTCTGCATTGACAGGTGAAACCGGCGCCGGCAAATCCATCCTTATCGAGGCGGTGGGATTGGCCCTCGGTGAGCGAGCCTATCGGGAGAGCATCCGAACCGGCGCCCAGAAGGGGTCCGTGGAGGCCCAGTTCACGGTACCGGAAGGCACGCCGGCGGCGGAGTACCTGCTGGATCAGGAGCTGTACGACGGGGAGGACGTGGTCCTGTATCGGGAGCTGTACGCCAGCGGCAAGAGCGTCTGCCGGATCAACGGCACCCTGGTCAGCGCGGCGGAGCTGAAAACCGTGGGCGATCTGCTGGTGGACATGCACGGTCAGCACGCCCACCAATCGCTGCTCAACGAAAAGACCCATCTGGGATTGCTGGATGCCTTCGCAAACAGCGACGGGGACGGGCTCCACGCTCGCATGCTGGAGGAACGCCGCGCGGCCTTGGACGCTCGCAGCGCCAGGGAAAAGCTTCAATCCAGCCTGAAGGAACGGGCGCGACGCCTGGACGTGATCGCCTACGAACTGAAGGAGATAGACGGCGCAGCCCTGGAACCCGGGGAGGAGGAGCAGCTGGCGCTGAAGAAGAAGCAGCTGCAAAACTTCGCCGCCATCGAGGAGAACCTGCAGGCGGCCTATGACGCTCTCTACGAGGAACAGGGGGCCTTGGGTCAGGTGGCCGAGGCCAAGCGCTGCCTTTCGGCGCTCAGTGAATTCGGAGAGGAATACCAGGCTGTTGCACAGCAAACAGAGGAAGCTTACTACACCTTGGAGGACGTGTCTTACACCCTGCGGGACGCCCTCAACGGCCTGTCCTTCGATCCGGACGCCCTCACGCAGATCGAGAGCCGCCTCTTCCAAATCGAACAACTGAAGCGCAAATATGGGGCTGACATCGGAGAGATCCTGGCCTATGCCGATGGACTTCGGGCGGAGCAAACAGAGCTCCTGGGCGGCGAAGACCGCATGGCGGAGCTGGAACAAGCGGAACGAAATGCTGTTGCCGCCTTCACCAAGGACGCCCGTACCCTGTCCCAGCGTCGGCAGGAAGCCGCTTTGCGTTTGAAGAACGCCATCGAGGCCAACTTGAAGGACATGGGCATGCCCTTCGCCTCCTTCTCCGCCGGTTTTATGCCCATCGATCCCGAAGCCCTGTCTGAAAACGGGGTGGATGAGGTGGCCTTCCGCTTCTCCGCCAACAAGGGCGAGCCGGAGAAGCCCCTGGTGCGGGTGGCCTCCGGCGGCGAGATCTCCCGGGTCATGCTGTCCTTCAAAGCGGCCCTGTCCCATGCGGACGTCATCGGCACGTTGATTTTTGACGAGATCGACACGGGCATCTCGGGCCTCATCGCCAATGCCGTGGGCCGGAAGATGCAGGAACTGTCGAAGAGCCATCAGCTTCTCTGCGTGACCCACCTGGCCCAGATCGCGGCCCGGGCGGACAAGCAGTATTATATCTATAAGGAAATCGTTGGGGAGACCACCCGGTCCGCGGTAAAGCCTCTCTCGGAGGAGGAGCGTCCAGCGGAGCTTGCGCGCATCATGGGCAGCGTCAACGATCTCCTGGCCATACAGCACGCCCGGAACCTGCTCAGGAGCGCCCGAGAAAACTGACTATCATCATGGCGAACTACATCACCGGTATCCGTATTTTGGCCAGCGCGGTGCTGCTCCTTTGTCAGCCACTGTCGCCGGCCTTTTATGTGTTGTACATTGCCGCCGGCATCTCCGACATGGTCGACGGCCCCGTGGCCCGGAGGACCGGCACCGCCGGCGATTTTGGTGCGAAGCTGGACACGGCGGCGGACCTTTTCTTTGTGGCCGTAGGCCTCTATACGTTGCTGCCCGTGCTGGACGTTCCCGCCTGGCTGTATATTTGGATCGGCATCATCGCCCTCGTTAAAGCGATCAACTTTGTTTCCGGCTGTGTGATGCAAAAACGCTTCGTGGCCTTGCATACGCCCATGAACAAAGCGACAGGAGTATTGCTCTTTCTCCTGCCGCTGACGCTTTCCATTATTGAATTCAAATACTCGGCTGTCCCCGTCTGCATCGTCGCCACCATCGCCGCCGTTCAGGAGGGCCACTTTATCCGTACGGGACGCAAGGAATAGAAGGATCTTTATCTATCGGACGACTGCCCGATCCCGAACCCGGCGATTTCGGTGACGGGCAGGGAGAAGGCGATGGCGCCGGCCTTGGTATCGGGGCCGGCTTTTTCGATGATGGCCTTCATAATGGCGGCCTTTTGCTCGGCGGCGGAGACGATGAGAATGACCTCCTTCTCCGAGGCGATGGAGACCTTATAGAACTTCTCCGCGTTCTTGCTGCCCGTGCCGAGACCGTGGACCACCGTGCCGCCGCGAGCTCCGGCGGAGCGGGCCGCGTCCATGACCTGATCCGTGGCGCCCTGATTGGCGATGATGAGTATAAGCTCGTAGTCGTAGTTAAGGGTGGGCGCGCCCTTCACGTTCTGCCCGTTGGATAAGAATGACAATGTCTTTGCGCCTCCTACGCTTTTGATGGGTACGCCGAGGGTCACGCCGTTGCCAGGGGCGTCGATATACAAACGCTTGCGTTGTTCCTGAATGAGCTCTTTCGTCTGCTCTGGGCTGGCCACGGTCATAAACAGCCGCCGGTCCCGGGACTCCATGCCCAGCAGGTCCAGCATGTTACGGGTAGCCGTTCCCTTGCAGGGGGTGGACAGGACGATGGGCAAATTCAGCTCCTCGCAGATCTTCTTCATAATGTTGGCCCCATAGGGGTTGATGACGGAAAGCACATAGTTCATGAGGCCACCTCCCACAGCTCGATGATGTCAGCCTCGCCGTAGACCTCCGTTTGCTTCGCCATGTGCTTCTCGGCGATGGCGGCCCGCACCCCCAGGAGCTGGATGGTGATGAGGGGCATCATGGCCACCATGGCCACGATTCCGAAGGCGTCGGAGAGCACGTTCCCCCCAAGAGCGCTGCTGGCGCCAATCATGAACTGGAGCATGAAGGCCGCCGTCATGGGCCCGGAGGCCACGCCGCCCGCGTCGAAGGCGACGGCGGTGTACAGGTCAGGCACCACGAAGGACAGGCCCAGGCTCAGAACGTACCCGGGGATCAGGAAGTAGAGGAGTGGCAGCCCCGTCAGCACCCGCAGCATGGATACGCCCATGGCGAGGGCAATGGCCACCGAAAGACCCAGCTTGATGGATTTCCCTGAGATGGCCCCGGAGCTTACCTGCTCGATCTGTTTTTGCAGCACTAGCACCGCCGGTTCCGCGGAGATGATGAACCAGCCAAGGAGCATGGCGAGGGGCACCAGCACATAGCGGAGGGGCCCCTGGGTCAGGGCCGCCCCCAGCACGCTGCCCAGGGAGGCGAAGCCCACGTTGACACCCGTCAAAAACAGCACCAAACCGAGATAGGTAAACCCGATGCCCATCATGATCTTCCAGAAGCTCCGGCCGTTCATGCGGAAAGAAATCACCTGGAACAGTAGGAAGATGCACAGGATCGGCAGCAGGGCCACGGCCGTCTCCTTGAGATAATCCGGCAAAGCGAAGATGTAGGAATACCCCAGCTCCGTGGTGGTCTCGTGGACCGTGGCGGTGGTGGACACGGTGCCTTCGCCCTGACCGTAAAAGAGACTCAAAACCAGCACGGCAAGAATGGGGCCGACAGAGCACAATGACACCAAACCAAAGCTGTCCGACTCCGCGTTGCTGTCGCTGCGGATATGGCTGACGCCCACGCCCATGGCGAGGATGAAGGGAACGGTCATGGGGCCGGTGGTCACGCCGCCAGAGTCGAAGGCCACGGACAGGAAGCTTTTATCCACGAAGGCGCAGAGAATAAAGATGAGCCCATACAGCCCCAGCAGCAGGTACCGGAGCTTGACGCCGGTGATGATGCGGAACATGGCGAGGGCCAGGAAGAATCCCACGCCCACACCCACCACGATGAGCAACACCACCGTCTCGATGTGGGGGACGGAGTTGGCCAGCACCTGCAGATCGGGCTCCGAGACGGTGACCGCCACGCCTAAAAGGAAGCTGATGATCAGGATCAACGGCAGGTTCTTCGATTTGGTCAACGCGGAGCCGATCCTGCCGCCGATGGGGGTCATGGAACTCTCCGCGCCCACGGTGAACAGGCCCATGCCCGCCACCACGAACAACGATCCCACCAGGAAGGACAGCATATGCCCCGTGGGCAGCGGCGTCACGAACAGGCACAGCAAACACACGATGCAGAGGATGGGCAACACCGACGTGATGCTTTCCTGCACCTTGCCCGCGATCATGGTTTTTTGCTTGTTGAATTCGTTCATGTTGCCTGCTTTCTCCACAGGATATACCCACTATAGCATAGTCCGCCTGAAAAAGATAGTCCCCGGTCTGTGAACAGATTTTTATGGTTGCGCCAACGGATTTGGGTATGTATAATAAAGAGAATATCTGTTCAGAGGTGTTTCTTTGAAGACAAGCGACTTTTACTACGACCTGCCCAAGGAGCTGATCGCCCAGACCCCGGCTCCCGTGCGGAGCCAGTCCAGACTCCTTATCTATAACCGGGCCAACGGGTCCATCACCGACGGCGTGTTCACGGACGTGCTGGATCACCTGCATCCCGGGGACGTGCTGGTGCGGAACAACACCCGGGTCATCCCGGCGCGGCTCATCGGCCATCGGCCCGAAACCGGGGGCACCATGGAGTTCCTGCTCCTGAGCCGCCAGGAGGGGGACACCTGGGAGTGCCTCTGCAAGCCCGCCAAGCGGGCCAAGGCGGGCACGGTGTACGAAGTCACGCCGGAGCTGTCCGTAAAGGTCCTGGGGGACGCCCCCATGGACGGCGGCAAGCGGGTGGAGCTTCTTTACGACGGCATCTTCGAGGAGGTGTTGGATCGGGCCGGGCAGATGCCCCTGCCGCCCTACATCACGGAGCGTCTGGAGGACAAGGAGCGATATCAGACCGTCTACGCCGTGACCCGGGGCAGCGCCGCCGCCCCTACCGCTGGGCTCCACTTCACCCAGGAACTGCTATCTGAAATCGAAGCCAAGGGCGTGAAGATCGTGGATGTCCTCTTGCATGTGGGCCTGGGCACCTTCCGCCCCATCAGCGAGGAGAACATTGAGGATCACCAGATGCACCAGGAGTTCTACCGGGTTACGGAGGAGGCCGCCAAGGCCATCAACGACGCCCGCTCCGCCGGCGGCCGTATCGTCTGCGTGGGCACCACCTCCGTCCGCACGTTGGAGAGCGTATCGACCGACGACGGCATCGTACACTCTGGCTGCGGCTACACCGGCATCTACATTACCCCCGGATACCGATACAAAGCCGTGGACGCCCTCATCACCAACTTCCACCTGCCGGAGAGCACCCTCCTGATGCTGGTCTCCGCCTTTGCGGGCAGGGAGGAGGTCCTGCGGGTCTATGAGCACGCCGTACAGGAGCGCTACCGCTTCTTCAGCTTCGGCGACGCTTGCCTGTTTGAGTAAGGAATAGGATATGAACGAGAATTTCAAATTTGAAGTGCTGCATGTGGACAAGCAGACCGGAGCCCGTCTGGGCCGCCTCCACACCCCCCACGGGGACATCGACACTCCCGTGTACATGCCTGTAGGCACCCAGGCCACGGTGAAGGCCATGACGCCCCGGGACGTGGAGGAAACGGGGGCGTCCATCATCCTCTCCAACACCTACCACCTGTACCTGCGCCCCGGCCACAAGCTGGTGGAGCAGGCGGGGGGGCTCCACAAATTTATGCACTGGAACAGGCCCATCCTGACAGACAGCGGCGGATTTCAGGTCTTCTCCCTGGCCAAGAAGGGCGACATCCATGAGGACGGCGTACTCTTCCGGTCCCACATCGACGGCAGCAAGCATCTGTTCACCCCCGAGAGCGTCATGGCTGTGGAGCAGGCCCTGGGCGCGGACATCGCCATGTGCTTCGACGAGTGCGCTCCCGGCACCGCGGACTACCGCTATGCCGTGAAGGCCATGGATCGGACCCACCGCTGGGCGGAGCGCTGTAAGGAGGTCCATACCCGGCCCGATCAGGCCCTCTTCGGCATCGTTCAGGGCTGCGTCTATGAGGACCTTCGGATCGAGAGCGCCAAGACCCTGGCGGCCATGGACTTCCCCGGCTACGGCATTGGAGGCCTGTCTGTGGGCGAGCCCAAGGAGAAGATGTACGAGATGCTGGAGGCCATCCGGCCCTACATGCCCGAGAACAAGCCACGGTATCTCATGGGCGTGGGCAGCCCCGACTGTCTCATCGAGGGGGTGCTCCGGGGCGTGGACATGTTCGATTGCGTGCTCCAAACCCGGGCGGCCCGCAACGGCCTGGCCCTCACCCGCAAAGGGCGGATCATGCTGCGGAACCAGACCTACGCCGAGGATTTTTCGCCCATTGAGGAGGGGTGCGACTGCTACGCCTGCCGCAACTTCTCCCGGGCCTATATCCGCCATCTCATCAAGGCGGAGGAGATTTTGTCCGGCACCCTCATCACCATGCACAACATCCGCTTCTCCGTGCGGCTCATGGCAGACATCCGCAAAGCCATTGCGGAGGACCGGTTCGGAGACTTTGCCCGGGAGCTCTTGGAGGTCAAGCTGTTTTGATGGAACGAACGTTGACATTGAAAACCGAAGGGGACATGGAAGCTCTGGGAGCGCGCATCGCCCGGGCCCTGCCTCGTGGCGGCTTCGTAGCCCTCTACGGGGATTTGGGAGCAGGGAAGACCGTCCTCTGTCGCGGCGCAGGCCATGCTCTGGGTCTTGTACACCTGAGCAGCCCCACCTTCACCATCGTCCGGGAGTATCCCACGGCGCCGCCCCTCTTTCATTTCGACGCCTACCGGCTGGCAGACGAGGACGAGCTGTACGCCATGGGCTATGAAGACTATCTGGACCGAGGCGGCCTCATTCTTATGGAATGGGCGGACCGGGTGCCTTTGGCCCTGCCTCGGGAGCGGCTGGTAATAGAGATCGCGGGCAGCGGCGCCGATGAACGAACGGTGCGCCTGACGTCCCACGGCGCGGACTACGATAGTTTGGTGAGGGACCTATGATTATCCTTGCTTTGGAAACGACGGACCGGGTGGCCTCTGTGGCCCTGCTGACCGATGAGGGCTGCTATGAAAAGCGGATCGAAAGCCCTTTGAAACACGAGGAAACCGTTATGCCTGCGGTGGACGCGCTGCTGACGGAAGCCGGCCTGACGCCTGCTGAGCTCACCGTTCTGGCGGTGGATATAGGTCCCGGCTCCTTCACCGGGGTCCGCATCGGCGTTTGCCACGGCAACGCCATGGCCCTGGCTTTGGGCCTGCCCATCGTCTCCGTGAACGCTCTGGCGGCCCTGGCCTATCCGTTGCTGGGGGGCGGCAACCCGGTGGCCGCGATCATCGACGCCCGGAACGGCAACGGCTACGGGGCCCTCTACGCTTCCAACGGCGCGGCGCTGATCCCGCCCTGCCCCATGGAGATCGGCCCGTTTCTGGAGAAGCTTCCTGAGGGAACGATCCTGACCGGCACCGGTTTTCCGGGTGCGGACGGAGCCTTGCCGCTGGCTGCGAGCATCGCCCGCATAGCCGCGGGACGGGCGGGGGAGCGGACCGCCAGCCCCCTGTATCTTCGGCCCTCTCAGGCGGAAAGGAAGCAGCTAACATGATGCTGGTCCGCCCCATGACCAAGCGGGACATCGCCCGGGTCTATGAGATCGAGGTCCAGAGCTTCCGTTCCCCCTGGTCCAAGCTCTCCCTGCTGGGGGAGCTCCATAACAACGTGGCCCACTACTACGTGGCAGAGGAGGAGGGGCGCGTCGCTGGCTACGGCGGCATGTGGCTGCTGTTTGACGAGGCGCATATCACCAATATCGCCATCGCGCCGGAGAGCCGGGGACGGCATCTGGGCCGATATCTTCTCCACGGCATGATGAAGGCCGCTCACGGGCGGGGCGCCGAGCGGATGACCCTGGAGGTCCGTGAGACCAACACAGTGGCCCAGAACCTGTATTACAGCTTCGATTTCGAGAAGCAGGGATACCGCAAACGCTACTACGAGGACACAGGAGAAGGGGCCCTTTTGCTGTGGAACAACGATTTAGAGGCCACCATCGAGAAAAACACTTGCCTAAACGACAAATATGTCTTACAATAAACCGATTTTTAAAAAGGAGTCGAAATATGAGTCTGTACAGCGATTGGAAAGCCCGGGCGGAGAACCTGCAGAGCGACGCCGCCTATCAGCAGTATTGGAACAACTACTTTTCCCAGGAGACCGAGGTCTATAAGAAGGTCCTCCAGAGCCACGACAAGCCCCTCACGGGCACGGTGAAGGCTCTGGCAGAGGAAGTAGGCATGGATCCCGTGGCCTTTGTAGGTTATCTCGACGGCGCCAACACCTCCTTAGCCGACGGCGAGAAGGATCTTGATGCCCTCACCGAGGACAGCGAAGTCACCCTGAACTTCGACTTTGAGAAGCTCTTCTTCAACATGCACGAAGCCAAAGCCGACTGGCTATACAACCTGCCGGAGTGGAACGGCGTCCTCTCGGAGGAGAAGCGGCACGAGATCACCAAGGCCTATCGGGCCTCCAAGATCTTCGTGGCTCCCGTCCAGGTGGGCCGCAACGATCCCTGCCCCTGCGGCAGCGGCAAAAAGTATAAGAACTGCTGCGGGAAGAACAAATAAAAATCTTCCTATATTCTAAGAAATGAGTTGACAGGAGCGCCATTCCTTGTTAAAATGTGTGACTGGAACTCCTGAATGCGCCTGTAGCTCAGCAGGATAGAGCAACGGCCTTCTAAGCCGTAGGTCCAGGGTTCGAATCCCTGCAGACGCGCCAAG
>JAEEGL010420128.1_pt1 | contig 27552 bp, 19 predicted proteins | sample 9134231 | NCBI WGS metagenome assembly JAEEGL01 (sample SAMN16246548, study PRJNA631951) | gut metagenome | biome: gut microbiome; feature: rumen; material: fiber-attached | host: Bos | place: Iran: Karaj | collected 2018-10
GGAGACCCCCAGAGGCAGGGGCACCGAGCCGAACACGCATTTGCACATGGAGCCCATGATAACAGGATTTGCCATTTCCTAGCCCTCCAGTTTCCATTCCAATGTCTGCTCCCCCGGGCGGAGCTCCGCCGAAAAAACGGTCCCGCCGAAGAAGCCCGTGAGGGTTCCCGGGGCGCTCAGCAGGATCTGCACGGTCCCGTCCCCGTCCGCCGTATAGGCCTGCATGGGGATGAGCTCCGTTCCCCTGCCGTGGGGCAGGGCCAGGGCGGGGGAAAAGCGGCCGTTTTCCCCGTGGAGCCCCTGGAGATAGGCCAGCTCCGGGGCGGCCTTATCCGCCAGGAGGAAATGCCCGGGAATGGGGAGGCGGCTGACGCCCCCCTCGCAGAACAGGTGGACCTCCCGGGCGCCCGCCTCCGCCTTCTCCTGGGCCAGCCGGAGTTTGACCCGGAGGGGTACTCCCAGCCAGAGGGAGGCCCCTGCCGCCGGGGCATCGCCTCGTCTGAGGCACAGGCGCACCCGCACCGTCTCCCGGGGGAAGGGGTAGCCCGTTCCGGGCTTCAGGGCCAGGGTATCCTCCAGGGTTTTCCCCTCCTCCGTGCGGAAGAGGACGGTTTCCTCCCGGTACTGCCGCCGGCGGATCACCAGGGTGTGCTCCCCGGGGGCCAGATCCGTGAGCACCAGATACCCCTCCCGCTTCCACAGGGGGCGGGAAAGGGGCCTGCCGTCCAGCCAGCAGCGGCTGGCGCCGTCCGTCAGGGTGACGCCGGTGAAGCCGTCCCGCAGCAGGAACACCGCGCTTGCCGTCCGCCGGATCATGGCCGGTCCCCCTTCTTCTCCCCGGTGCCGATGACCACCTCCGTGACCCGGGCCACGCTGCGCTCACGCCGGGAGTCGATGGTGACTCCCGCCACGGAGACCACCACGGAGAGCTTGTAATCCTTGGAGGTGTTGTTCCAGATTTTCAGCAGCTGCTCCATATTCACCCGATCCAGGGAGATATGGAGCTCCGCATTCTCCGCCTCCAGGGAGCCGCTGAGATACCGCCGGGGCAGAACGGGATTGTCCCGCAGGGTCTGGATGGCCGCGCCCATGATCCGGTACTGGTCCGCCTCCTTCATCTGGGCGGGGGCCTTGGAATGGGGGGTCATGAGGAAATGCAGGGTATACCGGGCGGGGCGGATGCGCTCCGTTCGGCTGTCCACGCTGTAATACCCGGCGGCCTGGCCCTGGGTATCCTCCTCGATGTGGTAGAGGTACAGGGTAAGCTGATTGTTCTCGCTCTCATGGGGGGAGCAGAGGTTGATGAGTTCCCGGTTCCCCAGGGGCTCCGGGGTCAGATTGTCCCGCAGCAGCTCCACCAGGGCGGTTCCTGCCTCGGTCAGGGCGGTATAGTCGGCCATATGCGCTCACTCCTTAGTTTTCGGAAGCCCCTTCCCCTTCGGGAACCGCTTCCTCCTCGGGGATCTCTTCCTCCCCGTCGCCGGTATCCTCCGGCAGGACCTCTTCGGCGGGCTCCTCCTCCCGGATTTCCGCCCGGAAGAGGGGCTCGAAGGCCTCCCGCTGCCAATCGAAGGTGCGGGAAACCCAGCCGCCGGTGAGCTGGTTGAACTGATTCGCCTGCCGGGAGAATTCCGCCAGGGCCGTGCACAGATCCGCCCTGGCCAGGGTCTCCTCGTTCATGGCGGCGTACCAGCTCTCCTTGGTCCCCAGGCCCATGGCGTAATCCCCGGCGGCGGTTTTGGTGCCGCTTCCGGCGGTCTGATACCGACCCAGGGCCTGCTTCGCCGTCCCCCAGGCATCCGTAAGGTCCAGCAGCTCCAGCTTCACCCGGAGCTCCACTTCCTCCGGGGTCATTTCGCTTCCGGCGGCCTGGGCGTAGGCCGCGGCCACCAGGATCAGCTCCTCCACCTCCTGGGCGGAGGGGTCGAAGTCCACCACCAGGTCCCCCAGGGCATATTCCGCCAAATCCGATGCCCCGGCGGCGTTGGCCCGGAGCTCGGCCCGCTTCAGGGCGGTCATGCCGCTCTCCAGCCGGCCGGTGAGGGCCAGCTGCTCCTGCTCAAGGGCCTCGACCCGTTCCGGTGAACCCACGCCCTTGGCCGCGGCCTCCTGCTCCCGCTCCAGCATGACGGCGAGCCGGTCCACAGCCTCCCGCAGGGCGGCGATCTCCTCCGTCTCCGCCCAGAAGTCCAACATGGCATCCGCCAGCTCCACGGCCTGGGCCGCGTTCTCGCAGCCCGCCAGGGCCATTCCGGGGTCCTTGTCCCCCAGGGCGGCCCCTTCCCCCATGGCGGCGCCCGCGGGGGCGGTCATGTCGTCCAGGGACTCCAGGAAGGCCTCCACGTTCTCCGCCCCGGGATTGTCCTTCCCCAGGTCCAGGCCCTTGGGGATGATGTCCATCCGCGCCCAGGTGAGCAGCACCGCCTGTCGCCGTTCCTCATCCGCGAAGAGGGCGGTGGTGCGCCAGGCATCCGCAATGCCGCTGAGGGCGGTGTATGTACCCGCCTCCACCCGGACGCCGTACTGCGCCCGGTAGATGATGGGGGTCAGGTTCGGCTCCGCCCCCTCCGGCAGGCGCACCTCCCCGGTGAAGGGGCTTCCGGGCAGAAGGGTCACCCAGCCCGGGTCCTCCGGCGCGGCCAGATAGATCTGGTAGACGAGGGAATCCGCCTCTTCGGTCTGGAAGGTGCACAGGGCGGTGAGGCCCAGTTCATCCGCCATGATCCGGTAGCCGTCCCCCTCCCGCTCTATGCGCACGCTGCCCTCTCCCAGGGCGGCCTTGAGCTTCTCCGTAGTATACCCCAAAAGGCTCCTGCCGTCTATGGTGCCGTCCCGGAAGGGGCCCTGGTACAGGACCTTTCCCCCCTTGCCGTAAAGCGTGCCGAAGCCCTCCGGCCAGCCGCCGCAGGTGCCTTCGGCCCATTCCTCCGCCAGCCAGTCCCCCTGATAGTACAGGGTGCCGTTTTTCTTCCATTCCATGGCGCCCGCGGGCGTCCCCAGCCGGAAGGTGGTGCTGAGCTGACCGCCCTCCGCCGTATACCAGGTCCCCTGGCCGTCCGGCCGCCCATCCGTCACGCCGCCCTCATAGACGACCCTGCGGTCCGAATCCCCGTAGAAGGTGCCGGTGCCGTTGGGAGCATCGGCCTGCCAGTCCCCCTGGTATCTGGGATTGCCGCCGGCATAATAGCCGGTGCCCCGGCCCTCCCGCTTGCCGTTGTGGAATTCCCCGTCGTAGGCCACGTAGCTGTTTCCGGCGTCGAAACCGTAGAGCTTCCCCTTGCCCTCGTAGAGCCCGGCGGAAAACTGCCCGTCGTATACGATCTGCCCGTCCCGGTAGACCGAGCCGCTGCCCTCCGGGATGCCGGCGGCGAAGGTGCCGTCATAGCACAGGGCGCCATCCTCGTAGAGCTTGCCCCGGCCCTCGTACACGTCCTCCAGGAACTGGCCGGAATAGAGGACCCGCCCGTCGGCATAGACGGAGCCGCTGCCGGAGCGCAGGCCGCCGTCATACTGCCCGTCGTAAACCAGCTGGCCTTCCTCATACAGCCTGCCCCGGCCGCTGTACAGCCCCTCCGCGAAGGAGCCCTCATAGACCAGGACCCCGTCCTCATAGGCCTTTCCGCTGCCGGTGCGCTGCCCGTCCTTCAACTGGCCCTCGTACAGCAGCACGCCCTCCCGGTCGTACAGCTTCGCCTCCCCCTGGAGCACCCCGTCCTCCAGGCGGCCGGAGAAGAGGGGCAGGGTCTTTTTCTTATCGGAATAGACGATGACCTTGCCGCTCCATTCCGGCACCCGCTTATCCTCCTCCCAGAACCGGGCGGTGAGAAAGCGGCTGAGGACGAAGGGCCACACCACAAAGTAGATGATGAGGCCCAGGGCCGCCAGGAGCAGCACGATGCGGATGATCAGCGCCTTGGAGATGAACAGCCGTCCCGTTTCCACATAGTCCGATCGTTCGCTGGGCTTCTGGGCGGCGGACATCACCCCCTGGAGGGAGGCGGAGGCCGCCTTGGTGGCGCTGCGGGAGAAGTTCGTCAGCCTGCGGAGCTTCGCGCCGATGCCCATGAGCTTTCTGGCAAAGAAAGCCTTCAGCGTGCGGAAAAACACGCTGATGGACCGGATAAATTGATTCAAGAAATAGCTCAACGCGGTTTCCTCCCCTGGGGCAGACTTGGGTTCCGGGAGTCCTGGGCCGTCACTTCAGCTTGAAAAGCCCGGTTTTCAGCAGGGCCAGGACCAGCAGGGCGGCCAGGACCAGCACCAGCAACAGACCCAGGAGCCTGCGGATACGCCGCCGCCGGAAGTCCGCCGCCGTGCGGTATTCCTGCACCGGTGAGCGGCGGATATACCCGTCTCCGCAGTACACCGGCCCGGTCTCCTTCTTCGCCGTTCCGGCCTCCGCCGGGGCGGGCTGTCCCACCAGGGCTGCCGCCTGGCGGATGAGGCTGTCCGGCTGGGACACATCCTCCCGGGCCGGGGCGGCCTGGCTCTCCCCGGAGTCGTGGAGCTTCAGCAGTTCTTCCCAGGGCATGGCTTATCCCTCCCCCATGGCCGCCCGCTCCCCGTTCAGGATGCAGGGGAGGGACGGGTCATGCTCCAGCCGGTCCGAAAGATACAGGTAGTACCGTATCCCCCCATCCCGGGGATAGCTGCGGGCCAGCTGCAAAAACGTTCGCTTCGCCTCGGCGGCGCTGCCGCCGTACAAATCGTAGACTCCCCGGGAAAACTCCCCCACGGACACGGCCTTGCCCCGGCGCACGGAGAACTCGTCCCCGTCGAACACCTCGTATACCCGCACGGGCCGTTCCCCCACCAGGCATTTCCCCATGTACCGGCTGCCGTTCTCCTGCCCCTCCGAAAGGATCGTTTCGGTGCAGAGGATACCGGCCTCCAGCCGGTTGCACAGGCCGATGAGCTCCCGGGCGGTGGAAAGGCTGGCGGAGATGGTGGTGGGCTCCATCTGGGCCGTGTCCCCCACGATGCCCAGCATTACGCTGCCCTTGTCCAGGGCGATGCGCAGGGTCACCTGGGGCAGACCTGCCTGGAGCCGCTGCTCGTTGAAGGAGAGCACCTCCTGCTGGATGGCCACGGCGGTGCTCACCGCCTCGCCGCTCTCCTCCATCACCACGTCAAAGCCGTCGTAGGCATAGTGGAACACGGTGCCGCCCTTCCGGGCCACAATGGCCGCGGTGCGCTCAATGACCTCGTTCACGCTGTCGAACAGCAGGCGGCTGTTGGCCATATCCGTATACAGGGGCTCCGGGAAGGTGAACCACACGGTCATCACCGCCATGCGCCGGGCGGCGAAGGCGCTCTTATCCACCTCCCGGATGGACTGCTTCCCCAACAGGGCCAGGACCCGCTCCGGCACAAAGCGCCGGTAGGAGTGCTCCAAATCCACCCGGTCCTCCTCCTGCTTCCGCAGGGAGTCCCCCAGGGAGTTCACCATGCTGGCCATGCTCTCCAGCTCATCCCCGCTGGAAAGCTCCAGCCGCTGGGGCACGCCGCCCCGGGAAATGCTCTCCATCTTCTTGGAGATCATGCGGATATCAGTACCCAGGGAGAAGAGGATGAGCAGCATCAGGCCCGCCAGCACCCCGAAGGCGATGAGCACCGGGCGGGAAATATCCGCCCCCGCCCCCTGCCGGGGCGCCTCAAAGCGGATGCACAGGCAGGTATCCCCCCATACCCGGGCATAGCGGAAAACGCCGTTTTCCAGGGCGGAGACCGATACCGTCTCCGGTTCCGCAGCCTCCGGCTCCTCCTCCCCCTCGGGGACTTCCTCCGGCTCCTCCGGCTCCTCCGGCTCCCGGTGCTGGACCAGTCCCGGGGCAAAGCCCTCCAGGCCCCGGGCAAGGCGCCCGTCGGCAGCGCGCCACTGTCCATCCACGTACTCCGCCGCCACCGCCCGGACGTTTCGGTTTTCCCCCTCCAGCACCCGGCAGAGGACGTAGGGCAGGGTTTCCTCCCCCCTATGCTCATCCGCCTCCGTCATGCGGAGAGCGTCCTCCGTCACCGTTTCCAGTTCCCGCTGGGCGGCGTCATGCTCCATGGGGAGCAGCCAGATAAAGTGCAGCAGGGTGAAGCACACCAGGGCCAGGGCGATGAACTCGCTGCCCCGGAAAATCACCAGGGAGGAATAGCCCTTTTTCAGCCCGCAGAACAGCAGCCAGAGCAGGGCTGCCCCCGCCAGGGCGAACAGGGCGTATTTCGCCAGATCCAGCCATACCAGAAGGGTGGTGGGCTCCAGGATGCCCTTCAGCTCCCGGGTCCCCTGCCCGTCCGTCAGAGTGAGGATGCGGCCATCCAGCAGCGCCAGGGCGCTTTCCTCCCGGGTCAGGGAGACGGTGTCCAGGCTCCTTTCCCGGCCCTTCCAGGCCGTATCCAGGGGAAACAGCCGCTGGGGGATGCCAAAGGCGGCGTCCACGAAGCACACCTCCAGGGTGTGGGCATCCAGGTAATACCAGCCGCCCTTGCCGTAGGTCAGCCCCGTCACCCCCTGTCCGGCGTAGGAGGCGGTATCCTTTTTCCCGTTCACCGTGAGCCAGCCGTTTCCCCCCAGGATCAGCGTGCCGTTGGCCTGGGAGACGACGGTGAAGGGCAGGAGCCCCCCGCAGTCCGTTTTCCCCATGGCCTCCAGGCCCCCGGTATCCCGGCAGAGGTAGCGGTCTATGCTGTGGCCGGAGCGGAGGGCAAAGGACAGCACCCCATCCTCATAGAACAGCTCCGAAAGGACGGTGGCGGAGGTGCGCTCCAGGGTGGAGTCCCCGGGACAGGGGACCGCCAGGAGCCGTTCTGCCTCTCCCCCGGCGCCGATGCGGTAGAAATACAGGGTCTCCGCGTTTGCCCCATAGAGGCCCAAATAGGCCTGGCCATCCCCCAGAGGGAGCAGCCTGGCCACCCGCCCCCCCTCCAGCTCCTGGGGAAGGGGTATGGTCTGCTGGGAAAGGGCCGTGCCCTCCAGGGTGAAATACCGCAGAAGCAGCGTATCCCCCTGCCACCGGGCCGCGGCACAGACGCCGCCGGGACCCGCCCCCGCGGTCTGCCACTCCCCGGGGCCCTGCCGGTCCCGAAGGGCGCGGATATCCTCCGTAACGGGCTTCTCCCCCAGGAGCAGGACCGCGCACAGGCACAGCACCAGCATCACCAGGAAGAAAAACCAGCTTCTCTTCACATTCATGTCCGTCCCGCCCCCCTTTTGCGGCGGAAGATGTGGGCAAGAAGGGTCAGCCCCTTCCGCAGGAAATTCATCTTCGCAAATTCCTCCCGCTCCCTGCGGATGGCCTTTTCCGCCTCCCGCCAGCGGCCGTAAAGGGCCACCACGCTGCGGAACCGGCCCTCCTCCAGCTCATCCAGGAACCGGCTTTCCTCCTTCCCTGCGCTGAGGGAGCGGGGAAGGATTTTCCGCACCTGATCCGCCGCCAGCAGGGCCGTCTCCCTGGGGTTCATCTCCTCCATGGGCCGGAGCATCCAGCGGATGACCACCCGGTTGGTTTTCCGGTCGAAGCGCAGGTTTTCGGAAAGGAGGGCGGCGCAGCCCGCCTCCGGCGGAAGGTTCGCCAGGCTCAGGGCCCGGTTCAGCAGCAGTTCCGCGTAGGCGAGCCTATCCTCCCAGCTCCAGCTGTCCCCCCGGTAGAACAGGCTGTCAATGGCCTCCCCCTCCGCCAGATCGAAGGCGGCCACCAGGGTGCCCCGCTCCAGGAACACGCCCCGGAAGGCGGGGCAGTCCTCCCGGCGGATGCCGGTACAGATTCGGGCATAGCGGTGCAGGAGCTCCCCCTCATACAGGTTGAGCAGGCAGACGGGGGTCTCCCGGTCCGAAATATCCACCGCCTCCAGCAGCGCATACCCCGGCTCCGCGGCAATGACGCGCACCACCTTGTACCGCTCCCGGATCAGCAGAGCTGCCATTCTGTTTCTCCCCCTCTCCCGCAGGTTTTCCCGAAATTACTCCACGATCACGAAGGCGCTGGCGGAAATGCTCTCGTCCGCGCCGCTCACGGCGGTGATCTCATAGGTGCCGGGGAGCTCCGGGGCCTGATAGATGCCGTTGTGGTCGATCACGCCGCCGTTATCCTCCTTCACCGCCCAGCGCACGCTCTTGTCCTCGCTCCCCGTGACCTCCGCCTGGAAGCGGATGGTGCCCCGGGGCTTCACGTGGGAGAACTCCGGCGTCAGGGAAAGGCCCACCCGGCGCTGGGCCATGATGCGGCTGGTATCCCGCTCCGGCTTCTGGGCGAAGTAGTGCACCGTGATGCGGTTGCCCTCCACCATGTCGTGGAGCCACAGGCCGATGCGCATGGTCCCCCGCCGGGGATACACCACGGCGGCGGCCTCCACCCAGGGCACGCCGTTTTTCTCCTTGCCCTTCACAAAGATCTCGCTGTTGCCGAAGCACAGGGCGGTTTCGTTCCCGGCCCCCTGGTCGGAAAATTCGATGCTCAGGCGCACGTCCACCGTGCCTGGCCCCAGGCCGTGGGGGATCTCCTCGGAGTAGATTTTCCGGTTCACCCGCATCCCCCCGGGGAGGGTCATGTCCACGGTGCCGTGGCTCACGGCATAGTCGTACTGCTCCGGGGAGGGGATGCCGAAATCAAAGTGCAGGGCGCCGGTGGAGGGCTGGTAATTCGCCTTCACATCCGGCTTCTGCCAGTATTCCAGGCTGCGCACGGAGGTGGTCACGGTGCGGGGGCCGCCGTCCCCGGCGGAGCTGCTCTCCTGGGCCACCCGCTGATTGAAGGGCAGGTTCGTCACGGAGACGATGAAGGTGCTCCCGGCGGACTGGAGCAGCTCCACCTTCGCCAGATAGATGGGCAGGTCCCGGCCCTTGAGCCGGTGCTCCAAATCGTCCATCCGCTGCTTCCGGTCCGCCAGGTGATAGGTATCCCGGCAGAGGTAGCACTTGGCGTTTACCCCCACATAGTTCTTGTACCGGTGGCTCCCCAGCTCCAGATCGATTTCCCCGCCGGAGGGCAGCAAGGGGCACTGGAGGTCGCTCATCTGCCGCGCCTTCAGCCGGAAGCCCACCTGGTAGACCCGCCGGGTCTCCTCGGGGCTCTCCCGGAACTCCAGGCGCAGGCGCCCGTCCTCGCTCTCCGCGAAGCCGCTCTCCCCGCTGAGGGTGAAGCACACCGGCGGGGTCTTTTCGTTCTTCACCACCAGGAGCTCCACGGTGAACTCCCGGCCCGCGCACACCGCCTCCGGCACGGCCATCACCAGGCTCAGCTCCTCGCTGGAATAGAGGACGGTGACGTTATCCTTCCCCGAGGCCTCCAGCAGGGCCCGGTAATCCGGCTCCCGGGCGGTGAGGAAGAGGTGGGCCCCCTCCCGGGTGACGTTGCACTGGCGGCTCTCCCCCGTGGCCGCGCCCACGGCGTTCACCGGCTCCCGATCCGTCTCCTGATACTCCAGGCACAAATAGGCGCTGGACTTATCCCGCAGGGTCTCCTGCCCGTCGATCATCTGGAGCTTCCGCAGCAGGGGTTCCTCCACCGTGACCATGCGGCCGAGATAGTCGAAGGCCATGCCGCTTTCGATGACGAGGGTGGAATCGTCCCCGGCGCTCACCCCCAGGCCGCAGACCACACCCGCGCCGCAGACCAGCCGGTGCATGAGCTGCGCCGAGGTCCTGGTATACTTCTGCTCGATCTCGAAATCCCGGACCGTCAGCAGCTTGCCATAGAAATAGCGGTTACGCTCCAGGGGGAAGAAATCCGTGTTACCGCTCATGGTCTTTTCCTCCAATCGTCGTATCGTAATGAATGGTCACCGACTCGTTGATCACGGCCGGGATATATGCCCCGATCCGGGAATTGACTCCCAGATAGGTGTGCCAGTCCAGCTGGACGCAGGGCTTCAGAAGCACCAGCTCCGGGGTGGTCTCCGCCGGGACCAGGTCCTGCAGCTGCTCCAGAAAGCGCTCGATCTGCCGCTGCTCGGAAAAGGTATCCTGGGGCAGCAGCAGGAAAAAGCGGTAGGGGTCGTCCCCGTACAGCCTGCGGTACAGCTCGGGATTCCCGCAGTCCGGGTCGTTGGGGTCCACCGCGAAGTGTTCGATGATCATGGGGTCCTTTCCCGTGAGCCGCTCCACGCTGCGCCGGATGCCGCTCACGGTGTACATGGTCTCGTATTCCTCCAAGACCCGGGGCAGGGTTTGGCGCAGCTCCTCCTCCGGCACATCCGGCTCCGCGCAGAGCCAGTGGGCCAGATACCGCAGCATCTCCGGGTCCGCCGAACCGGGGTCCAGCTGCCGGCGGGTCTCCCCGATGGCCTGTTCCAGATCCTGGACCATGGCGGTGAATACGGAGAGATACCGGTAGGTGAAATCCTGCTCCTGGTACACCGCGGGCAGATAGTCCGCCATGTGGTCCCCCTCCGCCAGGATGCTGAGGGCGTCCAGCCGGGGCTTCTCCGCGCCGCCGCTGGTGAAGCCCACCGCCAGCCAGAGATACCGGCCCTTCTCCGAGAGCCAAACGTCGCTCCCCGCGCCCTTGGGGGCGCCGAAGAGCAGCCGCACCGCCTCCTCCGCCTGTCCCTCCCGGGCAAAGCGCCCCCAGGAGTCCCAGTCCTCCCGATCGGAGGCCCGGGCGTAGATGCGGACGGAGGCCTCACGGGGAAGGAAAAGGTCCAGCTTCACCCGGCCCCAGGGGAAATCCTCCTCCCCGCTGTCCAGCGGCGGCAGGAACGCCACGCCGGAAAAGGCGTCGTCCCGGAGGCGGAGGCTGTCCCCCCGCCGCTCGATCCCCCGGTAGATGCCGCCGTTCCACCGTTCCGCGCCGCATAGCTGCCAATAGGTCTGGCTTTCGCTCAATCCGCTCACCTTCTGTCCTTCGCCGGCTCCAGGGTGACGCTCCTGAGATGCAGGATGGTATCCGGCATGACGCCCAGGCCCCCGTCCCCCGTCTGATGGCTGTTCTGGTCCAGGCTGCGCAGCTCCACCCGGTCGATCTGCAGCACCCCCGGGAGCTTCTGCAGCAGGGCGGCCAGCTCATCCCGGCTCACCCCCGCGCCGATCCGCTCCCCTCCGGGGGCGAAATAGCTCCCCAGGGCGGCCTTCGCCCCCTCCGGGGAAAAGCTCTGCTCCACCCGCAGCCGGGCGCTCACGGTGAAGTCCCCGTAGCGCACGGGGATGGCCTCCGCCCGGACGCACACGCTCCGGCTCCGCTCCAGCTGCCGGGAGACCGCCGCCAGGAACCGTCCGTCCGGTGTGGGGGTCTCCCCCTCCCCGGCGGGGAGCACCGCCACGGATACCCGGGCCGCCGTCCTTTGGTGCTGCCTGTGGGGGTCGTACCCCGGCAGGGCCCTGGCCCCCGCCACCCGCAGCCCCGGGGTGCGGAGGGCGGCCCGCTCATAATCCCGCGCGGAAACGCATTTCCGCGTATCCTCCAGCCGATGCAGGAGCCGGCCCCGGGCCTGGGGTACGGTCTCCGCGTCGCAGCCGCCCCGGGCGGCGGCGTTCACCGCGATCTCCCCATCCGCGGCGAAGCGGAGGCCCGCGGCGGCGGGGATATTCCCCTCCCCGCAGAGGGAGATCAGCTCCTGGGCCACCAGCACCGCCCCCGGACCCGGCGCGATCAGGGCCCCGTGGGCCCCGTCCCCCACGGTGACGGTCTCCCGTCTCCGGTCATAGGTGAATACCCGGTCCCTGGGTCCCCAGAGGCTCAGGTCCTCCACGCAGCGCCAGGGGGCGGGCCGGACCACCCCGTCGGGATACAGGGTCTGGCACATGAGAGTGAAGCTCTCCGTCAGCACGCCCTTCCCCCCCAGGTTCAGGCGGAAGCTCTCTCCGGGCCGCCCCTTGGCATCGAAGAGCAGGTCCCGGGTATAGATGGGGTCCAGGCAGGCCACCAGCAGGTTTTCCTCCCCGTCCTCCGACGCGCCGCCGGCATCCAGGGTGAGGGTGAGGCCCGCCGCCTCCCGCAGGAGGCTGAAATCCGCCACCTGCCGCCATCCCTCCGCCTCCCGGAGGAACACCGCCGGGTCCGCCTCCCGGGCCTGGGCGCTGGGCAGGGAAACCTGCCGCCCCTTACCCGGCTTCACGGTGAAGGGGTAGGCCCGGGCACGGCTCTCCGTCTGCACCGCCCGATACCGGCCCGCGCTGATCCCCGTGAGGCGCACCGCCTCCTCGCAGCCCCCCTCCTTCTGCTCCAGGGTCAGGCGGAAGGGGCCGTTCCCCGCCCTGGCGGGCAGGGGAAGGGTCACATAGCCGCTGCGGCTCAGGGCCAGTGTCTCGTCCCGGAGCGGGGTGAGCTCCCCCGCCCCCTCCAGCCGCCAAACCAGGGTCCTGGGCAGCTCCGTATCCCCGTCCGGCTCGTTCCGCCGGACGCCGGCGGGCTCCTGCACGTCGAACCAAAGGCGCAGCTCCCGCTCCGGCAGGGCGGAGAACACCAGGGTCAGGAGGGAGCCGGCCCTGCCTCCGAAGGCGAAGGGCAGGATGACGCTGCCTCCGGCCAGCATACCGGTGACATCCGCCTCCCCCTTCTCCCCGGGCCGCCGCACCAGCACCTGCTGGAGCACGGCCCGCCTTTCCGGGATTTCCTCCGCCAGCTCGAACACCACGCCCTCCTCCGTTTCCAGGGGGGAGAGCCAGGGTCTGGGGGGCGCTTCCGGGGGAATTTCCAAGGCGCACTCCGCCGGCTGCTCCGGCCGGATGCGCAAACCCGCCAGCTCCAGGAGGCGGCGCTCCGTCTCCGGGCCCACGCGGTTCATCTCATATTGCTGCGTCTCCTTGAACCAGGCCATCAGCTCCAGGATGGTGATGCCCGGGTCGTGGGCGTTGTGATCCGTCCACACGGGACAGAGCCAGGGCAGGCGGCCCTCCGCCTCCCGGACGATGTCCTCGAAACGCTGATCGTCCAAATCCCGCGAAATCAGCATAGCATGGTCCTTCCTCAATCAGCTCAGGCGCACCAGATGGATGCCGCTTTCCGCCACGCCGTAGGGAAAATCGCTGTCCGCCTCCAGGGGCACCAGCCGCTGCCGCCCCTCCCGGTCGAAGGAGGCCTCCACCAGGATCCGCTGGATCAGGCGGACGTTGGGGGTTTCCCGCACGACGCTCCACACCTCGCTGAGGCGCAGCTGCTCCCCGATGGGGCGCTTCTTCCAGGTCTCCCCGATGAGCTTCTCCAGCCTTCTCCCGATCTCCTGCTGGGTCTCCGCCGCCAGCTCGGGCTGCTCCGTCTCCACGGTGATGGAGGTGTTCACCGTCAGCACCGTGGCGGGGCAGACGTGGAGCCGTTCCTCCGCCGCCAGGCAGCAGGGGCCGTTTTCCGCCAAAAACCGGTAGATGCGGCCGCAGAGCTCCTCGGTCCCGTCCCCGCTTTTCCCGGAGCCCGCGATCACCACGGCAACGTGGCCCGGGGCGTGCTCCCCCCGCTCGTTCCTGCCGGAGAAGCAGCGCACATGCTCCACCTGGGGGAACCGCTCCCGCACCAGTTCCTCATAGTCCCGGCGCCCCGAGGCCCGGCCTCGGTTATGGAGGAAGCGGCTGCCCCGGGCTTCGATCTCCTCCAGGGTGAGCCTGCCCGTTCCGCCGCTCATGGCGGTGAGGTTCCGCACGTCGCTCACCCGGGGCAGGGCGGTGAGAAGGGCGTTCACCGCCCCGGCGGGCACGTTGCCCCGCTCCCCTCCGCCGCTGGAATACTCCACCCGGATATTGTGATCTCCCCTGGGAGGCACCTTTCCCTGGCGTCCGTCCCCAAAGGCGATGACCCCCTGGAAGGGGTCCAGGGTATAGGCCCGCTGGGCCGGTCCCGCCAGGGCCAGGTCCTCCACCCGGTCCCACAGGACCCAGCAGCGGCGGAGGCTGTGCTCCTCCCATTCCAGCCGCAGCCGGTCCGGGGCCTCCCGCTTCAGCCGCTCCAGTTCCCCGTCGGAAATGCCGGTAAGCTCGTCCACCCATACCCGGCAGTCCTGCACGGGCAGGTTCAGCAGCCGCACCAGCTTTCCCGCCTCGTAGATCTCCGTATCGAAGAGCTGGTCGATCTCCTTCTGCCGCTGCAGGGCGGAGACTGCGTTCACCGTGACCTCCGCCACCGTGGGCATGGTCCCCTGCTCCCGGGCGCTGCGGGTCAGGCGCAGCCAATAGCCCGGAAGGCCGAAAAGCTCCGCCTCCGGGATGGGCTCCGGCAGGAAAAGGAAGGTCTCGCCGCTGTGCAGGAGCCGTTCCGTCCGATCCACCGTGCGGACCGGCTCGAAGCCCTTCCCGTTCCAATACTCCCAAAGGAGCTGCCCGCTGAGCCGTGCCCGGCCCTCCACCCGGAAGCGCAGGGAGAGGGGCATGGCGTGGGGGGAAGCCCCGAAGCGGAAGAACATGGCCGCCCGTTCCTCCCCCATGGGGACCAGGGCGGGGAAGGCAAGGTGGGTGATGGCCGCAGCGTCCTCCAGGGTGTGGGAGACCCCGTTATTCTCCGAATAGAGGTATACCGGCCGCCGGCCCCCGGTGTAATGCCACCGGAAGGAGGCGCTTTTGCAGAAGGGCACCACCCACCGGGGGTAGGTGGACTCCGCGTTTGCCACCTCCAGCACCCGGGCCCGGAGGAAGAAGCCCGCGTCCGCGTTCACCTCCGCCTCCTCCACGTCCTCCGGCACGGTGAAGCGCAGCTCCGCCGCTCCCGCCTTTCCCCCGGAGAAGGGGTTCCGGTCCCCCACGACCTCCAGGTATTTCCATCCTATGCCGTTGTAGTACTCCCAAATCACCCGGGATACCGTCACATCCTCCGGCTTCTTCTCCACTGCGCTGTGCTTGTCGATGATGGCCTGGGTGAAGTTGTAACGGTCCTCCTGGGCCTCGGGCTCGTCCACGGTGAAGCCCAGCTCCAGCCGGAGCAGCACCTCCGCCCCCCGCTTGGTGAGGGCCGAATCGCAGCGGAGGCAGAACACGTCGTAGCTCGTGGGGCGGCGGCCGAAGCAGTAGCCCCCATCCTCCGGCAGGAGGGGGTCGTCTCCGCTGTACATGCCGGAGGGCAGGCAGGGCTTCAGGGCCTCGCTGGAAAGCTCCGCCCCGTCCAGCAGCAGCGCCGCAGCGGGGTGGCCGGTGCAGGTGATGCAGATGTGGCCGCTCTCGTCCGCCTCCGGGGAAAGGGGGCGTTTCTTCTCCAGGATGAGCGCGCCGTTTTCCGCCCGCACAGCGTCGAAGGGGATGTCCTCCTCCCCGTGGCGGTAGGTCCAGCGCAGGCCCTCCGATGCCAGGGCCTCCGCCGCCTCCGCCCCCTGCCCGTTTTCCGGCTTCGGCACCAGGCAGATCCTGGCGGGGCAGTCCAGCCGCAGCACGTCGTCCTCCCCCAGGCGGAAGAGGTGCCGCTGGAGCTCCTCCCCGGCGGGCTCGAAGAACCGCTGGGGCCGCTGGGTCAAATCCAGGCGGCGGATGGTGTCCGCCGGGGCGTCGGCGTAATAGATGTCCTCCAGCCGGGCGGCGGACACCTGAATGGTGCGCTCCGTCTCATAGACGATGTTCTCCCCCTCGCTGTCCGGGGTGAACAGCTGGGTCCCGGCGGGTACGGTGAAGGGCTCCCCCTCCATATCCTGGGGCTCGAAGCAGACGGTGCCCTCCGCGGGCACGGGGGCCGGCTCCCGGTAGCCCACCATATTCAGAAATTCCACATAGAGCTTTTCCGGCCAGGCGTTGAGGCGATCCACGCTCTGGCTGTACATCTCCGCGAACAGCTCCGCCAGGGCGGCGCCGGGGTCGTTCTCCGTGCCCTCGTACCGCCATTCCGGCGTATAGCTCCCCGCCAGGGCGCGGATCCGCGCCCGGATCTGCTCCGGGGTCCTGGGGTCCAGCAGCGGACGGTTCACAGTCCTTCGCCTCCCTCCGCGCCTTCGGTCTGATAGAAGGGATACACGTGGTTATACCGGTTGTTGGTGCTGCGCACCCGGTAGCTCACCTCCACCACCAGCGCCCCCGCCAGCTCGTCCGTCTCCCGGCATTGCACCTCGATATCCTCAATGCGGGGCTCCTGGTAGCTGAGCTTCTCCCGGAGCTCGAAGGAGAGGCTGTCCCGCTCGGGGTCGGAGTCCACGGAAAAGGTATAGTCCATCACATTGGAACCGAAATCCGGCCGCATGACCCGCTCCCCCTGGTTCGTGCGGAGGATGATGCCGATGGCCTCGGCGATGTCCTCCTCCTCGTTCACCATGGCGAACTTCCCGGTTTTCGGGTCCAGCTGCAGGGGGAACTTGAGCCCCCGCCCCATGAATTCCTTTCCGATCAATCCTCTCGCCTCCCGGTGGTGGAATATCCGTCAATTCAGCTTCAGCAGCGAGCCCTTTACGCTGGCGATGCCCGAGGACTTGAGGTTCAGCTGGCCCTTGGCCTGCACCCCCACGTCCATGCCCTGAATGTCCATCTTGCCCTTGGACTTGGCCGCAATGCTCTGCCCGTCGATGGCCACGGAGGTGTTGCCCTTCACCGTGACCTTCCCGCTCTTTTCCAGGATCAGGGTGGCCTTGTCCCCGGCGTTCAGCACCACCTTGTTCTTGGCCTTCAGCACGATCTCCCCGGACTTCATCTTCAGGGAAAGCATGTTGTCCCCATTCTTGTCCTTGGTGGTAACGGTCTGCTTGTCGTCGTCGATCTCCACCGTGATCCCCGAGGGCATCTTGATGGTGAGCTTCTGCTTCTTGTCCTCATCGTGGAGGCTCAGCTCCACCTTCTTGGGGGTTTTCAGGGCGTAGTCCTCCGCCTTGCCGTTCTTCACGGCCACCGGCGGCTTGGATTCCGAGGTCCAGTAGCTCCCCAGCACGATGGGGCGGTGGATGTCGTTTTCCAGATACCCCAGCACCACCAGGTCCCCCACCTGGGGAAAGAGGAAGAGGCCCCGCTCCTTGCCCCCCATGGGGGTCATGACGTAGCACCAATCCGTCATCTCCTCCGGCTTGGCGCCGATAGGCAGGCACTTGACCCGGTTCAGGTTCTTGTCGTCCTTGATGTCCTTCACCTCTGCCAGGGTCAGGCTGAACACGCTCCCCTGGCTCATGTGGCCGCCGTAGGCCTCCACGAAGGGGCTGAGATGCTCCCCGTAGTCCGAATTCATGCCTTTGCCCCCCTCACCTCAAAGCTGGTGATGTATGCGTCCGTGGTGATCCGATGGCAGACCTTGGTGATGAAATAGGTGCCGTTGGTCTTGTCGTCTCCCCCGTCGATCTTGAGATACCGGCCGGGGATCAGCTCGGGGATCCCGATACACTCCCCTTCCCCGGAGACAAAGCCCATAGCGATGCTGTTCAGCCGGTTTTCCGCCAGGGTCTTGCATTCCTCCTGGGTCTGGGCAAATTCGCTGCGCTCCCGCAGCACGGAGGATTTCAGGCCGCTGACCCACTCCGCCGCGGACTTGCCGGAGCCCCCCGCCGTGACCCGGGAGGCCTCCCCCCGGATGGGCTTCTGGTTCACGTCCCGGCCCAGGACCTCCACCTTGCCCACCTGATGGGCCAGGGAGACGCGCTTCACAAAGCGCTTCACGTTCTTGCCGATGGTGAGGGTGAGGATGGGGGTGGTCTTGGTGATGACCTTGTCGAAAATCAGCTCCCCGTCCACCGCGAAGAGGGAGGCGCCGTAGCGCTGGGCCATCATGGTGAGAAAATGCCAGTCGTCCAGCTGCTCCTTGATGATGGGGGTCTCGAAGCCGGTGAGCTGGCCCACCTTCACGCTTTTGGCATACCCCGCGGCCTGGCTCTTCTGCAGCACCGTCTGGACGATCTGCTTCGCCTTCTTCTTTCCGGCGTAGATGGGCTCGCACATGTTCATGAGATAGCCCAGCCCGTCCAGGCCGTTCACGGAGATCCGGGGGGTTCCCTCGCTGTCGAACTCCAGGGCGTACTCGTCGATGTAGCCGTAGAACAGCTCCTTCCGGGTCTCGTAGCCGCCCTTTACAATGAGCTTGGCTCCGGGCTTGATGAGCTTCGCGGCGTTGTTCTCCCACTTGCTGTTCTTGGCATCGTACTGCCCCTCGATGGAGAAGCTGCAGCCCCCCGCCGTGCCGCCCGCGCTGATTTCCACCTCCACCCCGGGGATGTGGAATTTATCCGGGGTCAGGGTGGTGCCGTCCACGGTGATCTCAAAGCCCGGGGCGTTGAAATCCTTATACTTGGTGAGCAGCTGGGCGTAGGTATAGGTTTTCTGGTCCATGCCGGGCCCTCCTCACACCAGGGCGGGAACCACCAGCATTTCCCCGGTCCGCAGTCTCCGGGGGTTGGAAATGCCGTTTGCCGCCGCAATGGTGCGCCATTCCGCCGGGTCCCCGTATTCCTCCGCCGCCAGGGCCCACAGGGTATCCCCCTGGAGCACGGTGTGGTATTTCGTGGTATCCGGGGAGTTGAGGGGGTCGGCCACGCTGAGAACCTTGGGGTCCCGGAAGGAGATGAAGGTGCAGGAGAGGGTCGCCCGCACGGGCTGCCCCTTCTCGTCGAAGCGGGTGAAGCGCTGGCTGCACTGGGCCAGGAAGCCCTTGAACTGGAGGGAGGCCCATTCGATTTTCAGCTTGGGGGGCCGGTGCAGGTCCCCGTCCACGTGCATCAGCTTGGTGATCTTCTTGGTGTAATCCCGCACGTCGATGATGCCGCCGATGGTGGGAAGCAGACTGTTTCCGGCGAACTTCAGCTTGTCCGCCGGAGTCCCCCCCACCTCGCTGCCGGCGGAAACGCTGTCGAAAAACAGCTCGAAGCTCAGGGTCTCCATCTCCCCCTGCATGAACTGGAGCATGGGGGCGTCCGTGTTCACCATCTTCACGGGCCGGAAGTTCACGCGGCCGCTGCGGGTATAGCTCTGGGGGTTATACAGCACCGTAATGGTCTTATCCATCGGATTCTTCTCATCCAGATTGGTAATCCGCATCTTTTTTACGGGAATCAGGATGTTGGGGTTGGGTATCCCGACGAACACGCCGTCACGCCTCCTTTATCTTCCGCTCCTGCGCAGCTCCCGCCGCAGCCGTTCCTCGATCAGGCGGTACACCTTGTCCGCCGTGCGCTGGAGCTCCGCGTCGCTGATGGGCGTCCTGTACTCGTTTTCCTCCGCCTGCCGGGGCTCCTTGAAGGAGATTTCCGCCGGGCCGCTCGCGGTGCGCGCCGGCTGTCCGGGCATCGCCCCCGGAGCGGTCCAGGTGATCTGCCTGGGGGACGCTGTGGTCCCGCTGGGCAGGATGGTCTTTTGTACCGCGTCCCCGCCCCCGTTCTGCTCCAGGAGCTCCCGGGCCCAGGGGGGCAGGCTCTCCGCCGGGTCCTCCCGGGCCGCCTTCTCCACGGGCCGCAGGGCGGTCTCCTCCGGCGCCGGCTCTCCCCCCTGGGGCAGGGCGGCGTACACCAGCTCTGCCGGGGCGGTTGCCTCCGGTCCGGGGACAGGGAAGGCCAGTTCACCGGGAGCCGCTTCCTCCGCCCTTCCCGTGGGCCTTGCCCCGGGCTCGGGGGTGTGGAGCAGGCTGCGGACATTCTGCGCCGTCACCCGCACGTCCCGCAGGGTGGGGGAGGTTGGGGCGGCATGGGACAGGGACTGTCCCCGGCGCTCTTCCCACAGGCTCCGGGAAGGGGCGGTTTCCTGCCGCCCTTCTCCGCCCCCGGATGGGCGGCGGGGTATGGCGGCGGTCTGTCCGGTGGATACCTGCCGGGAACGGGCTCCGCTTCGTTCAGGCTGTGCCCCGGTCTCCGCCCCACTCTGCTCCCGGTATATCAGCTCCGGGGGGTACTCCGCCTCCGGGCGGGTCTCCCCGGGGAGGGCCAGGGAAGGCGCTTCTTCCCCAGCTTTCGCTTCGGCGGCGGCTCCGGGCATCGAGGGCCGTTCCCCGGGGCGGGTTTCGGCCATGGGCCGCTCCGCTGCCGGTTTTGCCCCGGCTGTATCGGCTGACACTTCCCCGCTCCGCTCCCGCCCTTCCCGGCGGGGGCCGCTTGCCGCTTCCCTCCGTTCCGCTCCGCTGCGGGGGGTAGGAGGGATGGTTTCCGTCATCTCCGCCCCGTCCCGTTGGGAAATGGGAGCAGGCGCCGGTTTCCTCCCCTCCCGGGGAAGGGCGGCGCGCCGTTCCTCTGCGCCGGGTACGCGGTTTTCCCCGGGCCGGGGCGTTCCCGCTTCCCGCTCCCCGGGGGCGGGCAGGTTCTCCGCTGTGTCCGCCCGGTAAACCAGCCGCTCCGGCGGGGTTTCCGGGTTCTCCTGGGCGGGAATGGCCGTGGGGCTGCTCCCTTGGGCGGGCTGCACTCCCGGAAGGGTCTCTTCCCGGACCGCCGCCGGAAGGCCCTCCGCCTCGGGCCGAACCGCTCTTCGGGGGATATCCCCAGGTTGGTCGGGTATTTCTGTGGTGCCCTCCCGGCGTTCTGCCTCCGGGGCGGGAACCAATTTTGCCGATGTTTCCCGGACTTCCCATCCGGCCTTTGCCGGGGGTTCTGCCGCCCCGGGACTGGGGGGCGTATCCGCGCTTTGCTCTCCGGGGCCGGGCCGGACCTCCTGCCGGAGGTAGACCAGCTCCGTTTGCCCGGCGGGTCCCGCCGCCCGCTCCCCGGCGGGGAGCGCCGTGGAAAGCTCCCGCTCCGTGACTTGGCGGGTCTCCGGGGCGCGGGGGGATTCCTCCTGTTCCCCGGGAACGCCGGACTCCCGGGAAGCAGCCCTCTCTCGGAGGACCGCCGGGGCCTGCCCCGGGGTTTGGGACGCCGCAAAAGCCTCCGCCGCCCCCCGGTTCTCCTGCCTGACGGCCTCCGTCCGCGCAGCTTCGTTTTCGGCGGCCTCTGCCGCAGCTCGCTTCTCTTCCGGGAGGGCCTGCGCCGCCGGTTTCCCTTCCGAGGCTGCTGCCTCACCGGGGTATTGCTCTGTATGTCCCGGGGTTTCCCGTTCCCGGAAAACCGCCGTTCCCTGCTTAGTCGTTTCCGGGGCCTCCGGCCTTTGGGCCGAAACCGTCTCCCCCCACTGTTCCTCTCGGACAGCCTCCGCCCCCTCCTGCCGGTACACCAGCTCAGGGGCCGGAACGGCCTCCGCCGCCGTCTGGGGCAGGGCCGCGGGAAGCCCGGGCTCAGTGGCCGAAACCGCCGTTTCCCCCTCAGGGGAACGAGGGGCGGAAGCCTCCTGCGCCGGGGCCGAAGCCGCCGCCGTTTCCGGCGCAGCGGAATGAAGGGCAGAAACCTCCTGCTCCGGGGCCGAAGCCGCCGCCGTTTCCCCCGCAATGGAACGCGGGGCGGAAACCTCTGACGCTGGGGCCGAAGCCGCCGCCTGGGCCGCAACCCCTTCCCGGGTCTGCTGCTCCGCCGGGGCTTGCCCCGGGGCTTTGGGCATCTCCCGGGCCTTCGCCGCTTCCTGGGTTTCCCGCCTGACGGCCTCCGCCGCCGGTTTCCGTTCCGGGGCCGCTGCCATCCCGGGGTGCTGCGGGGTATGTCCTGCGGTTTCCCTTTCCCGGGAAACCGCCGTTCCCTGCTCAGCAGGGGCATGTGCCCTGGTTTCCGGGACCTCCTGCCTTTGGGCCGAAACCGTCTCCCCCCGCTGTTCCTCTCGGACAGCCTCCGCCCCCTCCTGCCGGTACACCAACTCAGGGGCAGGAACGGCCTCCGCCGCCGTCTGGGGCAGGGCCGCGGGAAGTCCGGGTTCCGGGGCCGAAACCGCCGTTTCCCCCTCAGGGGAAGGAGGGGCGGAAACCTCCGACGCCGGGGCCGAAGCCGCCGCCGTTTCCGGCGCAATAGGACGAAGGGCGGAAACCTCCGACGCCGGGGTCGAAGCCGCCGCCGTTTCCCCCGCAGCGGAACGAAGGGCGGAAACCTCCGGCACCGGGGCCGAAACCGCCGCCGTTTCCCCCGCAATGGAACGAAGGGCGGAAACCTCCCGCTCCGGGGCCGAAGCCGCCGCCGCCTGGGCCCGCTGCTCCGCCGGGGCTTGCCCCGGGGCTCTGGGCGTCTCCGGGACCTTCGCCGCCCCCTGGTTTTCCCGCCTGACGGCCTCCGCCGCCGGTTTGCGCTCCGGAGCCGCTGCCGCGCCGGGGTATTGCGCGGTATGTCCTGCGGTTTCCCTTTCCCGGGAAACCGCCGTTCCCTGGGCAGCAGGGGCTTGAACCCGCTTTTCCGGGGCCTCCTGCCCTTGGGCCGAAACCGTTTCCCGCAGCTGCTGCGTCGGAAGGGCCTCCGCCCCCTTCTGCCGGTACACCAGCTCAGGGGCCGGGACGGCCTCCGCCGCCGTCTCGGGCAGGGCCGCGGGAAGCCCGGGTTCCGGGGCCATTGCCGCCTCAGTGGAAGGAGGGGCAAAAACCTCCTGCTCCTGGGCTGGAATCGCTGCCGTTTCCCGCGCAGCAGAACGAAGGGCGGAAACCTCCGGTGCCGATGCCGAAACCGCCGCTGTTTCCCCCGCAGTGGAACGAGGGGCGGAAACCGCCTGCTCCGGGACCGTAACCGCCGCCCTTTCCGGCGCAGCGGTACGCGGGGCGGAAGTCTCCGGCGCTGTGGACGGTGCCGCCGCCGTGTGGGCCGCGAATCCCTCCCGGGTCCGCTGCTCCGCCGGGGCTTGCCCCGGGGCCCTGGGCTTCTCCGGGGCCTTCGCCGCCCCCTGGTTTTCCCGCCTGACGGCGTCCGCCGCCGGTTTGCGCTCCGGGGCCGCTGCCGCGCCGGGGTATTGCGCGGTATGTCCTACGGTTTCCCTTTCCCGGGAAACCGCTGTTCCCCGAGCAGCAGGGGTTTGAACTCTATTTTCCGGGGCCTCCGGCCTTTGGGCCGAAACCGTTTCCCGCCCCAGTTTCTCTTGGACAGCCTCCGCTTCCTCCTGCCGGTACACCAGCTCAGGGGCCGGGACGGCCTCCGCCGCCGTCTGGGGCAGGGCCGCGGGAAACCCGGGTTCCGGGGCCGTTTCCCCTGCAGCGGAACGAGGGGCGGAAACCTCCCGCTCCGGGGCCGAAACCGCCGCCCTTTCCGGCGCAGCGGAACGCGGGGCGGAAGCCTCCCGCTCCGGGGCCGAAACCGCTGCCCTTTCCGGCGCAGCGGAGCGCGGGGCGGAAGCCTCCCGCGCCGATGCCGAAACCGCCGCCCTTTCCGGCGCAGCGGGACGCGGGGCGGAAGCCTCCCGCTCCGGGACCGAAACCGCCGCAGCCTGGGCCGCGAACCCCTCCCGGGACTGATGTTCCGCCGGGGCTTGCTCCGGGGCCTTGAGTGTCTCCGGGGCCTTCGCCGCCTCCTGGTTTTCCTGCCTGACGGCCTCCGAAGCAGGTTTTCTCTCCGGGGCCGCTGCCGCGCCGGGGTGCTGCGCTGTATGTCCTGCGGTTTCCCTTTCCCGGGAAACCGCCGTCCCCTGCTCAGCCAGGGCTTGAACTCTCTTTTCCGGGGCCTCCGGTCTTTGGGCCGATTCCGCCGAAACGGCCTCCGCCCCCTCCTGCCGGTACACCAGCTCAGGGGCCGGGGCAGCCTCCGCCGCCGTCTGGGGCAGGGCCGCGGGAAGCCCGGTTTCCGGGGCCGTTTCCCCCGCAGCGGAAGGAGGGGCGGAAACCGCCCCCTCCGGGGCTGAAACCGCCGCCCTTTCCCCCGCAGCGGAACGCAGGGCGGAAGTTCCCGGCGCCGGGGCCGGGACCGAAGCCGCCGTTTCCTCTTCCGGGGAACGAAGGACAGGAGGTTCCTGCGCCGGGGGCAGAATCTCAGCCGTTGCCGGCGCAGAGGGCCGAAGGGCGGAAACCTCCGGCGCTATGGACGGTGCCACCAACCGGGCCGCAGTCCCTTCCCGGGCCTGCTGTTCCGCCGGGGTTTCGGGCGTCTCGGCGGCCTTTACCGCCGCCGGTTTCCGCTCCGGGGCTGCTGCCGCCCCGGGGGACGGTACTGTATATCCTGCGACTTCCTTTTCCCGGGTAACCGCCGTTCCCCGTACAGCCGGGATGTCAGCGTTTATTTCCAAACCCGCTTCCCGTCCCTGTTCCACCGAAACGGCCTCCGCCCTCTCCTGCCGGTACACCAGCTCAGGGGCCGGAACAGCCTCCGACGCCGTCTGGGGCAGGGCCGAGGGAAGCTCGGGCTCCAGAGCCGAAAGGGTCAAGGTTTCCGCCTCAGCGGAACGGATGTCGGAATGCTCCGGTGCAGTGGCTGAAACCGCCGCTGTTTCCTGTGTAATGGTGCGAAGGTTGGAAGGTTCCTGATCAACGGAGGGTGCCGCCGGGCGGGTTGCAAACTCTTCCCGGGCCCCCTGCTCCACCGAGGCCTGCCCAGAAGCTTTGGGGGTCTCGGCAACTATAACCGTTCCCTGGTTTTCCTGCTTGACGGCCTCCGACGTCGGCTCATTGACCGGGGCCGCAGCTGCTTCGGGATACGGTACTGTATATCCAACGGTTTCCGTTTCCAGGGAAATCGCTGTCCTCCGGGCAGCCGGGGCTTGAACGCTCATTTTCGTGGCTTCCGGTATTTGGGCCGAACCCGTCTCCCGCCCCCGTTCCTCCGGGACGTCCTCCGCCGCCCGGGGCACCCCCGGGGCGGGCAGCGCAAACGCCTTCCCCTTCAGGGGGGCGTCGGTCATGGGTTCAGCTTTTTGCAAAACCGGGGGCTTTTCCCGGGAAACGGGCAGGCCTGAATCCTGACCCTCCCGGGTCTCCCCGTGGGGGAACGCTTCCCGGACCGGGGCTTGGGTCCGGGCCGAGGCGGCTTTGGCCTCGTTCCGGCGCAGGGTCTCCAGCACCGCCCGGCGCACGCTGCGGATGATCTGTTCCGTCTCCGGGCTCTGCTCCGTCCCCTCCGTGCCCCAGACCAGGGCTTCCTCCAGGGTGCGCAGGTCCGGGGCGGCCTCCCGGTTTTCCAGGGCCGCCTCCCGGCGGCGGCGCATCACGTCCGGCAGGAGGATGCTCCCGGGACTGACGCCGTCCGCCTTTTTCTCCCCGCCTCCGGGGGTGGGATACCCGGGATGCTGCTCCCGCCGGGTGGGGGTCCAGCCGCCCCCCGCGGGCACGGACACAGCCTGGCTCGCCAGGGTGAGGCTCCGCCGGGAGGCGGTGCCTATGGGATTCCCCAGGGTGGTCCCGGGGGCAGAGGACGACCGAATCAGCTCCGCAGAGCGGCGCGGCCCGGCCTTTTCCTCCGGGCTGCGCTCCTCTCCGGCCTGACGAAGGGCCTGCTCCGCAGGACGGTTTTCCCCGGACCTCCGGGGGGCCGCCCCCCTCTGCTCTCCCGCTGCCAGTGGCAGGACCGTTTCCAGCTCCCGTCCGCCCACGCGGATCACCAGGCGGCGGGTATCCGGGTAGGCGGTGCGGATCTCCCGCTCCCGCAGGATCACCCGCTCCAGAATCCGCCGCTCCGGGGTCGTTTTCTCCTTTTCCTTCTCCCGCTCCGCCTTGAGGATGCGGTCCACCAGCAGGTTCACGTCAAAATCGAAATGGATTTCCGGCGGGGCGGGCTGCTCCCCCTCCCCCTCCTCCAGGTAGGCCAGGCGCAGGGGACGGTAGGAGCCCAGGGCCTGACCGTTGCGCCGCACCAGCTCCTCCGTGAACACCTGGGTGAGCATGCCGAAGGGAGACAGGCTTTCCTGTCTCGCCACCGTCATGTTCGGTTTTACCACGGCTATGGAATCCATATCAATAGCACCCGTTATAGATGAGTTCGATGCGGCTCACCGCCAGGGCGGGTTGATTGCTGTTCAGATCGGGGCCGATGTACTTTTGCAGATAGGCCCCCACGATGGTCCAGACCCGCTGGGTCTCCCCGAAGCTGTCCTTCAGCATCACGGTCCCCGCCAGGGGGACGGACATGCCGGAGGCGCACATGGCCATCAGGGCGGAGACGGAATCGAAGTCGGTGACGACCCCCTGCTCCAGGGCCAGGACCTGGGGCTTGTTCTCCTTGAAGAAGAACCGGGGATAGTTCAGTCCGCCCTCGTTGAAAACCTCGTACTCCACTTCCATGTTCAGCCCGCTCACCCGGGTGAAGCGGCCGGAGATCACCGCGCCCACCCCCGCGAGGAGCACTTCAAAATACGAGCCGGAGAGATAATCCGCCATCTGCCATCCTCCTTCTAAAGCTCCACGGAGACGTCGCTGAGGGTGCGGTCGAAGCCCTCGAAGGAGAAGGTGACGCTCTCCGTGAGTACCTCGCTGCGGGAGCTGTCCATGGGGGAAAGCTCATAGCCGATGGGCATGGCGTTCTGCAGCGACCAGATCACTCCCTGGGTGCCGTATTCGTTCAGGGCGATGATGTCCAGATGCCGCTTGAGCCTGATGCCGTCCGGCCCCTTATGGCCGATGGCGGCGGCGGAGGCGAGCCACTTGAGGAAATCGTTGCTCCCAATGACGCCCCTGGACAGGGTGACGGGGGAAAAGGCGGTGAGGACGGGAACGTACTGCTGTACGCCCCTGCCGTCGTTCCCGGACCGGGCCTGGATGGTCTGCACCTGCAGCTTGATGCCGGAAAACCGGGTAAAGGCCGCCACTGTGCTGCCGTCCACCTCCACGATGAAGCGGTATGCCCGGTAGGGATCGCCCTGGATATTGAATTGTCCGTTGAGACTGATCCGCGTAGGCATTGCCGTTTCCCCTTATCGCAATTCAAAGGACTTGTTTTTCTCCGGACCGCTGAGCTTCTGGTTCACCGCCGAGACCTCGGAGCACCAGCGCCGGCGCTCCAGATGGCTCAGCTTCATCACATCATCCCGGGACCAGTGCAGATAGTACGACAGGAAGGTCATCTCCTGATAGAGCTGCTCCTGGGGATACAGCACCAGTCCTAGGCCAATAAAAAATCCAGCGGTACCTCGATCTGCTGATTGCAGTGGGGGCAAACCACCTTGTAGGTGGGCATATCGGACATGTTGATGCGCTGATACAGGTCCTGAAGATAGGCCAGGTCCATGGTGAACAGGCCCTCGATCACATGGGTGTTGATGCTGCTCAGCGTCCCCAGCTTGGTGATCACCCGGGAGAGGAGGATGATGGTGAGGTAGCCCGCGTTCTGCTGCACCCGCGGGTCCCGCATGGGGAGGATCTCGTCCGCCGCCGTGGCCAGGCGCATGGTGCCGCGCCGGTGCACGTCCCCGTTTTTGTCCACATAGCCCTTGGGCAGTTCAAATTCAAATTCAGTTTCCATGTATTACCTCAGTTCCGTTAAAAGCCCTCCATGCCGCCGCGTCCTTCGGGCGCGGCGGCATGAACAGAATGATGCAAATCCCGATGGGGCGATTAAATGGCGGAAGCTTCGCCTGCGGCGGAGCCGGGGGTATGCTCCAGGCCCTCATGGCACAGCTCCAGGGACTGGATGGCCACCTCGCCGCCCATGCCGTTCAGGTCGGGCACGGTGTAGCCCACGGGCCAGGCGTTGATGAGGTTCCAGGAGGGGCCGGGGTTGCCGGCGTCGTCGATGAGGGTGATGAGCACGTTGTGCCGCTGCATCCCGGTGGGAGGCGCGGTATTGGTGGGCGCGACGGAGTAGACCCACTCCAGGAAATCGGAGTCGTCGGAGACGCCCCAGCGGAGGGTCACGTTGCCGAACTTGGTGAGGCCCGCCAGCTTACGGGGGGTGTTGCGCAGGTGGTCGCCCTCGCGGTACTCCACGGCGTCTACGGAGGACATCGTGCCGGAAACCTCGGAGAAGCCCGCCCGGCTGATCCCGTCGATCTCGACCTGATATCGAAATACTCTGTACGGATAA
>JAEEGL010425320.1_pt1 | contig 27552 bp, 25 predicted proteins | sample 9134231 | NCBI WGS metagenome assembly JAEEGL01 (sample SAMN16246548, study PRJNA631951) | gut metagenome | biome: gut microbiome; feature: rumen; material: fiber-attached | host: Bos | place: Iran: Karaj | collected 2018-10
GATCAAGGATTCAAAAGAAGCTATCGATCTGAACGCAGAGATGATGGGCCCATGTGAGGATACACTCCAGGAATATACAGGCTTTATGACCAAGCTTCTAGAAGAAAATGGATATCTGAAATAGACAAAAAGAAAGAGGACTGCTTTTTAATAAGCAGCCCTCTATTTGCTTGCATATTATGTATTTTTATTAGCCGAAATATCTCTTAAGAAGCCCTGCGAAGGCCTTGCCGTGCCTTGCTTCGTCTCTTCCGATCTCATGAACTGCGTCGTGGATGGCATCGAGATTGAGCTCCTTAGCCTTCTTGGCAAGATCAGCTCTACCCTGTGTTGCGCCGTACTCAGCCTCAGCTCTCAGCTCAAGATTCTTCTTGGTGGAGTCTGTGAGATCCTCACCTAAAAGCTCAGCGAAATGAGCTGCGTGCTCAGCCTCTTCCCAGGCGGCCTTCTCATAGAAAGCACCGATCTCGGGATAGCCCTCTCTGATGGCTACACGAGCCATTGCCAAATACATACCAACCTCGGAACATTCACCGGTGAACATCTCGCGAAGACCCTGCTTGATCTCCTCGGGAGCACTGCTGGCAACACCTAATACATGCTCACAGGCCCATACCTTGTCGCCTTCCTGCTTGGTGAATTTTTCAGCGGGAGCTTTACACTTGGGACAGAACTCCGGTGGCTGATCACCTTCATGAATGTAACCGCAAACCTGACATACCCATTTCATAGTTAGATCTCCTTTCCTGCGCTGTGCGCTGGTATAAAAATTCAGTAATTTTTCTACAGTGCTATTTCAGAATAGCACAAATCGGCATAAAAGCGGTGAATTTTAGAAATATTTAATAAACAGCTTAGTAATTGTTTGAAAATTTATTTCAGTATTTGCGCTATACTTAAAAGTGGGGAAAAAATCAGTATTTGGAGGCTGCATACTATGAACATTGTAAGCGAAAAGATCAAGAGCCATTACGATTCTCTTCCTGCATCCGAGAAGCTGGTGGCAGATTATGTACTGAGGAACAAGGACGCCCTTTTTAAGCATCCCATAAAAGAGCTGGCTTCTCTTTCAGGTACTACCCAGGCAGCCTGGACCAGATTTGCCCAGGCCATAGGCTACAATGGCCTGAAGGACCTTAAGAACGCTTACTATGCAGAGGCAAATATATCCCTGGAACAGACCGACAAGGGAGGCCCCAAGGTCTCCTTTAAGGATGTGAATGAATATACATCATTTCAGTCCATTGCCGACAATATCTGCGCCACCAGTGTTCAGGCGGTGCAGACCACCTACAGGCTCTTTGATGCGGGAACCTTTGCGGAGACCGTAAATGACATCATAGGAGCCAGGCAGATCCAGGTCTTTGGCGTGGGAGCAGCTTCCGTTGCGGCCTACGACCTCTACTGCAAGCTCTGCAGGATCCACTACAATGTGGTCTTCAATCGTGACCATCACATGAATCTCATGACCGTATCCCAGATAAACCGCGAGGATGTTGCCATATTCTTTAGTGACAACGCCAAAAATACAGAGATAATGCAGCTCTTTAACCTTGCAAAAGCCCGGGGAGCTGTTACAATAGCAGTTACAAAGCTTGGAAACAACGCTCTTACCACCGGATGTGACCACGTGATATTTGCCACATCACCGGAGATAGATAAAAAGAGCGGTATCACCAGTTCGAGGTTTGCACAGCTCTTTATAGTAGATACTCTCTACGCTGCCATTGCAAACAAGGACTACGACAACATCAAGGGATATCTTAAGAACTCCTACGATGTTTTCCATGACACTGCAAGAGAATAGACAGTGTCAGGCGGGTAATGTTAATACAGACAGTCCTAAGGAAAGGGGAAAGAAATGGATTTAATACCTAGTTTTTCAGTTGATCACACCAGGATAATTCCCGGGATCTTCACCAGCAGAGTGGACACCCTCGGGGATTATAAAGTAACCACCTACGATGTCAGGGTCACAAAGCCCAACATAGAGCCTCCGGTTGAAGTATCGGCAATGCACACCTTGGAGCACCTTATCGCCACTTACCTGAGGAATGATGAGGACTGGAAGGACGAAATCATCTACTGGGGCCCCATGGGCTGCCTTACGGGCTTTTACCTGATCCTCAAAGGAGACCGCAAGCCGCAGCAGATCCACGACCTGCTCCTTAGAGCATTTAAGTCTGTGGAGATTGCAGAGGAAGTTCCCGGAGCATCTGCCGTAAACTGCGGCAACTATCTGATGCACAATCTGGAATTTGCCAAGTGGTATGCCAGAAGGTTTGCCAAGTACCTTGAAGACAACAAAGGCAATGAGGCCATCTTTGTTTATCCTAAGTCAGAGAGACTAGTGACAGAGGACGGCCGTCAGTTCTTTGATTCATAATTATCTGTGAAAAGTGAACCCGGAGGTAGGCTGATGAAGATTGGAATAATCGGAGCCATGGAGGTGGAGGTTGAGATCCTCAAGGACGCCATGGACGTTAAGGAAATTGTTAAAAAAGCTTCCATGGAGTTCTATGACGGAAGCATAAACGGAACAGATGTTGTAGTGGTAAGGAGCGGAGTCTGCAAGGTAAATGCAGCCGTATGTGTTCAGATTCTGGCTGATACCTTCGGAGTGACCCACGTTATCAACACAGGAGCAGCAGGGTCTTTAGATGCCCGGATCAATATCGGGGACATAGTTCTTTCCACCGATGCCTGCTATCACGACGTGGATGCCACGATCTTTGGCTACAAAAAGGGAGAGATCCCGCAGCTTGGGACCCAGAGCTTTGCAGCAGATAAAGAGCTTATTGAAAAGGCCGAGGCAGCCATCAAAAAGGCTGATCCGGACCTTGGTATATTCAAGGGAAGAGTCTGCAGCGGAGATCAGTTTATCTCCACACAGGAGGTCAAGGACAGCATCAAAAATGACCTTGGCGGAATGTGCTGCGAGATGGAGGGCGCCGGTATCGCCCAGGCCTGCTACCTCAACAGTATACCCTTTGTTATAATCCGTGCCATCTCCGACAAGGCAGACGGCAGCCAGATCATGGATTATGTGGAATTTGAAAATAAGGCCGCCCACGACTGCGCAGCCCTGGTAAAAGAGATGATAACCGCACTTTAATAACCTCCCTCTGATACAGGTGAGATTATTACTTGATACATGGAAAGGCATCTGCTACACTTTAAGGCGGATTGAAAAACGTTTTCCTATTTTACAGATGGAGGTTTTGATAAGAATGATTAATTGGAACAATCTCGACACTCTGAAATCTTTCAATGCTCTTTTCAACATTCCCAATGTTGATGTCTCTGAGGCCATGGCCGGTGACAACGGAGCAGAGAGGGTAAAGAACTACTCAGTACCCATGGCAGCAGGCCTTTCTTACAACTATGCCGCCAAGGAAGTTGATGAGACTATCTTAAAGGCTTTAGAGGACCTGGCAGCTGAGGCTCAGCTATCAGAGAAGTTTGAGGCTCTCTACAACGGCGAAGTGATCAACACAGGTGAGAAGCGCCTTGTTCTTCACCAGCTCACAAGAGGTCAGCTTGGTGATAAGGTTACAGCAGACGGCGTTGACAAGAGAGAGTTCTATTTAAATGAACAGAAGAGGATCGCAGATTTTGCAAACAAGGTACACAGCGGTGAGATCGTAAACGCTGACGGCGACAAGTTCACAACTGTAGTACAGATCGGTATCGGCGGATCTGACCTTGGTCCGAGAGCCATGTATCTTGCCCTTGAGAACTGGGCAAAGAAGAACGGCTTCTTCAAGATGGAGGCCAAGTTCATCAGTAACGTAGATCCTGATGATGCATCTGCAGTCCTTAATTCAATAGATGTTGCACATTCTATCTTTATCCTGGTATCAAAGTCAGGAACAACCTTAGAGACTCTTACCAACGAGTCCTTTGTGACAGACGCATTAAAGAAGGCAGGTCTTGATCCTTCAAAGCATATGATCGCTGTTACTTCTCAGACTTCACCTCTTGCAAAGTCTGACAGCTATCTTGAAGCCTTCTTTATGGATGACTATATCGGCGGACGCTACTCTTCAACATCAGGAGTAGGCGGAGCAGTTCTTTCACTGGCCTTCGGACCTGAGATCTTTGCCCGCTTCCTTGACGGTGCAGCTGCTGAGGACAAGCTTGCAGCAGAGAAAGACCTTAAGAAGAACCCTGCAATGCTTGATGCCCTTATCGGCGTTTACGAGAGAAATGTACTTGGCTATGACAGCACAGCAGTACTTCCTTACTCACAGGCTCTCTCCCGCTTCCCTGCACACCTTCAGCAGCTTGACATGGAGTCCAACGGCAAGAGCGTAAACCGCTTCGGTGAGCCCGTTGACTATGTGACCGGCCCCATTATCTTCGGCGAGCCCGGTACCAACGGACAGCACTCCTTCTACCAGCTTCTCCACCAGGGAACAGACATCATTCCGCTGCAGTTCATCGGCTTTAAGAACAGCCAGCTGGGCAATGATGTGGACATCCAGGGAAGCACCAGCCAGCAGAAGCTCTGCGCCAATGTTGCAGCCCAGATCGTGGCCTTTGCCCTTGGCAAGGATGATGAGAACCTCAACAAGTGCTTTGAGGGCGGACGTCCTTCAAGCATCATAATCGGTGAGGAGCTTACACCTGAGGCACTTGGAGCACTCCTTTCACACTTTGAGAACAAGGTTATGTTCCAGGGCTTTGCATGGAACATCAACAGCTTTGATCAGGAAGGTGTTCAGCTTGGTAAGGTACTTGCCAAGAAGGTTCTTGCTCACGAGACAGAAGGCGCACTTACTGAGTATGCTAAGCTTTTGGGAATCTGATAATTTACGAATTTTCTGAAAAAGAGGCTGTTTCAGGCCTCTTTTTTTTATACTTTTAATGAATAGTTAATAAATTTTAACAAAATATGGTATACTTGAAGGAGGAATAAAGGGGGCACAATGCGATTTCGTACTAAACTCTTAATAACGTCATTGGCGATCGTGATCATCCCGTTAATTCTTTCCATAGGATCTTACCTGGCTCTTGGACGGTATCTTGTTTACAAGCAGCAGGTAGATAAGGTCTCAACCTCAGTAGACTACGGAATGGTGACTGATCCCGGAGGATCTTTTGCAGAGCTCACCGATGGCCTGGTTGAAGAGATCATCATGGAAATGCAGACCGACCCGTATATTCTTGAGGATATGCAGTATCTTGAGGAGCTGGATTCAAGGGTAGCATCCAAGTACTCCTTTATCATTGTAGAGAAAGACAGGGAAATTTATTATGTTGCCAACAGGGAGAGGGCCAAGGCGGTCATCACTGAGCTTCCCGGTTTTGGCAATGAGATAGACGGTATTTACTACACCCCATCGAAGAATCTTGTCAGGCAGTTGGATTTTCTTTTCTCTGACAGATCCAAGGGAAGTCTGTACTTTGTTTCGGGTATAAGGACGGCGCTGACAACATCGCTTATTATTTACATGAGCGTGGCGGTTCTGCTGATACTTACACTTACCAGTATCCTTCTGACCATGTGGATCGGCAACAGCTTTTTCAAGCCCATAGATGAGCTTAATGTGGCAATGCAGCACATCAAGGACGGCAACTTTGATTATATCCTCCCCACCGATGTCAAGGAGAAGGGAGAGATAGGTGCCATGTACCGCAACTATGAGGACATGAGACTGCGTCTTAAGGAATCCGCCGAGGAGAAGATTGACAGGGAGAAGCAGAACAAGGAGCTTATCAGCAATATCTCCCACGATCTCAAGACACCTATAACTGCCATCAAGGGATATTCCCAGGGCCTTTTAGAGGGCGTTGCGGACAGTCCCGACAAGCAGATGAAGTATATCAGGATCATCTACAGCAAGGCCAATGACATGAACAATCTGATCAATGAGCTGACGCTGTACTCAAGTATCGACAACAACAGGATCCCTTACAATTTCGTCAAGATCAACGTGGCGGATTATTTTGGGGACTGTATTGAGGAGATAGGAGCTGACCTTGAGAGCAAGTCCATCAAGCTCAACTACTCCAATCTCACGGCACCGGATACCCAGATCGTGGCAGATCCGGAGCAGATAAAGAGAGTTGTTAACAACGTTGTCAGCAACAGCGTCAAGTACCTTGGAAGAGACGACGGAACAGGACAGATCGACATCAGGATCCTGGATGAGATCGATTCCGTCAGGGTTGAGCTTGAGGACAACGGCAAGGGAATAGCCCAGAAGGACATTCCCAATATCTTCGACAGGTTCTACAGGACTGATTCCTCCAGGAACTCTAAGCAGGGCGGAAGCGGTATAGGACTGTCCATCGTCAAGAAGATCATAGAAGACCATGGCGGCTATATATGGGCCACGAGCCATGAGGGAGAGGGCACCTGCATGCACTTTGTACTGCGCAAGTATATCGACTATGCGGACAGCTCCGATACAGTAACAGTGGAACACGAAACTTAAAGAAAGGCAGAGAGGTTGTATGAGCAGAATACTTATTGTTGAGGATGAAGAGGCTATTGCCGACCTGGAGAAGGACTACCTTGAACTTAGCGACTTTGAGGTAAAGATTGAGAACACAGGTGACGCCGGTCTTCAGACAGCTTTGTCTGAGGAGTTTGATCTTATCATCCTGGACCTTATGCTTCCGGGAATGGATGGCTTTGAGGTCTGCAAGCATATCAGGGAAAAGAAGGATGTGCCGATCCTTATGGTGTCAGCCAAGAAGGACGATATCGACAAGATAAGAGGCCTTGGTCTTGGTGCTGATGATTATATCACCAAGCCTTTCAGCCCCTCAGAGCTTGTTGCCCGTGTAAAGGCACATATGGCCAGATACTCAAGACTGGTTGGTTCAGGTCATGAGAACAACGACTATGTAGAGATAAGAGGCCTTAAGATCGACAAGACCGCCAGAAGAGTATACGTGGATGATCAGGAAAAGAGCTTTACCACCAAGGAATTTGATCTTCTGACCTTCCTTGCCGAGAATCCCAACCACGTATTTACCAAGGAAGAGCTCTTCAGGAAGATCTGGAACATGGATTCCATCGGAGATATCGCCACTGTCACAGTGCATATCAAGAAGATCCGTGAGAAGATCGAGTATGATACATCCAACCCTCAGTACATTGAGACCATCTGGGGCGTAGGATACAGATTTAAGGTGTGATATGTCTGAACCTATCAGAATAATCTATGAGGACAGGGATCTTCTGGTGTGCCACAAAAGAGCCGGCATGGCTACAGAGGGTGCGGCAGCCGGAAGGATGGATCTTGTCAGCGCAGCAAGGAACTTCCTTGCCCGCAGAAACACAGGTAATACTAAAGGGCGGCAAAGCAATTTGCCGCCCTATGTTGCTACTGTGAACAGGCTTGACTTAGCTGTTGAGGGCGTCGTGGTCCTTGCCCTGAACAAAAAGGCCGCCTCCGACCTTGCTTTACAGATAAAGAAAAAGAGCGCAGATAAGCATTACTATGCAAGATGCTTTGGGACAGTACCTGACAGAACAGGCAGGCTTTCCGATTACATCATAAGAAGAGAGGACAATAAGCTGGCACAGATCCTGACTGAGAGTGAAAAGGCTTCTCTAAAGGACGGCGCAGTGACTCTCTCTTCGGGAGAAAAGGTAAGGCTTATAGGTGGAGATATAAAGAAGGCTCTTCTTGAGTACACTGTCATTGCTTCAGATGATGAGACGACCCTTCTTGATATCCACCTTCTGACCGGAAGATTCCATCAGATAAGGGCACAGCTCTTAAATGCAGGCTTTCCCATCCTTGGGGATGAGAGGTATGCCACAGACAGCAGCCGAGAGTACTGCAGAGAGCATGGCATTAATAAGACCTGCCTTGCGGCCTTTAGCTACAGCTTTGACCATCCCGGCACCAAAAAAAGGATGACCTTTACCATTACTCCCGACAATGAGTATCTGCGGGAGCTGTTGCCATGAATAAGAAAGCAGGGATTTTGCAAAGATATCTTAAATACGGATATCTCATACTTATATGCACGGTGCTTCCGCTTTACATGCCCACGGGCTATTATGCCCTGGGAGAGGCCAAGGGCAGATGCTATATGGTAATTAGCTTTGTTTTTGCCCTGATCTTTATTGTGACAGGCTTTAAGAAGCTTTTTACAAAGGGCCGTCTTCCGGCAGCTCTTTCTATTGCCGTTCTGGCATTTTTATTTTCAAATCTTGTGACTTTAATATTTGCAGTGGACAGGAAAGTTGCATTCTTTGGACTTGAGGGCTGGAGAAGCGGGTTTTTCAGTATCTTCCTGATGCTGTTTATGTTCTATGTCTATTATGAGAAGGAGGATAAACCCACCTTTCCTGTCATGATGGTCCTTATGGTGACTCCCTTGGTGGAGTGCTTTCTTGCCATACTCTACAGGATTGGCATTGTTCCCTTTGAGATCTACGGACAGAACCCGGGATTTCTTGGAACTCTTGGCAATATCAACTGGTTCGTCTGCTTTTTTTCTGTGTTTGCACCTCTTTCCATCGGTCTTTCCTATGTTAATGAGCTCTTTTCAAGGCAGTTTTTTATATGGAGCGGCTTATCCGTTGTGATCCTGACAGCTCTTTTCATGCAGGGCGGGGACAGTGCCTTTATGGTACTTGGCTCAGTATATCTGATCCTGTTATTTTACAGCTTAAGACAGAGAAAGGCTCTTAAGGGCTTTTGTGTACAGCTCATTATTCTGGGACTTGCCATGGAAACAGCAGGGATACTTATGACGGTATTTCAGGAGGATTATCTGTATGTGGACAATCTCCTTAAAGACATCTGCAGGCGCAATATCGGTTTGGCTGTCATGGCAGCAGGTCTACTTATATGGGCTGTCTGCTCCTTCTGTGAAAAAAAGGGTTTTCCATACAGGACAGCAGTTCTTTACACAGCTGCAGCAGTGTTACTTCTTTTGCCTGGAGCTTTTTTCCTGATTCCCGCTGTAAAGAACCTTGACTACAACTCCGGAAACGGAAGAGTACTTATCTACAGCATCTGCCTTGATATGTTCAGGCAGATGTCTCCTTTAAGGATGTTTGTGGGAACAGGGCAGGACTGCCTTTCTGTCTATGCCTACAATGATCCCGTCACAGCCCAGTCCCTGTACAATGTCTTTGACTTTAATACCCTGACCAATGCCCACTGCGATATGCTGAATATTCTCATTGAGAGGGGAATTCTTGGAACAGCCGCCTATCTTTTTTTGATGCTGTCCTTAGCCGCAGAGACAGTCAGGCAAAAAAATAAGCGCGCAGCACTTATCTGCGCACTTATCCTATCATCTTATTTTATGACATCTCTGGTTTCCTTTGCTCTTCCGATCTCACAGTCATATATGCTGCTGGCCATGGGTATCGGCCTAACTGTCAGGCAGGATGAGAAATGACATCTTCAGTATAGCCGGGATATTTGGATGAAGCAAACGGCTTTTCCAGAAAACAATCCGGTTATTTATGGATGAATCAGTTCATCAGGCCAGGTCAGGGATGGGAATGGACTCATCCAGGTCATGGAAGAAGGTCCTGGTCCTTATAAGTCCTGCCTTGGCATCCTTGTACTCATAAAGAAATCTCTCGTTGATGTTCTCCTCGCCATACATAAGTACTCTTCCGGCATAGGCATTTAATATGGACACATAGTGCTTGTCCTGATTGAAATTGTAAAGGATCTCATCCTTTCTTTTCCTGGGATGTTTGGTGGCGAACTTCCTTATATCGATCTGAAGGTCAACAGCCAGTGCCTTCTCTCTTTTTCTCACATGATGAAGGATCTCATCATAGGTCTTTTCATCAATCTTTTTAAATCTGTCGGTAAATTCCATACAGCAGGCGTGGTCAGGAAGATGGAGCCGTACCCTGTCCTTGCCGTAAATATCCTCTATCTCAGCCACTACAGGCGGATCAAGAGGCTTGTTGTTGTAATCCAAGATTATAACCTTATCCCCGATCTTGTACATAGACACCTCCTAAAATCAAAACCTTCTCCCTATATGATAACACAATTCCGACTAATATTTTCTTTATATATGCTTTAAGTTATTTTTAGGTTGTCCCTATAGAATGACATCATAAGATAAAGAACAGCCGAGATGAAAGGGGCACAAAATGGCAGGATTTAAAGATGTATTTCAAAGAATAGAAGTGAAATATCTGTTGGATGATATGCAGTACATCGAGCTTATGAAGAGACTGGAAAATATGGCAGCCATCGACAGCTACGGGAAAACATCCATCTTAAACATATATTATGACACACCGGATTACAGGCTCATTGAAAGATCCCTGGAAAAGCCGGTCTACAAGGAAAAGCTCCGGCTCCGCACCTACGGTACGGCCAAGGATGACACCAACGCCTTCATAGAGATAAAGAAAAAGTACAAGGGCGTTGTGTATAAGAGAAGAATATCAATGCCCTACAGCGACGCAGTGGATTATCTGGCAGGAAATAAGGGACCTGACAAGCGCTCCCAGATTTCAGACGAGATTGACTATTTCCTTTCGTATTACAAGGGAATAAGACCTGCAATGGCAATTTCCTATGACCGCATAGCAATGGCGGGCATTGAGGACCCGGACCTCAGGATCACCTTCGACACCAACATCAGGTGGAGAACCGACAGGCTCAGCCTCAAGGAGGGCAACAAGGGCAAAGAGATCCTTCTTCCGGGACAGCATCTGATGGAGCTCAAGATTGCAGGTGCCATGTCAATTGAACTGGCCAGAATACTGGATGAGCTTAACATCAGGAAGACTTCTTTTTCCAAATATGGAAAGGGATATGTGGATTATATGTACGGCGAGACCGGGATCATTGCAGCAGCAAAGGCAGATACGGCCAGGAAGGAGACCAGGATCACATCCTTTCGCCGGGCAGTCTGATAAAGAAGTAATATAACAATTTTGTGAAAAGAAAAGGAGATTAAAGAAATGTCTACAGCAGACCTTATTTTTGGAACTATCATGACAAACGGAACCATTACAGGAACATCATTTTTGATAGCAACTTTGTGTTCACTGGCAATCGGCATCTTCATTGCCTTCATGTACACCATTAAGAACACCTACTCAAAGAGCTACATAATAACCCTTGCACTTCTTCCCGCCATCGTTCAGGTGGTGATCATGCTGGTAAACGGCAACATCGGAGCCGGCGTTGCAGTGGCAGGCGCCTTCTCACTGGTAAGGTTCCGTTCAGCACCCGGAAGCGGCAAGGAGATAACCAGTATCTTCCTGGCCATGGCAGTGGGCCTTGCAACAGGTATGGGATATGTTGGTATCGCAGCGATGTTCGCAGTGATCATCACCATTGCAAACCTTATCCTTAACAGCTCATCCTTCGGCAGCGGTGCCAACGAGGAGAAGACAGTAAAGATCACAGTGCCTGAGGGCCTTGATTTTGAGGGAATCTTTGATGACATCTTTGAGCGCTACACCACAAAGGCAGAGCTGGTAGAAGTAAAGACCTCCGGTATGGGAAGCCTGTATAAACTCAACTACAGCGTAGTACTTCGCTCAAAGGCCTCCACAAAGGGCATGATCGACGAGATGCGCCAGCGCAACGGCAACCTCGAAATCAGCTGTTCCCGCCCCGTAGCCGTAAAATCTGACGAACTGTAATAGATGTAGATTCAGCCACCAAAAGCCCGCCGGCCACACCTCGTGGCGTGCAATTGTATAATCACTTCGGGGACGCTTGCGCTCCATTTCGCCTGGCAGCGGTAGTAGGCTCGAAAGAACCTCGCCAACTACCGGCCGTCTCAAAGGCCCTCTCAGTTGATTATACATATTGCACACCCCAAGGTCTGACCGGCGGGCTTTTTGTGGCTGAATCTCAAATCTGAATTGCATAATTTAACACATGACAAAACAGTCCGTCAGCCATTATTTCCCGTTTGTTTTCTGTATGCTCTTTGGAAGCACCTTGGGAAGGGTGACAACGAAACGTATGAGTTTGTCGCCGTCCCGGAGTGCTTCTATTTTGCCGCCGTGGGAGATGGCAATGGCCTGTGCAACGGAAAGTCCTATGCCGTAGCCGCCGCTCTCACGGCTCCTGGAGGAGTCGGCACGATAGAAGCGGTCAAAGAGGCGCTCAAGGTTTCCTGAAGGGATACAGTCACTGGTGTTGGCCACCTCCAGAACTATGTTCCTGTCCATGGACAGGGTGATGTGGATGCTGCCATTGTCTGAGGAGTACTTCATGGCGTTGTCCAATAGAAGGCTTGTGAGCTGGTTGATGGCATTTTTGTCACCGGTGATGTGAATGCCCTCCTGGATGTCCATCTGATATTTTTTGCTCTTGGACTCAGCTATGGCTTCAAAGGAAAGAGCAGTCTCTTTTACCGCGGCGCTCATATCAAAGTCAGAGTATACGACATGCATTCTCTCCTCATCCATACGGGAGAGGGTCAAAAGGTTCTTGACCAGGGCGTTCATGCGCTTTACCTGATTTCGGATGCTGCTGCTCCACTCGCTCTTTCCGGACTCAAGCTCCAGTACGTCTACATTGGCGGAGATGACCGCAAGGGGAGTCTTGAGCTCATGTCCTGCGTCGGTAATGAAGCGCTTTTGCTTTTCCAGTGATTCCACCACCGGTGCCACAGCCTGACCGGAGAAAAGAAATACCAGTACAAACATGGCTACAAGAGCCAGGGCGCCGATGAGCAGGGACTGACCCAGGAGTCTGTAGATATTAATAAGCTGCATGGACAGATCCGTAAAGACGATGATGGTACCGCCATCTGAGCTGTCTGCTGACATATATCTGTAGGAGTGAAGAAAGCCCTTTTGTTTTGCGCTTTCATAAACTGTGGCAGCATAGGACTGCGCCGTTTCCTCGGTGATGGCAACAATGTGTCTTGTGTCGGTACCGGTTACTGCGCCGCTTTCATCATATTTTACCCAGAAATATCTGGACTGATAGGGCATTTCGGCGGAGCGCATATTCTTTAAGTGCTCAAAGGCAAAGGGGTCATTCTCTCTGGGGATGGGGACAGCGCCTTCGGAGGCTGAAGTCTCCGGCACTGCTGCCTGATCCTGAGAAGTAATCCCCTCAGGTGGTGCCTGCTGACCCTCGGCAAAATCTCCCGGCATCTGTTTATTTTTAAATCCGGGGAAATATCCGTCGTTGGAGGTAAGGACAGTGAGCATCTCATCTGCGTCGCTTATGACCTGAACAACATTTACTATATTTATGACGGCTATCATGATAACCAGTATCAGAAGAAGAGATAGCATGGCCGTTATCACAAATTTTTTACGAAGTTTATTAACCATTTGCGCTGCTTTCCTTATGAGATTTCATTTATGGAGTAGCCTACTCCCCTTGAAGCCTTTATCTCACAGGTGGCATCCAGGGAGGTGAGCTTTTTCCTGAGGTTTGATATGTAGACCCAGACCACGTTTACGTCAGCCTCGCCCTCGGGCCAGATCCTGTCCATGAAATTGTCCACGGAGATGATCCTGCCGGGGGAAGTCATCAGCATTTCCATCATCTGGAATTCCTTTCCGGAGAGATGCACTTTGTCGTGGCCGGGCACTTCAAGCTCGTAACCGGCTCTGTCCAGGGTGAGATTGCCGCAGGAGAGGTTTGCAGGGGCAAAGTCCTCTTTTCTTCTCAGCATCGCCCTGACCCTTGCAAGGAGTTCTCCCATGTCAAAGGGCTTTGGAAGGTAGTCGTCGGCCCCAAGGTCAAGCCCCCTTATCCTGTCGTCCACTTCAGTTTTGGCTGTCAGGAAAAGCACCGGGGTGGAGAGGCCTTTTTCCCTTATCTTTTTTAGGACTTCCATTCCGTCAAGTCCCGGCATCATCACATCCAGGATTATGCCGTCGTAATCCCCCGTCAGGGCGTAGTCCAGGGCGTCCGTGCCGTTGTACACCGCGTCCACGGAGTAATTGCTGTGTTTGAGTATGGCCACAAGAGCGCTGGCCAGTTCTTTTTCATCATCTGCTATTAAAAGTCTCATGTTCTACCTGCCTTAATAATGTCTACCCCTCTGCAACAAGCAGGGATAAGCGATTCTTTTATAATTGTATCATGGAAGGTATACTGTAATTATGAAAAAAAGATTATTTATCTGGTGGGTAAGTGCACTCTTTCTGATGATAGCTGTGATAATCAACATCATCTCCTGGGTGAGCAGACCCTTTTCAGACTCCTTTACCAAAAACATATTTCCGGTTCTGACTGAAGGCTATGGAAAAGTAACAAGCAGGGTTCCTTTTTCTGTGGGGGAAAGGCTTTTAGTGCTGCTGGTTATTATACTGGCAGTGATCCTTGTTCTTGTGATCACCCGCATTATTTTCCTGCTTTTGAGAAAAGATCTTCCGAAGGCAATTAGGAGCTTTGCAAGGCATTTCTTCAGAGTCCTTGCCATTTTGTTCTCATCCGTCTTTCTCATAATGACCCTTAACTGCTTTGTGCTGTATCACTGCACCCCGCTTAAAGTTTCACCGGCATCGAAGGATGAGTACACCCTGGAGGAGCTTGCATCCCTAAGGGACTATATTGTAAATAAATGTAATGAGCTTTCTCTTCAGATGGAGAGGGATGAAAACGGCTGCGTCATCTATGATGGCGACATGGCTGAAAGTGCAAGAAAAGCCATGGCAGGCATTGCAGATGAGATAGGAGACGGGCGCCTTGAGGGCTTTTATGTAACGGCCAAGGAGCTGACTTTTTCAGGCTTTATGAGCCAGCAGTACATGCAGGGCTACTACTTTCCTTTTTCCATGGAGGCCAACATAAACGGGATGATGTACATCATGAACAAGCCCTTTACCATGTGCCATGAGCTGGCCCACACCAAGGGGTACATCTATGAGGATGAGGCCAATTTCCTTGGATTCTTAGCTTCTGTCAGCTCAGGGGATCCGGTCTTTGAGTACAGCGGCTATCTGGGGGTCCTTAACTACGTCAACAACGATTTTTACAAGCTGACGGGGAAGGAAGAGTACCAGAACCATGTGGCGATCTCGGAGCTTGTCCGGTTTGACGATCAGTTTCTTACCGATGAAGCCTGGGAAGAGGTTGAAAAGAGATCCGTCCTTGATACACAGACCGTGAAAAAGGCTGCGGATACCTTCATTGATACAAATCTTAAGGTAAACGGAATAGCCATCGGCAAGGAGAGCTACAACAAGGTGGTACAGCTATTGCTGGACTATTATGATTACCACTCGTATAATTAGAGCTTGTAGATTATTTTGGAGTGAATATGTAAATGAATAAGAGAAATTTCTTTTTAATAATGTTAATAACTGCCATGGCGGCCTTACTGGTAGCCTGCGGGCCCTCGGATGAGAAGCTCCTTGAGGCAGAGACCTTAAGGAATCAGCTTCTTGCTGCAAGAGAAACTGCAGAGGAGACCTATCTTGATATCTCTGACACCACCAATAAGGGAGTTCTTGATGAACTATCAGGCAGGGTCAGCGAGTTCGAAGCCATGGACTTTACCAAGATGAGGGATAAAAAGATAGATGAAGTCCTTCCGTCCATAGAGAACCTGACCCAGGAATATGCCGATGTTCAGAAGGTTCTTGCCGAAACCCTGTCGCAGGAGACACAGATAAGGGAGGAAAAAGAAAAGCACGCAGAGCTTGATGCGTACTTTGTGAACAAAACAGGTATGAATCTGTCAAAGATAGTGCTGCATGATACAACACAAAACTCTTATAGCGATAGCTTCCTGGGAGAGGGGGTTATATTAAATGACGGCTACACCCTTATGGGCCCCGCCCTTGATATCTACAAGGACAGCTCATCCTGGGAGTTTGTGGTCACTGACGACACCGGCACTGAATATGTTCTTGGCTGTGAGAGCCTTCTGGGAAAAGAGACAAAGGGCGCAGTAATTATCCTTAGTTATGATAAGGAAAAGGGCGTCGGAGAAGCTCAGCTCTCCCTGCAGCCCTGACAGTAGCCGTAGATCTCCAGCTGATGCCCGGTAACCTGAAAGCCCGGAAGAGTCTTTTGAAGGTCACCTGCGATGTGATGAACGGGACAGGTGCTGATAGGAATCTTTTTATGACATTTGAGACACACAGCATAGTGCCTGTGGGTCTCATTTTTTAATTCATAAAGGGCATTGTCCTCGGTGGAGAGGACGTTCTTGACCAGTATCCCTGCTTTCTCAAAGGCCAGGAGATTCCTGTACACGGTGGAGAAGGCGTAGGGAGTTGAGGCGCTGTTGTTTAAGGTGGTGAAGATCTCTGCGGCGCTTAGAGGCTCTTTGGCAGAGTACAGAACTCTGTATATATCAACTCTCTGCCTTGTCTTTTTGACCCCCTGGGGCCAGTGTCTTTCTATTATTTCATCAAATGAACTCGGAAGAATTTTCTTTTCCATTTCTTTTCCTCAGATCACAGTGTTATTCCGGCCAGATCAATAAGGAGTCCGGAGAGGGTACCGATAAGGAACAAAAGCAGGGTGATGTTGATGTTGACCTTCTTCTCGGGATTGACCCTGAAGAGCACCAAAAGACCTATGCCAGCACCCACAAGAAGTCCGGACATCATGGTTCCCAGAGTTATCATGCCATCCATGTACAGGGTGGTGATGATGACTGAGGGAGCACAGTTGGGCACAAGACCAAGGAGCCCAGCAAGAATGTGGCTCACAATGGGGTTGGTCTTAAGCAGAAGTGAGAGCTTATCCTCACCTATGGTGGCTATTATCGCATTCATGATAATGGTGAGGCCCAGCACAAAAAGAAAGATGTGGAAGGTGTGGACAAAAGCGGACTTTGCTATTCCAAAGAGGGACGCATCCTCTTCCTCCTCGCAGTGGCAGTGCTCTTTTTCACAGAGCTCACCGATCCTCATGGGATCATCAGCGGCTTTGCCCCTTGCCCTGTGATAGGAATGGACCACAAAGTCGATGATAAAGCCTGCGATAACACCTATGAGGGCCTTTATTCCAAGGATCTTGATCATGATCGCCACAGGGAAGTGCTCTGAAATGAGAAGAGGTATCATCTCATCTGAGGTTGACAGGTATATGGCGATCAGGGTTCCCAGGGTGATGACTCTTCCTGCATAGAGGTTGGAAGCCGCAGCAGAAAAGCCGCACTGGGGAATGACTCCAAACAGGCCCCCAAGAAGAGGACCGAAGTGCTCCGTCTTCTGGACATAGCTCTCTGTCAGCTCCGATGTCTTGTGCTCGAGGTATTCCATCAGAAGGTAGGTTACGAAAAGGAAGGGAAGTATTTTTACTGAATCGATAAGGGCGTCCAGCAGTATCTCTAATATGAATTCCATGATGTCCTCCGTTGGGGAATGGGGGTGGATGCAAATGCAAATCATTTGCATTTGGTTTACGGGCAAAAAAATTGAGCACATATTGTGCTCTTTGAGAGCGGGTGATGGGAATCGAACCCACGTGTCCAGCTTGGAAGGCTGGTGTTCTACCATTGAACTACACCCGCAAGGTACTGACAAGAAGTTATTTTACTCAACTTTGTGTGGTATGTCAAGAGGTTTTATGGTAAACTTTTCATTGGCTTTTTAACAGGGAAAACAAGGGCATCATAAGGGATTTGACAAGGTCCATGGCGGGTGCTATCATTTTCCTACCAAGTTACTAGGAAATCGTCCAAGGACGATATAACAATAATAAGTTCTTTTTACAGAAAGGAAACAGTCATGTCAGATACGTCTCTATTGCAGGTAAGGAATCTCTCGGTATCAATTGATAACGAGCTTCCGATTCTACATAACATCAATCTGGATATCAAGCCCGGCGAGACTCATGTTCTCATGGGACCCAATGGTGCAGGTAAGTCAACGCTTGGTTTTGCCCTTATGGGTAATCCCCACTACTGTGTAACAGAGGGTCAGATCCTCTTTGACGGAGAGGATATAACAGAGGCCTCAGCAGATAAGAGGGCCAAGGCCGGAATGTTTTTATCCTTCCAGAATCCCTATGAGGTTCCCGGGATTGCTGTGAGCAACTTCATAAGGAATGCTTACCACGCCCAGTCCGGAGAACCTGTTAAGCTCCTCAAGTTCCAGAAGTCCTTAAAGGCAGCCATGGAGATTCTTTCCATGGACGAGTCCTACGCAGACAGGGACCTCAATGTGGGCTTTTCCGGTGGTGAAAAGAAAAAGGCTGAGATCCTTCAGCTTCTGATGCTGTCTCCCAAGCTTGCTATCCTGGATGAGACGGACTCAGGTCTTGACGTTGATGCAGTCCGCACAGTGTCCAAGGGCATCGAGGAGTACCAGAAGAAAAAGGACGGGGCTCTTCTTATAATAACTCACAGCACCAAGATCCTTGAGTCACTTCACGTGGATTACACCCATGTCCTTGTGAAGGGCGGCATTGTACACACAGGCGACGCAGCTCTGGTGGAAGAGATCAACGCAAACGGATTCGAGAGATTTGTAAAAGAGGATTGATATGAGCGACAACAAGCAGATTGTGGCTGACATTAACCACAGCTTATACGATTTTAAAGATATAGAGAATGAAAAAGACTTCTACCGAATGGAAGAGGGTCTTACGCAGGAGACGGTCCTCAAGGTCTCCGAGGAAAAGAATGATCCCGAGTGGATGAGGGATTTCAGACTCTCCTGCTTAAAGCTTTACAACGAGATCAAAATGCCAAACTGGGGGCCTTCCATCGAGGGCCTTGATATGGACAAGATATCTTCCTATGTAAGGCACAAGTCAGATATGAAGGGTAGCTGGGAGGAAGTTCCCGAGGACATCAAGAACACCTTCGAAAAGCTTGGAATACCTCAGGCTGAGAGGGAGTCCCTTGCGGGGGTTGGAGCCCAGTACGACTCAGAGCTTGTTTACCACAACCTTCAGGATGAGGTTGCTGCCAAGGGTGTTATCTACACCGATCTTGAGAGCGCCTTAAGGGGTGAGTACGCAGACATGATAAAGAGCCACTTTATGAAGCTGGTTCCTCCCACAGATCACAAGTTTGCGGCCCTTCACGGAGCAGTGTGGTCAGGAGGTTCTTTTGTGTATGTTCCCAAGGGCGTCAAGGTGGATATCCCCCTGCAGTCATACTTCAGGCTCAATGCCGTAGGTGCAGGACAGTTTGAGCACACACTGATAATAGTAGATGAGGGAGCTGATCTTCACTTCATAGAGGGGTGCTCCGCTCCCAAGTACAACGTGGCCAACCTTCACGCAGGCTGTGTAGAGCTTTATGTCTCCAAGAACGCCAGACTCAGATATTCAACAATAGAGAACTGGTCCAAGAACATGTACAACCTCAACACCAAGAGAGCACTGGTGGAAGAGGGCGGTATCATGGAGTGGGTTTCAGGCTCTTTTGGCTCGCATACCTCCTATCTGTATCCCATGACCATCCTTAAGGGTAACGGATCCAAGATGGAGTTCACCGGAATTACTTTTGCAGGCAAGGGCCAGAACCTGGATACAGGAGCCAAGGTAGTTCATGTGGGAGAGAGGACCTCTTCTGTCATCAACACCAAGTCCATATCCAAGGACGGGGGCATCGGTACCTACAGATCCAGCGTCACCATTCAGAATACTGCCAAAAAAGCCAAGGCTTCTGTTTCCTGTGACTCACTGATGCTTGACTCCATCTCCAGGGCGGACACGATTCCCGGAATGGACATAAGGACCAGTGATGCAGATGTGGGACACGAGGCCAAGATCGGAAGGATCAGTGATGAGGCTATCTTCTACCTCATGTCCAGAGGCATCAGCGAAGAGGATGCCAAGGCCATGATCGTAAGCGGATTCGCCAATCCTGTATCCAAGGAACTTCCGCTGGAGTATGCGGTTGAGATGAACAACCTGATCAAGCTCGAGATGAGCGGAAACGGCTGATAAGGGGAAGGACAAATGAGCAAGGACTTAGAATTAAAGGTCAACGTGCTGCCGGTTTTCACATATAACTTTCTGAATGTAAACGGCGGCAGTCTTGAACTTAAAGATTTTGATATTACAGACAAGGCCTTCGGAAAGGCCGAAGCTATACCTGAGGGAGTTTCCCTGGCAGAAGGGCTTTCTTTTCAGGAGGCCGGCAGGATCCTGAGGGAGTTTAAAGAGAGGGTCCAGGTAAGCAGGGCTGCCCACGTAAGTCCCAATGGAGATACTTCAGCAAGGGACAGTGCCCAGGCCATGAGAACCGGTATGGGTGCAGATATAGACACACTTATGACGGACATGGGAGCTTTAGCGGATGTCTACACCGTAGGCGAGGGCGTTAAAGCGGACAGGCCCATCGTAATTAAATTCGACATGACAGATGGGGACAGCGCCCTGGTAAGCCAGGTGATCCATGCTAAGAAGGACTCCGAAGTAACCGTGATCATGTCTTATACTTCTGACAGTGCTGCAGGAGGTTTTCTCGGCGTCAGCACAAGACTTCTTGCAGAAGAAGGCGCCAGGATCAGGCTTATCAAGGCCCAGACCTTAGGAGATAACTTCGTTCACTTTGACGACATTGGAGGCGGCTGCCTTAAGGGTGCGTCCATTGATCTGGTGAGCCTTGAACTTGGCGGCAGGGACGTATACAACAGCGCCTACGTGACATTGTCCGAGAAGGAGGCACTCTTTAACAGTAACCTTGGTTACCTTGTAAGGGGCGATCACAGCATGGACATGAACTACGTGGCAGATCAGAGAGGAAAAAAGACCTCTGCCAGCATGCAGTTTAAGGGCGTGCTTTTGGACAATGCCAGAAAGGTATTAAGGGATACCCTGGATTTCAAGACAGAGAGCTCCGGATCTGTGGGAGATGAACAGGAGGATGCGCTACTGCTTAGTCCCGATGTCATCAACCGCACCATGCCCATAATCCTGTGTCAGGAGGAGGACGTGGAGGGAAGGCACGGCGCCACCATCGGACAGCTGGGCGAGGACCTTCTCTTTTACATGCAGACAAGAGGCATTGACGAGGAAGAGGCCAAGAGGATCATGATAAAGGCCCGTCTTGAGAGCGTTGCCAGGATGATCCCGGATCAGGATGTTATGCAGAAGGTTCTTTATTATATAATGAATATTGTTTGATTTAAGTCAGATATAAACTGGATATTACAGAGGAGAAGCTATGAAGACACCCATGGAGTGCCGTAAGGATTTTGATATTCTAAATTCCGGCGGGTACGTATATTTTGACAATGCTGCCACATCCCAGCGCCCGAGGCAGGTTTTGGAAGCAGTCAGTGATTTTTATAAAACTGCCAACGCAAACCCTTTAAGGGGATTGTACGACTGGAGCATGGAGGCAACAGAAAGATACGAGAGCGCCAGGAAAAAAGTTGCAGACTTTATTGGTGCAGCTGCCCCGGAGGAGATAATCTTTACAAGGAATACCACGGAATCCCTTAATCTTGTGGCTTACAGCTACGGACTTTCCAATGTGCAGGAAGGGGATGAGATAGTGGTCACTGTCATGGAGCATCACAGTAATCTTCTACCCTGGCAGATGGTTGCAAGGCAAAAGGGGGCAAAGCTTGTATTTTTAGAGCCCGATGAAGAGGGCGTTATTTCAAGGCAGGAATATGAGTCCAAGATAACCGACAGGACTAAGATCGTGGCAATCGGTCATGTCTCCAATGTTATGGGTATCACCAATCCGGTAAAAGAGATAACCGGGTACGCCCACTCAAAGGGAGCAGTGGTAGTGGTGGACGGAGCCCAGTCAGCTCCCCATATCAAGGTTGATGTAAGGGATATAGGATGCGACTTTTTTGCCCTGTCAGGCCACAAGATGCTCTCTCCCATGGGAATAGGCGCTCTTTACGGAAAAAAAGAGCTTCTGGAAAAGATGCCGCCGTTCCTTACAGGCGGTGAGATGATAGAATATGTCACCAGAGAAGATGCCACCTATGCAGAGCTTCCTCACAAATTCGAGGCCGGAACAGTCAATGCGGGAGATGCAGTAGGACTTGCTGCGGCTATTGACTACCTCAATGAGATAGGCTTTGATGCCATTGAGGAGCAGGAGAAAAAGCTCACGAGACTTCTTATGGATGGGCTTAAAAAGCTCCCTTATATCAAAGTTTACGGCTCAAAGGACCCTGACAGGCACTGCGGTATAGTGACCTTCACCATGGAGGGCGTACATCCCCACGATATGTCATCTGTCCTGAATGATGACAAGGTGTGCATAAGGGCGGGACATCACTGCGCACAGCCTCTGATGCAGTTCATAGGAGCAGGATCAACAGCCAGGGCCAGCGTATATTTCTACAATACAGAAGAGGAAGTGGAGATCTTCCTTGATAAGCTTTCAAAGGTAAGAGAGGTAATGGGCTATGGAGCTTAAGCAGCTTTACAGAGAAATCGTCAACGAACACAATCTTCATCCGGTACACAAGAAGGCTATAGAGAATCCTGATCTTGTGATGAGAGGTGTCAATCCCAGCTGCGGAGATGACATCACACTTAGCCTTAAGGTCACAGACGGGGTGATAACAGATGCAGGCTACGAGGGATCGGGCTGTGCCATTTCCCAGGCCTCTGTGGATATGATGGTGGACCAGATCCTTGGCAAGAAAAAGGAAGAGGCCATAAGACTTGCCGGAATCTTCATGGGGATGATAAAAGGTGAGGTAACAGACGAGGAGAGCATTGAGGAGCTGGATGAGGCAGCAGCGCTTCAGGATGTGGCACATATGCCCGCCAGGGTCAAGTGTGCGGTGCTGGGGTGGCATACAATGCAGGAGATGTTATCCAAGTGAGCCATGCGAAAACAGAAAAACAGATGCCTTATGGGAGCTTGCTCACATTCAGGCATCTGTTTTTCTGTTTTCATACGGCGAACGCCGCGACAACGAGGAACAAGCGAAGCGGTTCCGAGTCTGTCGGCAGGGCTCACAGTGGTGTGGGTCATGATGGTGCGTTCAAGTCCGCCACGCAGGCACTCGGAACAAACGAAAGGGTGGTGTGTTTATACTCCGCCATGCCGACAGGTTCGAAACGAAAAGATGAGATGGTGCGTTCAACTCCACCACGCGCCACTCGGAACAAAAAGATGTTCCTCGTTGTCGCGGCATTCGCCGCATAAAAAAGGATATATAGAAGTTCTCTCGTGAGTAAACTCCCGTCGAACTTCTATATATCCTTTTTTGCGTGGCTCATTATAACGCAAAAAAAGTACCATCCCCACAGGTTATACCTGCGAAAACAGTACTCGGCGTGCACCGCCAGGGTCTCGAACCCTGGACAACCTGATTAAGAGTCAGGTGCTCTACCAACTGAGCTAGCGGTGCGTTTTTGTTTTGTGTCGCTGTCTTAACGACAAGTGATATCTTACTACGGTCTGAAAAGAAATGCAAGTACTTTTTTGAAATTTTTTTAAAAATTTTTTAATTTGTGTTTGGCGGCACAGTAAAGAGGTGCTATGATATGAAGGGCTATAATGAATAATTATATATTATATAGGAAAAATTATCAGGAGTAACAATGATTTTTGATACACATGCTCACTACGATGATGAGCGGTTTGATGAGGACAGACAGGAGCTTTTGGCCTCAATGAAGGATGCGGGCATAGGACGGATAGTCAATATAGGTGCCAATATGGCATCGTCCCGGACAAGCCTTGAGCTGGCTCACAGATATGACTTTATATATGCGGCTGTAGGAGTACATCCAAGTGATACCCAGGAGCTTGATGAAGATAAGATTGAGGAGCTCAGGATCCTTTCAAGGGATCCCAGGTGCGTGGCCATTGGTGAGATCGGTCTTGATTACTACTGGCCGGAACCTGACCACGAGCTTCAAAAGAAGTGGTTCAGACGTCAGATCAATCTGGCACGTCAGGAGAAGCTTCCCATAGTGATACACTCAAGGGATGCTGCGGCAGATACCCTCAATATACTAAGGGAAGAGGATGCAGGAGAATGCGGCGGTGTTGTCCACTGCTTTTCCTACTCTGCAGAGGTCGCCAGGCAGTGCGTGGACATGGGCTTTTATATCGGCGTGGGAGGTGTCATCACCTTCAAGAACGGCCGCAAGCTCAAGGAGACAGTTGACATGCTGCCCCTGGAGAGGATCATCATTGAGACGGACTGTCCCTATCTTGCACCCACGCCCCACAGAGGGGAGAGGAACAGCTCTTTATACCTGCCTCTTGTGGTGGAGGCCATAGCGCAGATCAAGGGCGTCAGCACTGAAGAGGTTATAAGGATTACGGAGCAGAATGCCCTGCAGATGTACAGGATCACCACCTGATATCGGCAGAGGTTACAGAGGCAGACTTACCAATACAACAGACTTAAAGAGGAATAAATATGGCAACTTTAGGTAGCAGCGCTGGCACAAAGGCGATACTCAGCAAGTACAACATGAGTGCCAAGAAGAAGTTCGGGCAGAACTTTCTGATAGACTCTGCAGTGCTTGACGGGATTGTGGAGGCAGCAGGTGTCTCGGAAAATGACTGCGTGCTGGAGATAGGTCCCGGAATAGGGAGCCTCACCCAGTATCTTGCAGAGTCTGCAGGCAAGGTTGTGGCTGTGGAGATAGATAAGACCCTGATGCCTGTTCTTGCAGATACCCTGTCGGAATATAACAATGTGACTGTGATCAATGAGGATATACTCAAGGTTGATATAGACAGGATCGTGGAGGAAGAGAACGGCGGCAGGCCAATCAAGGTGGTGGCCAACCTTCCCTATTACATAACCACTCCCATCATCATGAAGCTCTTTGAAAAGGGGGCACTTATAGAGAGCATCACCGTCATGGTACAAAAGGAAGTGGCAGACAGGATGGCAGCAGAGCCCGGAAACAAGGACTACGGGTCGCTGTCGCTGGCAGTGGGGTACTACGCCAGCGCCAGAAATGTGATGGAGGTTCCGCCTTCAAGCTTTATACCGCAGCCCAATGTCTCATCCGCTGTGGTAAGCCTTGTAAGGTATCCTGAGCCGAGGGTTCGGGTAAAGGATGAGAAGTATATGTTTGAGCTGATCAGGACTTCTTTTAACCAGAGGAGAAAGACGCTGTGTAATTCCCTCTCAAATAATCCCGCGCTTGGGGTTTCGAGGCTGGAGATACAGGACGCACTGATCAAAATGGGTATGAATGAAAAGGTAAGGGGAGAAATACTGAATCTGGAGCAGTTTGCAGAGCTTTCTGATATTTTACAAAGCAGAGGGGCTATGTTAAACTAACTACTAGATATGGTATTTTTTGCACCAAAGAGGTGAATATTTTGGATAAGGTCGAATACAGAATCCGAGCAGACGAAATTAAAGCACTCATCGACGAGGGGAGATACGCCGATGCAGTAAGTATTGCAGACACCATAGACTGGAAGCGTGTCAAGAGCGTTTCCATGCTGTGCAAGATAAGTGATCTGTACAAGATAAACAGGCGCTTTCAGGAGAGTAAGGATGTCCTTTTAATGGCTTATGACAGACATCCCACCGGAAGGGCCATAGTATATTCTCTGTGTGAACTTTCAATCAAAATGGGAGAGCTGGTCCAGGCCCTTGAGTACTTCAAGGAGTTCGTCAGGATAGCCCCCAGGGATACAGTCAGATACATCCTTCAGTACAAGCTCTATGAAGCACAGGAGGTGAGCCTGGAGGAGAGGATCGCAGTCCTTGAGGAGTTCAAGAAGCACGACTACAGAGAGAGATGGGCATATGAGCTGGCTTACCTGTATCACAGGGTGGGTCTTACCACAGAGTGCATAGAGGAATGCGATGAGATGTTCCTGTGGTTCGGAGAAGGCAGATATGTCATGAAGGCACTGGAGCTTAAGGCCCTTCATGCACCGCTGTCACCTGAGCAGCAGGACAGGTATCTAAGATACAAGCAGAGTATCGGCGGAAACGTGGATCCTTCCATCGTTGCCGAAAAGGACGAGGTGGGCAAGGATGAGACCAGGACCATAGAGATCAAGCAGCCCACCAAGGAGATCCCTCCCGTGACGGAAGAGGACCTTCAGGAGTATGAGCGCAGGAAGGCCATGGCACAGCAGGCCGAAGAGGATATGGAGGCCACCAGGGAGTTTGTTCCGGGGCAGCTCTCATTCCTTCCCACAGATGAGGAGCCTGCGCAGGAGCAGCAGCCTGAGTACGTTCAGGAGACTTTCTTTGAGGATACACAGGAGCAGCAAGAGAGTGCCCCTGCAGAAAGAGATCCGGATGAGATCGTATATCCTCATATCAGTGAGATAAAAGAGCCGTCATACGACGTAAGCAATTTTAACACCGTAAATCTTCAGGAGACCCTGGCACAGGGCCTTAGGGAAGTGATAGGTGTTGAAGAGGAACAGATGCCTGAGTCTGAGCCCGAGTCAGAGACCAGGGTCATGGGTCAGGTTCAGCCTATAACAGAGGAGATCTTTGAGGAGCCGGAGGACGAGGTTTCGGAGCCTATTGAGGATACCGGAGAGGTTTACTCAGAGGACTATCAGGATGAGTACCGCGAGGATTATCCCGAGGACTATCATCAGGAGTCTTCAGAACCTCTTTATGAGACTTATGAAGAGGAACCTGTAAAAGAGTCCTTTGAGAGTACTTCAAGTATGCAGGAAGTACGCTTTGACACATCACCCAGAATGGGTATAGAGATCAAGTACGGCGGAATGGGCCCTATCCTTGGCGAAGAGAAGAGGACTCAGGGCTACGAGGAGAAGCCTCTTGAAGACGAGGTTCCCGGTGCCGTGATCCATCCCAACGCCAGCTATCAGATGCACAGCCACTTTGAGAGCATGCTGGCCCAGGAGCCGGACGGCCAGATCAGTATGGCAGTGGAGCCGGAGCCCCAGGTGGAGAAGCAGATCACAGGCCAGATCAGTATCGCGGAGTATCTGGACAGCTGGGAGCAGTACAAAAAGCAGCAGCAGCTCAAGCAGCTTGAAAAGGTTAAGCAGAAGGTGGCAGATGCTACCGGAGATATGTTTGCTGACTTTGATGAAAAGACCAAGGCCGGACTTCAGGAGAGGATAGAGCAGGCGATAAGTGACGCCATCAGGAAAGAGAGCTACGCCAAGGCCTCCGGAAGAGGAGACTGGAGCGTAAAGCGTGAGGATGTCATAAATGCCGCAGTTGATGAGGTTATAGAAGAGGACAGCCGCGCAGAGGAAATCTATGAGGATGACAAGGCTCCTTTAGAGCCCGGGTACTCGGAAGAAGTTCCCGAAGAGACCGCCAAAGCCGAAGTGGAGGAGGCCTATCCCGAGGATGAGGCTGTAGCTGAGGAAGATTACCCCATGGATGAGCCTGCAGCCGAGGATGATTACCAAAGGGAAGAGCCGTCAGAAACACAAGAGCCGGCAGATGCACAGCAGTCCGGAGAATATACAGAGGAACCTTCAGAAGATGAGTCCGTAGATACTGCAGAACCTGAAAAGGAAGCCGATTCAGAGGACGAAGAGGAGCCTGATGAGGCACAGGATACCGATGAGAGCCGGGAGGATGAAGAGGACAGGGACAAGAGCAAAGCTCCCGCAAAGGAAGCTCCTGCCAAAAAGCCAGCTGCAGCTACCCGCAGGAAACACATCGGAAACAGAGAGCTTGAGGAGCGCGTAAGGACCATGACTCCCGAGGAGAAAGAGCTCTTTGGACCATATATCCATCACAAGAAGTCAAGGCGCCAGATCATCAACGCCATCGAC
>JAEEGL012262608.1_pt1 | contig 27550 bp, 20 predicted proteins | sample 9134231 | NCBI WGS metagenome assembly JAEEGL01 (sample SAMN16246548, study PRJNA631951) | gut metagenome | biome: gut microbiome; feature: rumen; material: fiber-attached | host: Bos | place: Iran: Karaj | collected 2018-10
GCTTAAGGTTAGAGTTCTCGAACAGTATGAAGAGTGTCATATCGCTTTTTGCAGTGGATATAAAAAACCGGATAATTATCCCCTGTTGAACCAGTATATTTCAGAGTTTGGAGACCCTTTTTCACTATTTGTATATAGGTATTCCAAAGATTACAACCGGTATGAGCAGGCATTGGATAGAACATTTGAATGTATTATGGATGATCCTGACTATAAGCTTTATTCACTAAAAGAGAAGCGAAAAGAACCTATCATAGAACTTGTGTGCCTCGGAACAATGATCGATCTTGAATACTTCTCAGATATTACTGAACTTAAGGAATCTGCAGCTGTTTTGGTTAATTTATTTTATTATGAACTGGAGCATGAAGAAGATAAGATTGCGATGATTAAATCTGACCCATTGGAGCATTATTCAGCGGATTCTTTGAAAGCATATCTGCCGAAGTTAAAATGGAGGATTATTAACAATGTTTATTTTCCGGATAAAGCACAAAACGGATTTACAGGAAGGGCAAAGATGCAATCCTCTGGTAAGGTTAACTTAAGAAAATATCTGTATGTTCCATATGCGCTCTTATTCATTCCAGCATTTATTGATGGGGGCATAATGGCATTAGAAAGGTTGAATCCGGTATATATGTTACATGGAATCCTTTCGCTATATGTCGTGATACTTATAGGGGTTAATATGATTTTAAAGATGGTTGGATATAGACCTAAACAAAAAAGTTATGATGGCAAAAAAGAAATAGAAAACTGAAAACGATAATATCAGACAAATATGACAACGATCAATACGATCATCAGGGTTATGAAATGAGCAATATAATAAAAAAAGCTCTGGATAATAAATTAAAAACAGATAATACGTCAACGGAATGTACAGAAAGAATATGCTTTGCAGCTGCAGTGATCTTTTTCTGCGTTTATGTAGTGATTACAGTTTTTATCGCGAATGATTATGGTATTTCAGTTGATGAAGAGTTCCAAAGATATCATGGTTTAGTCTCATATAAGTATGTGAATAACGTGTTGTTGGATAGAAATCTTGATAATTATGATATTTTTGAGAATATTCCGGAATTGGGAGATTATAAATCCCGATATTATGGTGTTTTTTTTCAGCTTCCATTTGTTTTTATAGAAGATTTATTCGACTTTTCTCTTTCTTACAGGCATATCTTTTTGATCAGGCATGTCGGACATGCGTTGTTTTGCTGTATTGGTTTTTTTGCTTTTTTTATGTTTATCAAAGGAATAACGAGTAGTTCAAAGTATGGATTTGCGGGACTTTTGTTTATTTCATTATATCCCCGTTTTTTTGCAGAAAAATGCTACAATCCAAAAGATATAATATTTGTAGCATGTTCCTGTTTGGCCTACTACTCCATTTATCTGTATTTAGAAAATGACAATAAACCTTTGTATGGAGTATTTGCAGGAGCAGCAGGGGCATTGGCTACTTTTAGCAGAACAGTAGGTATTATGTTTCCTGTAATACTTATTGGGTATTTGTTTGTGGTTTTTATATTTGATTCAAAAAAACCGATTCGTAAGGCATTTATCGGCAAATCACAGATTCCTGTCGTTCTGAAGTGCATTTTAGATCAGGGCATAATTGCTGTGTCATATTTATTTTTCTGGTATGTTGGAACACCTGCGGCATGGTTTCACAATCCCGTTACGGAACTGTATAAGAGTGTAGTGTTATTTGGAGATTTTCCCTGGAACGCACAGGAATTGTTTGCAGGGCAATTATATAGACCTAAGGAAATGCCGTGGTATTATTTGTTTACGTGGATTTTCATGACTGTTCCTGTTATCTATATTGTATTATTTTGTCTCGGTCATTTTTCAATTTTCAAAAAAAAAGAACGTCTTAATGAATTTGTATCTCGAATGCTAATTAAGGACAAGTATCTTTCTTTAGCAATAATAATGTGGTGGGGACCAGCCATCCTTGTTGCGACACACATGATTAAAATATATAACGGTTGGAGGCATATGTATTTTTTGATGTGTCCGATGATCATAATGGGAATCTATGGTTTACACCACATCATCACTATAATGAAAAAACACACATATGCTTTAAAGGTCATTTGGGGAATCCTGTCAGTATCTTTTATCTTGCAGATTGGATGGATTGGGATAAATCACCCATATGAATATGTTTATTTTTCCACATTTGCCAGAAAACAGGCCCCTTACTATATGAGAGATTATTGGAAAGTATCCGGGTACAATATGGTAAAGTGGATTGCGGAGAATGATGACAGGGAAATAGTTACTATTGATAATTCTTTAGACGTTGATATATTTAAAAACATCCCTTATCTTCCAGATGAAGAGGCATCAAAATTTGAATGGATTAATGATGGTGGAGATTATGAGGTGTATTTTTATAAGAATGATACATCAAATGAACATGTCGTTGAAGGATATAATGAAGTATACAGCATAGTGATCGATGGATTTAAAATCGGATCCGTATATAGAAGAGAGGATTAGTTGAAAAGGATGGATGAAGAGAAACAGGTCACGATTGTTATTCCAACCTATAACAGAGCGGATATAATAGTCAGATGTGTGAAATCTGTATTAGAATCTGATTATACTAATATTGAATGTGTAGTTGTAGATAATAGGTCTGAAGACGATTCTGTCATGTTGCTTACCAACAGTTTTGGAGGCCATCCCAAATTCAGGTTAATTCGGCTGCAGAAGAATCTCATGGCTGGCGGAGGGAGAAATGCCGGCATATTGGCCGCGCGTGGCGATATAATTCTATTTCTTGATTCTGATAATATTATAGAAAGCAACATGATCTCTCATATTGTGAAGTTTTATGAAACGCATGCAGATGCCGGCCTGGTTGCGCCGATATCAGCGGACGAGGTATCTCACATTCCGTTGATATTATCTGCATACCATAATCTGTATTCCTCCAAAACAAATCGAATGAAAGTACCATACAGATATCTTGGCACTGATAAACTTGAAGAATATTATGAGACAGCTCTTTCGCAAAACTGTTTTGCGGTATGTCGTGAAGCCGTTGAACTGGTGGGAGGATTTGATCCTGTATATGGTATAATGTATGAGGAATCTGATCTTGCATACAGAATATTGAAGCAGGGATTTAAGAACTACACAGATGCCGGGGCAGTAACCCACCATATGCAGAGTGTTATATCGGGTGATAATGCAGCACTGCGGAAATTAGGCTGCGGTAATCCCGAGAGGACATTCCTGTTTGCAAGAAACAGATGTATATTTGAAAAAAAATTTGCCGGTGGGATACAAAAAGTGTGCTTTTTTGTTTTATTTGTACATGTCTTTGTGCTGTATTATTTTATTGTTGCATTAAAAAACAAAAGGGCAGACATTGGTTTGAGTTATATAAAAGGTACATTTGCCGGATATAGATACCATCCTCAAAAAAATGATTATATAGACATTCGTGAAAGCGTGATGCCGTATTGGGAAGCAGGAACTGAGTCAGATGCCGAACCCCCGGGGTGATCAGATGATGAATGCATTATATTCGGTTTCAGACTGTATAATAGTTGTTTACAGAAGGCAGAAAGGATGATTCCGTGAAAGTAGGAATTATGACATATTTTTCAAAAAAAGGAGGAGGAAATTATGGCGCGATTCTTCAGGCGGTTGCACTTTTAAAAGCTGTAGAAATCCTTGGACACGAAGGCTGCCTGATCGACTATAGATACAACAGCATGCGCCAGATGCTCATGTTTATTCCTGCCCGGATAAGAATACGATTATGCCGTATGGACGATTATTATATCTACAATCTGCCTGAAGCGGTGAAAGTTTTTTTTACTCGGAATGAAAGCCCGGTGGCTGAGGGGCTGGAAGAGATTTTTGATGAATTTAAGGCTGAATTGGATTCGACTATACCCGTTAACTATAAAAGTATTAAAAAGATCAATGAACAGATGGATTTTTTTATTTCGGGAAGCGATCAGGTCTGGTCTTGTACTAAGGTGTTTCCTGACTATAGTTTTTTGCTTGATTTTGTCTCTGATAATAATAAAAAAGGATCATATGCAGCAAGTTTTGGCGTATCAGAATTGCCGGATGTGTTCAAACAAAAATATAAAGAACTTCTTTCTCAATATCGTTTTTTGTCAGTAAGAGAGAATAGTGGAAATGAGATCATAGAGAAACTTATTGGAAAGAAAGCCCGGGTTTGCCTTGATCCGACCTTATTATTTAACTATGAGGAATGGATAAAAATATGTCCGGGACAGAAGTATGATAATGAATTATCCGGTGAATATATACTGGTTTATACCGTGTCATATAGTGAGTATGTGATCAAAACTGCTCAGGAGATTTCGAAGTTAACAGGGCTGCCTTTAAGAGTAGTAACAGTGAGAACCGGCAATTGCGTTCCTAAGGATTCTGAATGTCCGGAACCGGTGCGATGGATACACATGATTAAAAATGCATCGTATATTATAACCAACTCTTTTCACGCTGTTGCATTTTCAGTTAACTTCAGTAAACATTTTATATTCGAAGTGAATCCGGGTGAGGCGGCATCAGGAACAATGTCCAGGATCAATGATTTACTGGCAACTTTGGGAATAACAAACAGAGTTGTGAACTCCGGGATGGATTTCACTGAAAAATGTGATTTACTTAAAGCAGACATTGATTATACATCGGTAATGAAAAAACTCGATCATGAACGTAAAGAATCATGGGAATATCTGAAGAATATGTTGGATACCCGGATGAGCGATTTTTGTGTAAATCCTGAGAATTAATGGATTGTTAATGAAATCTACACAGGCAATCATTTCGAGGTGAATATTATTCATGGGCATAAATGACGGAGATAATAAGAATAATTACCTATCAGAATATAAAGATAATCGTATAGTGAATTCGGCACGTACGGGTATTGTAAGTCTCATAAACATGGTTGTTGTGACTCTTGGGCCATTTGTATTAAGGACATTGATGATCCGATATTTGGGTGATGCTTACGCAGGTCTTAATTCTGTTCTTGTTTCTATTATGTCTATGATATCTTTGGCTGAATTGGGTTTCGCTTCTGCTATAGTGTATTTTTTGTATGAACCGATAGCAAATGGTGATCGACAGCGTGTAGAAGCGTATCTTAATGTCTTGAGATATGTATACAGAATCATCGGAACCGTGATGATTGTTTTGGGAATAGTGATTTCCTTTTTTCTTAATTTTATCATTACGGATGAGGTGCCAAATGATGTTAATCTTATGGCGGTATATTTTATCTATCTTTTTTGTGTCACTATTCAGTATTATATTCATCCTGACGTTCTTTCTATAGCAACAGCCAGCCAAAGAGGAGATCTGGTTAATATTATATACATTGCAGCACATTTGGTGGCTTATATTTTTCAGATAGTAGCTATCGTAGTTTTTCGTTCATTTATGCTGTATTTCGTTGCTTTTTTAGGACGTACACTGACCGTGATCATTCTGAAATATTATATTAAGCATAGATATTTTCCGGATGTTAATCCTCATGGTAAGATAAGTCCGGAGGAGCTGACCCGATTGAAGACCCATGTCATTCCGCTTATCGGCCATCAGATGGATGACAAGTTTCTCAATAATATTGATAGTGTTATAGTGAGTTATTTTCTGGGATTGACCATGGTTTCAATTTATGGAAATTATATGTATGTCGTAACTGCTGTGACTATGCTGGTTAATACAGTTTTTGATGCTCTCCTGGCAAGCATAGGGAATGCTATGGTTACTGAATCGCGTGAGTCAAATCTCGTCAGATTTAAAGCAGTATTCTGGATGAATGGCATGGTAGCGATCCTGGCTACAGCTTGTATGACATGTATGTATCAACCATTTATGGTTATATGGGTTGGAGAGGGGCGGCTTTTGCCCTTGCATACAGTTTTTTTGTTCTGTATATACTACTTTGTCAGACAGATACGCACCACCATATTGATGTTTAAAAATGCTAATGGAATGTGGCGGGAAGACAGGTATAAGCCCTATGTTTCCATGATCGTTAATCTTATAGTTGATATTATTCTGGTATTATTTATTGGCATAGATGGAGCATTGATATCATCTATTTTGTGTGTATGTTTTATCGAAATCCCCTGGGAGAATAGCGTTTTTTTCAGATGCTATTTTGAATGCGGATCCGGCGTTTACTTACGAAGAAATATTGAGTATTTATCTCTTGCAGTACTATTATCTGCGATATGTTTTTTGATCTGCAATTCTATTTCGATTCAAAGCAGTATTTTAAAACTTTTTATAGGTGGTGGGGTTTCTGTATTGATCTGTGTGGGTTTTGAACTCCTGATCTACAGACATAGTGACGAACTAAAGACCTGGCGGGACGCTTTGGCGATACTTAGATCAAGTATTGCTTCAAGATGACGGAGGATATTTGTGATTACTGATAAAATAATGAGCTTTATTTCTGATTTGAAAAATAACAAAAGATTTACGAGATCATTACTCATATCATACGCGGTGTGTTTGATGGCCCATGCCTTTGCATATTTTAATGCAACTTTCTGTACTGACAGGTTTAGATGGTTTTATGGTGTTGACCTTCATAATATTGATGGGGCATCTACCGGGAAATGGCTTGGCTCATATACTGCTATTTTGACCTGGAGATCATATCTGCCCTGGTTGAGCGGGGTTCTGTTTATGACATTTCTGGGGATATCGGTATATATTGTATGCGAGATACTGGACATTAGAAGCATATATGGAATCGTATTAGTGGCAGGGTTGTATGCAACAGACTCCAGTATAATTATGGCACATCTGTATAATCCTGCGAATTATTCTTATCCGTTGCTTTTTGCCAGCCTATCCATGTTATTGTGGCACCGCGAGAATATCAAAATGTCTTTGAGAGTGGCTGGAGGGAGTATTTTTATTGCTTTTTCATTGGCGACATATGGCTCTTATGCCAGTGTTGCTCCGACAGTAGTGATACTTGCCTGTATGCTGATGCTTATAGATGGTATTCCCGTAAAAAATGTGTTAAAGCGGGGAACAGAATACATAATCACATTTGTTCTTGGATTAGGAATATATTACATTGTACAAAGGATTCTTCTGGTAGTTCTTGATGTGGAGATGATCGACTATCTGGGAGAAGACAAGCTTGTAAATGGAGTATCATTTTCAGAGATACTGTACTTCATAGAAATCGCATATAAGAATGCCATCAAGAAATATTTAGGCATAATATATACATATAAGCCTGTACCACAGTGGATGGCCATAGCGCTTGTTATAGTGGCGGCGATAATACTGACAGTATTGTTATACCGCAATGACAGGATGAAAAAACAAAAAGGATCCTATATTCTGTTTGGGATCTTACTGCTGGTTTTTCCACTTTCTGCGGGGCTTATTTATGTGATGGCTTTTGGTCAGGCACATCTTTTGATGCGATTTACGTTTGTTATTTTTTACGTGGGAATAGTGAAATTGACGGAGCTGAATATCGAAAAAAACAGACAAAAGAAAAATCCTGTTAAACTGATCTGCCAAATAGTGACCTTTCTCTCGATATTTATGTTAAGCTTCATGGTATATAAAGGTATACTTGTTTCGAATATATGTTATTCCAGGCTTACAAATCTATATGAAGTGTCCAACGGGATAGCTATGCGGGTTCTTGACCGAATAGAAGACTGTGAGGGCTTTGAAGGCGATGAAAGCATCTGTTTTGTGGGAGATGTTACAGAATCTGAGTATTTCACGAAATCCCGGTATGACGATTCGAATGCTTTGGATATTGTAGATGGTTTACTTGCAGTATCGAAGGATAAGACTAACACATTTCTATATCGAACCCATCTCATAATGCTGATGCAGGAGAATGCCAATGTGAATCTGGACATAGATTATTATGATCCTGATTCCGATGTTTATTCTGATAGTGATGTCAGTATTATAGATAGCATGCCTGTTTTTCCTGCCGATGGGAGTGTGCGAAAGATCGGAGATACTGTTGTTGTTAAATTTGTGGACAATGAATAACGATACAATTAGTTAGGAATGGTGAGAATATGTGTGAAAGAGTTGTTTCGATATTGATACCTGCTTACAATGAAATGGATTCGCTTAATCAGCTATATGATGAGATGATTGAGAGTATCAGGGTTATGCAATCCGCGGGTCAGGTAGGAAACTATGAAATATGGTTTGTCAACGATGGGAGTACAGACGATACGGAAAAGGTCATTCTTGAATTGATCTCTAAAGATCCGCAAGTTCATCTGATTTCCTTTAGAAAGAATTTTGGCAAATCCCCCGCGCTTCAGGCCGGATTTCAGCATGTGTCCGGAGATATTGTTTTTACACTGGATGCTGATCTGCAGGATGATCCTTCCGAGTTTACAAATTTTGTCAGGAAAATTGATGAAGGATATGATCTTGTTGTTGGATGGAAATATAACAGACTGGATCCTGCTGAAAAAAGATTGCCGTCTAAACTGTTTAATGCGGTCACTTCTAAAAGCTCCGGCGTCAAACTGCATGATCATGATTGCGGATTCAAGTGTTTTAGAAGAGAGGTCGTCAAAGCGTTGGACTTATATGGAGAACTGCATAGATACGTTCCGGTTCTTGCGCACCGCAAAGGTTTTCGGATAACGGAGATAGTGGTTAATCATAGAAAAAGGGAACATGGAAAATCAAAATATGGGATAGAACGATATATGCGGGGGCTGTTTGATTCATTGACCACTACATTTTTGTTAAAATACTCTGACCGCCCCATGTATTTTTTTGGAAGAATAGGAGTATTTACAGGATTTATGGGATTTGCAATCTGTTTGTTTCTGACAATCCTTTGGCTTAATGGACACGCTATAGGAGGAAGGCCCTTACTGTTTTTGGGAATTTTGCTGATTCTTGTTGGTGTTCAATTTGTTTCTACCGGTTTTGTATGTAATCTCGTTGTGGACAGAAATTTCAGGACTACTTATGACGAGAGCCATATAAAAACTATCATTTAACGGGGAATCGTGATGCGTGACATATATTTGGCAATAACAGCAGCGAGCTACAGCGGAAACAAAGGGGCTGCGGCTATGCTTCAAAGTTCGATAGAACAGCTTTACCGAAAGTATAAGAACAGGCTTAACATATATATTATGTCAGTATACCCGGAGGATGATGTAAAACAGGTTCCGTGGGATTTTGTACGTATTGTTCCCGCACAGGCTCAACAGATTGTGTTTTGTGCGTTTCCATTGGCGATTTTATATAAATTATTCAAGTGGTGTCCACCAATCCGAATACTGTTGCTTAAAAACCACGTTCTGAGGGCGTATAGTGAAGTAGATGCAGTGATTGATGAAGCGGGCGTGTCCTTTGTGGATAGCCGTGGATTTATCATGAATACATATGCTTTTATTTCCATGGCTATTCCACTGCTGATGGGAATCCCTGTAGTGAAGTATTCACAGGCGATGGGCACATTCAATAATCCGATCAATAGGCTGTATGCAAAGATTATACTACCTGAGATCCGTTTGATCTGTGCCAGAGGGGAGATAACGCAAAGCAATTTGGTCTCAATTGGGATAACAGAGAATGTAAAGGTATGTGCAGACGGCGCATTTACAATGAATAATGCTGTTAACCATGATGAGATGGTCAGGAGTCTCTGTGAGACAGACTCTTTTTATGCTGACAATAATATTGTTGGGATATCGCCCAGTAATGTAATACTTAAGAAGTGCAAAAAAAAGAATATAGATTATGTGCTTGTACTTGCAGGGTTTATAAATGTACTTCTGGAACGGGGATACAAGATATTGATCTTTGCAAATAGCGCTCGTGAAGGCAGCACAAAAACGAGAAATAATGACTTGATGCTTTGTGATGAGCTGTATCAGAGAATTAAGGACAAAGAAAACGTGCGTTGGAATAAGCGCGAGATGTCGGCTGAGGAATTAAGAGTTTATGAAAGCAGATGCAGATTTGTAGTGACATCCCGGTTTCATGCTATGATAGGCGCTTTGAGCCTCAAGATACCGGTCCTTCTTGTTGGCTGGAGTCACAAATATCAGGAGGTTTTGGACTATTATGAGCTTGGAAACTTTTCTATGGATTATTCTGTGCTTACTTCAGAAGATCTATTGAGATGTTTTGACGGATTCGTTGCGCATGAAAGCATTATTCGTCAGAAACTGGAGCTTAATAACAGTAAGGTAATAAAGAGTTCATATGATAATATAATCTTCATATCCGAAATCATCGATGACATTCCTCAAAAGAAAAAAAATCATATTCTTTTGGATTATGATAATCCGTCAAAGTATCTTGGAGAATATCTTAATATCAGGATGGGTTATGCTGCTGATGCGAGATATAGGGAAAATGCTGCATCCGGTGGCATGATCACGGCATTGTTGTGTTATCTGTTAAAACATTCATATATCGACGGAGCGCTTGTCAGTCGTGCTGTCATATGCGATGGAAAAGTAACAACGGAAACGTTTATTGCAGTTACCGAAGAAGAGATCCTATCGGCGTCATCGAGCGTATATATGGTGATACCAATGATGAGATACGTGGATATGATCAGACATTTTGAAGGGCGTATAGCTGTTGTGGCAGTTCCATGTATGTTAATGCAACTAAGCGCACTGATGGAGAAAGACGATGAACTTAGAAACAGAATAGCGTATAAGATCGGACTTTTTTGTAGCGGCAACAGCACATCGAAACTTACCGAGATGGCCATTCACAAGGCAAAGATTCCGCTTGATCAAGGCGTAAGGTTTTACTATCGCCGAGGCCATTGGAGAGGAAGATCTGCAGTTGAGTACGCGGACGGAACGTGCAAAACCTTTTCATATGCAAAAACAATATGCGCTTATAAAAATGCATTCTTCTTTGAACAGGATAGCTGTATGAGATGTCAGGATCAATTTGCTGGATATGCAGACATCAGTTTTGGAGATGTTTGGATCGACTATATGAAAAAGGATCCCATTAAGCATACAAGTTGTCTGATCAGATCAAAGGCTGCGTTATCAATATATGAGGAAGCAGTTGAGGCGGGAATGATCGTCGACAAACATATTTCCGCACGCGATTTGATAAAGGGCCAGAAACGTTCCCTGGTATTTAAGTACAATTGTGCACAAGCTAAAATAAAAAATGATGGTCATAACGATGAGGATTCCGAAATAGATGTTTCGGATATATGCAGGGTAAATCATAAACTCGCATTTCGTCTGGCAGAGGCAAACCATACATTTTCCAAGAAACACCCGGAGGCTCTTGGAAAGATCCCGCTTAGGCTTGTATATTTGTATATGTGCTTTATACGTTTTTTGCTAAATTATTGACAGAGTAACACATGGAAAAAAAACAACTATTGAATAAATCGAATATAGAAAGGACTCAGGATTCAATTAAATGGCCGAAAATACTTAGGATTTGTTTTGTAGTATTGGCAGTCATTTTCTTATGCAGATATTTTTACAAAAATATTGATACATATAAGAATCTTGATGTTCATGTTGATATGGGCGTTTTTTTGTGTGCGTTTGTCTTTCATCTGATATATAAAACAATGCAGGCCCTTTTGTGGCATTACATTACGGTATTAAATAATTGTGAAATAAAAGTTCAAAATGCGGTATTGACGTATTTCTACTCGATCCTCGGGAAGTACATTCCGGGTAAGGTGTTCATGTTATTGGCAAGGATTCCGGCGTATGAGGAAGAGGGGGCTTCAGTCGCAAAGGTGACTGTTTGTTTTTTTGTGGAGAACGTGTGCACATTGCTTGGAGCCGCATTTTTATTCATAGTATCATTGCTGTTCATCCCTGACAATGTATTTGCGGATTACAGATGGATTGTAGTAGTAGTCATTTTGGGATTTATTATCTGCATTAATCCCAAAGTTATAAACCTTTTTCTGGGGCTTCTGGAAAAGATCACAAAAAAGTCATTGAAGATCCCGATGTCTTATGGACAGATGATAAAGGTTGTGGCATTGTTTGTACTCAACTGGATAGTGCTGGGAATAGGTTTCTACATGTTGATCTGCTCAATTCATCCGATTGATCCGTCGAATCTGCTATATGTATCAGGAGTATTCGGGCTGTCGGTGATCATTGGGATATTGGCCCTGTTTGCACCATCCGGTATCGGCGTCAGGGAAGGGATTATGATATTGGGATTGAGCGCTATTATGTCACAAGAGTATGCAGTGCTGATTTCAGTCGTATCCAGATTGTGGATGACAGTATCTGAATTGGTCGCTGTTGGTTTGGCGTGGCTGATCGGACTGTTATACAGGCATTTGTCAGTAAATTGTAAGAAGTGATTTTCCATGGCCGTTTTTTGAACGGAAAAAGGATACATCGCGCAAAGAACTCTTAAGGCCGGTAGGATATCCTTTTATGCCGGCCTATGAATCAGTTTGATGTATGACAGCATTGTAAAGATGATATATAATAGTGAGTATATTTGTTATACTGCCGATGATGATATTAAGGGATTAAGGAGAAGAACGTACAGGTCGGCTATCAAAACATTTTTACGTGACAATTTTAAGATCAGAAAGGATAATTGCCACATACTATACTTATGAATAAGGAAATATATGTTACACGTCCGTCATTGCCGGATTATGAAGAGTATTGTAATGAAATAAAACGGATATGGGATTCAAAGTGCCTTACCAATATGGGACCTGAGCATAATGAATTTCAAAAACAACTCGAAGAATACCTTGATATTGATCATGTTATTCTATTTACCAACGGCCATCTGGCTCTTGAAAGTATTATTGAGGTTTATGGTTTTGAGCGTAATTCCGAGATAATAACAACCCCGTATACATTCATCTCCACAACACACGCTATAGTCAGGAACGGTATGATACCGGTTTTCTGTGATATTAAGGCTGATGATTACACCATTGATACAGACATGCTTGAGTCACTCATTACCGACAAAACGGTTGCGATAGTGCCGGTGCATGTCTATGGTCATATATGCGAAGCAGAGAAGATTGAAGCAATAGCCCAAAAACACGGATTAAAGGTGATATACGATGCTGCGCATGCTTTTGGAGTGAAGTATAAAGGCGTTAGTGCAGCATGCTACGGCGACGCCAGCATGTTCAGTTTCCATGCAACCAAGGTATTCAATACTATCGAGGGCGGGGCCGTATGTTTTAAAGATGATGATCTGATCCACCGGTTAAACAATGTTAAGAATTTCGGCATCAGGGGCGAAGGAAACGTGTACTGTATCGGCGGGAACGCCAAGATGAACGAATTTCAGGCTGCCATGGGCATATGCAATCTCAGGTATATAGATGAAGAGATCCAAAGAAGGAAAAGGGTCTATGAGCATTATATCTCAAGACTTGGTTCCATGGAGGGAATTAAGGTAAGCACCATACCGGAGGATACCGAATATAATTATTCATATTTCCCGGTGGTGTTTGAGGATGATTCCGTAAGTCGTGACGATGTCTGGGAGATGCTGGGATCTCATGGCATCTACGCCAGAAAATACTTTTATCCGCTCACATATATGGCGGATTGTTATAAGGGATATTTCGGAAAAGAAAGTCACACAGACACTCCTGTTGCAAAAAGAGTATCGGATAATGTGCTGACTTTGCCGATATATTCCGATCTGGATATTGCGGAAGTCGACAGGATATGTGATCTGCTGGCAGTCTGTTTAGGTAACCGTAAGTAGTCCGGGATGAAGCAGGGGATAATATGGATTCACCATTGGTGACGATTATATGTTGTACATATAATCATGAAAAATACATACGGGATACCCTGGAGGGATTCATATCACAGGAGACTGATTTTGATTATGAAGTAGTAGTTCATGATGATGCGTCAACCGACGGGACTTCATCGATCGTCATGGAATATGCCGATAAGTACCCGTTTATCATTCCCGTGGTGGAGAAGGAGAACCTCTTCTCACAGGGGAAGTTCAGGGCATTCATTAACCTGAAAGAATACTCTTCCGGTAAATACGTAGCTACATGCGAGGGAGACGATTATTGGACAGATCCTCATAAACTGCAGAAACAGGTGGATTTCCTTGAAGCTCATGAAGAGTACGCCATGTGTGTACATCAGTGTGAGCGGCTTGACTGCCGGACCGGTGAAAAAGCATTATACTCGATGTATTCTGAAGACAGAAATGTAGAACTTGAAGATATTCTGAGTAATTGGGGCAGTGTATATCAGACGGCAACAGTATTGGTGAGGAGCGATATATATTTTGACAGACCGGATTTTTGCAGTGCTATCAGGGGCGTTGCCGATTGGCCGCATGCACTGTATGTTTGCGGCTCTTCGAAGATACGTTTTTTGGGAAATTGCATGAGTGTATACAGGTTCTATTCCAATACCGACAGCTGGACATCAAGCCAGAATTTCGCCAGCACGGACAGATATAAACCGGAAATAGAAATGCTCAATATGGCTGATGAATACTTTGACGGAAGATTTCACAGTCTTATATGGCCTGCTGTTGCGGTCAGGAAGTTCTGGATAAGCGGAGCCGAATGGAATAAGGGTTTTCTGAAAGTGGATTACATGAGAGAGGTGTACAGCCGGCTGCCCGTGACCGAGAAGATCAAGGCGTTGATAAAAGGATATTGCCCGTTTATATCCAAGGTATATCGCTCGATAAAAAACGGTACCCGCAACTTTTAACACAATTGACTTGATTATGGGAATTCTTATAGAGATATGTCGAAAATTTAATATAGTCCTTTCCAAACATCAGAAAATCCGGATCGCAGAACTTATCATTATTATGATCATTGGCGGATTGTTAGAGACTCTTTCGGTTACCGTTATCCTTCCGTTTATGCAGGTGGTTTTAGATCCGTCACAGGTGTTGGATGAGCCATATGTTCGATCATTCTGTAAGATTGTCGGAATAGAGTCTGACAGATCTTTTCTGGTGTTTCTTGCTATTCTGATAGCATTGATGTATATACTCAAGAATCTTTTTCTTGTATTTGAATATAATGTGCAGTACAGATTTGTTTTCAATAATAAGTTTGATCTGCAGCAGCGTTTGATGCATAATGTTCTGCATCGACCGTATCAGTATTTTCTCGGAGCAAGTTCCGGGGAGATAATGCGTCTGATACATGGTGATGTGGATGCTGCATTCGATATTCTGGTTAATATCCTCAATCTGCTCACAGAACTGATCGTCTCGGCTATGCTGATAACCACGATCCTGATAATGTCTCCCGTGATCACTGTGTTTATTGCGACGGTCCTGTTAATCCTGCTGATCATTATTTTCAGATTCGTAAGGCCCAGACAGGTGAAGTCGGGAAAGATCGCTCAAAATGCGGAGGCATGGAAGAACAGTTGGCTTCTGCAATCCGTTCAGGGGATCAAAGAGATAAAGGTTACCAGAAAGGAAGAGTTCTTTGAAGGTAAATACAGGGAATCCGGAATCCTTGCAAACGATTCCAGACGAAGAAGCCAGATCCTGTCTCTTTGTCCGAGATACTTTATAGAAGCGGTAAGTATGGCGGGAATGTTTCTTGCTGTTGCGCTCATGTTGTATTCAGGGGGGGATTTTGAGGTGATCGTGCCCACTTTAACCGTTGTAGCCATGGCAGCGGTGCGTATTTTACCCTCAACAAACAGAATATCCTATACGATGTCCAATATAGCCTTTCAGAAGACATATTTCGACACTTTTTTTGATAATATACAAAACGCTGAATCAACAGACTATAATGAAAAAGCAAAAGATAAGAATAACGGAGCGGATGTAATACCGGAATTTAACAGGACGATAGAATTTGAACATATCTCGTTTAAATATGATGGATCAGAAGCATGTATATTCGATCAGGCGGATATGGTGATCCGTAAAGGGGAATCTGTTGGAATAGTTGGAGGATCAGGTGCGGGTAAGACAACGTCTGTCGATATTATTCTCGGATTGCTCATCCCTCAGGATGGATGTGTCAGGATAGACGGACATGATATCCGTGATGATATGAACGGATGGCTTTCACAGGTGGGTTATATCCCACAGATGATCTTCATGCTTGACGGATCCATAAGAGATAATATAGTGTTCGGGAATCCGGTTGATGACGGTACGGAAGAAGCAGTATGGAAAGCGCTAAAGGACGCATCTCTTGAAGCCTTTGTAAAGAGTCTTCCGGATGGTTTGGATACCAGGATCGGAGAAAGGGGCGTAAGGCTGTCAGGAGGGCAAAGACAGCGTATAGGTATTGCAAGAGCGTTGTTTAACGAACCGCAGGTTCTGATATTTGATGAAGCCACCTCGGCGCTGGATAATGATACGGAGAATTCCATAATGGAATCTATTCATAGTTTACATGGCGTGAAGACCATGATCATAATTGCACACAGATTGACGACTATCGAAGCGTGTGATCATATATTCAGAGTTGAAAACGGTAAAATTGTAAAAGAAAGATGATACAGGCCGTTTTCGCAAAACGACAGGAGAGATATATGAAAGTATTATTGCACATAGGCACATTTAAAACAGGAAGCACCATGCTTCAGTTTGCACTTGGAAGGGACAGAGAGTATTTATTCGAAAAAGGGTATCTGTATGATTGTTTTTTTGAAAAGATGTTCCTTCATTCAAATCTTGCGTATGGTCTGCTTAAAGAAGCGTTGATCCATTACGGATTATTCGAGTATTATCGCGATCATCCGAGATTTACCAATGTCGCACAGGATCCGGAGATGATCATCGATAATATCAGGAAGCGCTGTGATGGGCGAGATATCATCATATCGTCAGAGGCTCTGTTTGCAGATTCATACAGAACACTGATCGGACTTGATGCATCGGATGACAGGATCGGATATATGGATGATATCAACAGGTTTATGCGGCGCAGATTATATGAACTCTTAAGTCCGGTGACTGATTCCATTGATGTTCTTTGTTATCTGCGCAGGCAGGATTATTACATTGAATCCCAGTATAAGCAGGTATCCAGAACGCCGTGGTTTACAGGAAGTCATCCAACAGACTTTGAATCTTTTATTGAGGCAAAACCGGTGCATCTGGATTATTATCCTGAGTTGAAGGATTGGGCTGAGGTGTTCGGAAAAGACTCTGTCAGGATCAAGAAATATGACAGGGATCTGATCTCCAAAGGAATAGTGAATGATTTTTATTCAAATATCCTGAATATCCCGTTAAGCGACAAAACACTGGGAAGTGATAATGAGCGGATAAACCGGAGTACTCACCCGGTTGCATTGGAATATGCCAAAAGCATAGACATTTTTGATGACCGCCTGTATAAATATCTTGACAGCCTTGATTATAATGCCATGGGATTTCCCAAAAACATAGGGTATTTCACTCTTATGGAACGGAAGAAGTTCATGAAGCAGTATGAAGAGTCAAACAGATGCGTATCGAAAGAGTTTCTGGGATATGACGGGGATCTGTTCGATGAACCTTCGGATGAGACTCCGGTCATGAACGGGCTGTCGGACAACGAATTTAAGACTGTCACGAAGGAACTGATCAACAGCTTTATTTCATGATGTATCTGATCATATCATACAATAGGAGATAAGAGGGTTAGTATCATGTACATGGATAATCTCAACGCACTGGAAGCAGAATCAATATATATCATGAGGGAAGTTGCCGCAGAATGTGAGAAGCCCGTGATGTTATATTCTATCGGCAAAGATTCTTCAGTAATGCTTCATCTTGCACTTAAGGCATTTTACCCGGAAAAACCACCGTTTCCTTTTCTGCATGTTAACACCACATGGAAATTCAAGGAAATGATAGAGTTCCGTGACAGAAGGGCGAAGGAACTCGGAATAGAGATGCTCGAATATATCAATGAAGACGGCCTCAGACAGGGGATCAATCCCTTCGATCATGGTTCGGCATATACAGACATCATGAAAACGCAGGCACTTAAACAGGCTCTTGACAAGTATGGTTTTACGGCAGCTTTTGGAGGCGGAAGACGGGATGAGGAGAAGAGCCGGGCAAAAGAACGGATATTCTCGTTTCGTAATTCTGAGCATGCCTGGGAACCTAAAAACCAGAGACCGGAGATGTGGAAATGTTACAATACCGAGATTAAAAAGGGCGAGAGTATAAGGGTATTCCCTATCTCAAACTGGACGGAAATTGATATATGGCAATACATCAAACGTGAGAGTATTCCGATCGTGCCGTTGTATTATGCGGCCAAAAGACCTGTGGTTGTAAGAGACGGCAATCTTATTCTGGTGGATGATGACAGGATGCGTCTTATGCCCGGAGAAGTTCCACAGATGAAAATGGTCAGATTCAGAACATTGGGGTGCTATCCCTTATCAGGCGGAATAGAGTCTGAAGCGACAACTATCGATCAGATAATAGATGAGACACTCAGCGCCGTGGAATCCGAACGTACAAGCAGGGTGATCGACAAGGACGGCGGGAATGCCAGCATGGAGAAAAGAAAGAGAGAAGGGTACTTTTAAGATGGCGAAAGGTCTTTTGAAGTTTATAACCTGCGGCAGTGTGGATGATGGGAAGTCTACACTGATCGGTCATATGCTTTATGATGCGAAACTGCTTTTTACAGATCAGGAGAAGGCACTACAATTAGACAGCAAAGTCGGATCAAGAGGAGGAGAGATAGACTATTCTCTGCTTCTGGACGGACTGATGGCTGAACGTGAGCAGGGGATAACGATCGATGTTGCCTACAGATTTTTTACGACTACCAAAAGAAGCTTTATAGTCGCCGACACACCGGGACATGAGGAGTACACCCGGAATATGGCAGTCGGAGCATCTTTTGCGGATCTGGCAGTGATACTGGTCGATGCATCACAGGGAATCCTTATTCAAACAAGAAGACATGCAAGAATATGTGCAATGATGGGGATACGTTATTTCGTATTCGCAGTAAACAAGATGGATCTTGTGAATTATGACAGGCAACAGTATGAGAGACTTAAAAGAGAGATAAATATTCTTGCTGCCGAATTGGAACTTGCTGATGTTAAGATCATTCCGGTTTCTGCTACGGAAGGTGATAATATTACTCAGAAATCTGCCAATATGGGGTGGTATGAAGGAGAAACACTTTTACAGTATTTGGAGGAAGTGGATATACCGGGGTCCGATGAGACAGGATTTGTAATGCCCGTACAAAGGGTATGCAGACCGGATCATTCATTCAGAGGTTTCCAGGGACAGGTGGAAGACGGATCGATCAGCGTAGGAGACAGCATTAAAGCTCTGCCAAGCGGAGAGACCGCAACAGTAAAATCCATCTATTATACTGATAAAGAAGTGGAGCAGGTTAGTGAAGGGGCTCCCATCACCATACAACTTGACCGTGAGATTGATGTTTCCAGAGGATGTATTTTTACCAGAGATGTTGATCTTTATGTATCATCTTTGTTTACGGCGTCTATATTATGGATGGATGACGAGAAGCTTGTTGAAGGTAAAAGTTTCTTGATCAAATTGGCTACTCAGACGATCCCTGCAACAATAATGCGCATCAAGCATAAGATAGATATAAATACCGGCGAGAGACTACCGGTAAAGAATGTATACAAGAACGAAATTGCAGTGTGTGATATCGCGCTGTCAAAAAAAGCTGTTTTTGACGTTTTTGCATCACATAGGACCATGGGTGAATTCATACTTATCGACAGGATCACTAACATGACTTCGGCCTGCGGCGTAATAGAGCATTCGCTGCGCAGATCTGACAATCTGACATGGCAGCAAACCGATATAGACAGAAACATCCGGTCTGCAAAAATGAAGCAGAAACCTGTGACCATATGGTTTACGGGACTTTCCGGCGCAGGAAAATCCTCTTTGGCAAATGAGATCGAGAAGAGCCTTTCGATCCGGGGGAATTATACCATGCTGCTGGATGGCGACAACATCCGCATGGGACTGAATAAAAACCTTGGTTTTGAAGAAAGGGATCGAATTGAGAATATCAGAAGAGTTGCTGAAGTATCAAAACTGATGAATGATGCCGGCTTGATCGTACTTACTTCTTTTATTTCACCGTTTAGAAGCGACCGGAGAAATGCAAAAGAGATCATAGGCGAAGACAGCTTTATAGAAGTATATGTCAGCACTCCGCTTGATGTATGCGAAGCCAGAGATGTAAAAGGTCTGTATAAAAAAGCCCGTTTGGGTCAGATTCCGAATTTCACCGGCATAAACAGCCCGTATGAGATACCGGAGAATCCGGACATAGTAGTAGATACAAGCAAAATTACGCTTGAGAGCGCTGCAGAATTTGTTTTAAAAGAACTGGATAAGTATTTACATAATACATAGAATAATAAAGATATGCGTGTGAGGAGGAACCAAAGAAACATGAAAAGAGGAATACTGCTAATACTGTTGACAGCGATTATGATGGTCGGATGCGGAAAAGCCGAAAACACCCAAAGTGGTGCTTCTGAAGGTGGGAAGATCACGATAACAAATGTATCGTATGATCCTACAAGAGAACTGTATGCGGCATATAACGAGGTGTTTAAAGAATACTATAAGGATTCCAAGGGGATAGATATAGAAATAGTTCAGTCCCATGGCGGCAGCGGCGGACAGGCGCGAAGTGTTGTCGAAGGAGCTGATGCCGATGTAGTCACTCTAGCACTTGCTCATGACATAACGCTCGTTGAGAATGCCGGACTTATTGAAAAGGGATGGATCAGTGAATTTGACAGGGATTCTTCACCCTATACATCAACAATTGTTTTCCTGGTCAGATCAGGGAATCCAAAGGGAATAACAGATTGGAATGACCTGATAAAGGACGGCGTGGGGGTAATCTCTCCTGATCCTAAAAGCAGTGGAGCGGCCTGCTGGAATTTCCTCTCGGCGTGGTACTATGCACAACAGGAGTATGGTAACGATGAGGCTGCAGTTAAAGATTTTATGTCGAAACTGTATGGTAATGTTCTTGTAATGGATTCGGGAGCACGCGGCGCTACTACAACATTTGTGGAAAACGGTCAGGGTGATGTTCTGGTTTCATGGGAGAATGAGGCAATATCAACAGTTAAAGAGTATCCTGATGATTATGAAATAGTAAGCCCGTCAATAAGCATACTGGCACAGCCCAGTGTTGCAATTGTTGATGAGAATGCAAAGAAAAACGGTACTGAAGAAGTGGCGCATGATTATCTGGCTTATTTATATTCCAAGGAAGCACAGGAGATCATCGGAGAATACGGATACAGACCGTCTGATGAGGAAGTTCTTAAGAAATACGCTGATAAGTTTGATCTGAACATGAAGCTGTGCAATATCAACGATTTTGGCGGATGGGATGCTGCATATGAGAAGTTCTTTATGGATGGTGGAGTGTTTGATGAGATCTACAGCAGATAGAAGCATGTCTAAAAGAGTCATTCCCGGATTTGGAATTTCGCTGGGGATCACAATGACAATGCTGTCCTTGATAGTGTTGATACCGCTTGCATCAATATTGGCATACAGCATTTCTTTATCACCTTCAGATTTTATACACATTTTATGTGAAGAGAATGTGAAAAATGCGTTTATCATCAGCATTGTCTGTTCATTGATAGCGGCACTGATAAACTGTTTTTTCGGCCTTATCATAGCCTGGACGATGGTAAGATACCAGTTCTGTTACAGAAGGCTTATGGATGGACTGATTGAATTGCCGTTTGCTCTTCCGACGGCAGTAGCGGGAATTACTTTATCCAAGATGTATTCAAACACGGGAATTCCCGGGAAATGGCTGTCAGCTGTGGGAATTGATGTCTCATATACACATCTTGGGATCATAGTTGCGCTGGTATTTGTCGGTATTCCGTTTGTAGTCAGAACGGTTCAGCCTGTTCTGGAGAATCTTGAACCGAAATACGAAGAGGCTGCGCATACGCTTGGCGGAGGCAAGCTTATCACCTTTTTTAAGGTTATACTACCCGAACTTTTTCCGGCGCTTGTTACCGGGTTTGCTCTGGCTTTTGCCCGTGGTGTCGGAGAGTATGGCAGTGTAATATATATATCCGGAAACAGTGCCAAGGAACATACCCAGGTAGTATCATACATTATCATGCAGAAGCTCAACTATATGGATTACGCAGGCGCAACTGCCGTAGCTCTGGTAATGCTTTTGATATCGTTTGTTGTATTACTGATAATAAATGTGCTTCAGATCACATGGTCAAGGAGAACGAATTATGAGTAAAAGGAAGAATCTGAAAATCCCCATGATCATCATAAGCTCGTTGTTTATCGCTGTTATGCTGGTGTTACCGCTGATCACGGTTATTGTGAATTCATTGAGCAAGGGCCTGTCGTTTTATTTCAGTGCACTTACCACATATGAAGTTATCTCTGCACTGAAACTGACACTGTTTGTTACTGTGATTACGGTAATCGTAAACTCATTGTTTGGTTTGATCGCGGCATGGGCACTGACGAGATTCACGTTCAGAGGAAAGCATGTTATAGCGGCACTGATAGATATTCCCTTCTCGGTATCTCCGGTCATAGCAGGTCTTTCATTTATCATGATGTTTGGAAGAATGGGATGGGCCAGTCCCATAATTGATTGGATCAACAGTGTTACGGGATGGAATATCAAGATAGTATTTGCCGTTCCGGGAGTTGTTCTTGCCACTGTGTTTGTTACTTTTCCGTTTGTGTTAAGGGAACTGATCCCGGTACTGAATAATGAAGGAACAGATGAGGAAGAAGCAGCTGCGCTTATGGGAGCCGGAGGTCTTACCATATTCAGAAAGATCACCTTTCCCCGTATAAAATGGGCATTCTTATATGGGGTGATCCTGTGTTCGGCAAGAGCACTTGGAGAATTTGGCGCAGTGAACGCCTTATCAAAGACACGCGGCAAAACATTTACACTGCCGTTGGAGATTGATGCGCTGTATATGTCCGGATCATCAGATTCAATAATATCCGCATACGCCGTCTCTTCGGTTCTTGTAATAATTTCCGTGATCATGCTTATCACGAGAAATATTCTGGAATATAAAACCAAACACGCCAGGTTGCCGTTGGAAACAACGGAATCTATGCCAGAGGATTAAATATATGTATGTCGAATTAAAGAATGTTAATAAGAGTTTTGGCGATTTTAAGGCGTCTGATAATGTGTGTTTTGAAGTTGAAAAAGGACAGCTCGTGGCATTGCTGGGGCCGAGCGGCAGCGGAAAAACAACTATATTACGCATGATTGCCGGTCTTGCAAATCCGGATTCGGGAGATATCATGATCGACGGCAGGATCGTTAATAATATTCCTTCTGCGAAGAGGGGTGTCGGATTTGTATTTCAAAACTATGCACTGTTCAGACATATGAGCGTGTTTGACAATATAGCATTTGGATTAAAGGTTTCAAAAACTGATAAAAATGTTATTAAAGACCGTGTTAACGAACTTTTGGAACTGACTGAACTAAAGGGGTTTGAAAAAAGATTTCCGAATGAATTATCCGGTGGTCAGAGACAAAGAGTAGCGTTTGCAAGAGCACTTGCCCCCGAACCGGGGCTGCTTCTTTTGGATGAGCCGTTTGCTGCGATTGATGCCAAGATACGAAAAGAATTAAGGCAGTGGCTCAGAGAGATGATACATAAGGTTGGTATCACCAGTATATTTGTTACTCATGATCAGGAAGAGGCTGTTGAAGTTGCAGATAAAATCATCGTTACCAATAAAGGCCGGATCGAGCAAAGCGGATCTCCTAAGGAGATTTACTCGAACCCCGAAACCGCATTTCTGGCCGAATTTATAGGCAATTCAGCTACCATCAGTGATGTGGGAAGTCTGAAGGGCTTCAGTAACAGTGATATAGAATATGCCGTTGTCAGACCGGAATATGTTGAAGCATTCAAAAATGATAATGAACATTTTAAAGGACTGTTAGACTATTCACAGAAGGGTGTGATCACAGATATTGTTTTTTGCGGCAATCATCTGGAGATCAAACTTGATGTCAATGGAACCGAACTTGTTACACACCGGTCTTTGGAAAGACGGGATGTACGGATTGGCGAAGTTATGAATGTGGTTATTTACAGAGTATTTGGAATAAAAGATCAAAAAGCATTTTTACTGTCTAATGAATGTGTAGCAACGGCAGATCCCCATGGTAAGAAGATGGAGACTTATCTTTACAGAGATGGAGGGTATTTTACCGGATAACATCGTATAATGTACAATGCGAGAAACGGCAGGAATCATGTCGTTATCCGGATAGTGACCATATACGAGGAGAATCATCATATGTCTGATATAAAGATGTCGATCATAACGCCATGTTTTAACTCCGGCCGGACTATCGCAAAAACCCTGGAGTCAGTCGAAACTCAGGGATATGGTAACATGGAACATATCATTATAGATGGCGGCTCTACAGATGACACCCTTGAGATCATCAGGAAATATGCGGATCGGGTCAGCTATGATGTCAGGATAGTTTCCGAACCGGATAACGGCATATATGATGCCATGAACAAGGGGATACACCTTGCATCAGGCGATCTCATAGGTATTATAAATTCGGATGACTGGTATGAAAAGGAAGCGTTATCGAAGGTATCCGGGGCTTATACCGGAGCAGATGCAGAGATAATATACGGCATGATAAAACTGTATGATTCGGATAAGTTAAGAAGTATTGAATTCTATCATCACGATTTCCTGCTTGAAAGAATGATAAACCACCCCGGATGCTTTATCTCTTCCGGCGCTTATGCAAAGGTCGGGGATTATAACACGGCTTACAGATCAAGCGCCGATTATGAGTGGATGAAGAGAGCCTGTGACATTAAAGCCGTGTTTACTCCGGTATATGAAGTGCTTGCAGATGTACGCACCGGAGGTATGTCTTCAACGAACGTAGGTTACAGGGAAACCTTAAAACTATGGTATGAGTGGGGAAAGGTTTCGAAGATGCATTATATTCTGTATAGCTTAAAAAGCAGGATCGGTGATGTGATACACCGCTCAAAGAAGGCATAAAGCCGATAGGATGTCTTTTCCGGATACATAAAGGGACATTAACCGGAAAATCACGAGAATCACTCGCAGAAGATAGTTGATAAAGGAGCAGGAAGTGCGATGGGAATAAAGAGAATCTATCAGGCAATAATCCCCGAATCATTCAGATCCCGGTTAAGTATGTTAAGATCTGCGCTAAAACAGTCCGGAAGGGCCAACCGGCTTAAAAAGTATTATCAGGACAGACTTTCTGTTAAATATCTCCATGACAGGGAGTGGTTTATGATCACACATGATAAATCGGTTTTTGTCCGAAGGATAAAGAAAAGAGGCGGGCATGTTGATCTGTCTGATTCTTTGCCATCCTGTGAGAGATTGGTAGTTGTATATGATAAGTATGGAAGCTCTCGCTACAGAATAACTGTCTCGCTCTTGGCCATATCGGATTGGAAGAATAGATATCGCAGGGTAAAAGCAGATGAAACAATGCTTGACTCTATATCTGAAAATGAGGTCGTGATCCCGGCGCTCAGTATGGAAAACTATCTTAAATATTCCAAATTGTTTCAGGCCAGGGGCATAAAGGTTATCGATTTTCCCCACGGATACGAGTGCGGGTTCATGTACAGATATGCGGATCAGTATATGGATGTATATGATCCTGTTCCGGGTGAAGTGGTGATCGATTCGGGGAGTTTTGACGCCTCAACCGCTGTTTCTTTTCTAAAGTGGGGAGGAGTCGCGATAGATGAAATCTATACACTGGAAGCATGCCCTGATAATTTTGATCAATGTGAACAAACGATAGCGGAAGCTGATACTGACAGAATAAAACTGATCAAACGGGGAACATGGAGTGAAAGAACCGAGTTAAAGCTATCCGATAATGATACCGATACAGCCGGCGCTATGATCAGCGATGTGGGAACAGTTGACATCCTGGTGGATTCGATTGATAACATGCTGGGAGATAAAAAGGTCACATTTATAAAAATGGATGTGGAGGGTGCTGAATTGGAATCATTGAAAGGAGCAAAAAAGACAATTCTCAGAGATCATCCGAGATTGGCGATATGTATTTATCATAAGCCATCGGATATCTATGAGATACCGGAGTACATCGTTTCGCTTGACTCAAGATACAGATTTTATGTCAGACACTATTCTACTAACGAGTATGAAACCGTTTTATATGCAAATATCCCGAACGATGAAACCCTTTGACAGGAAGATCAATTCAATAATACTTACGATATATCTGTTTTTATGCGTATTTGCATTTATCTATGTATTCGTAACGGACAGCGCCATACCGCTGATACTTATATCGGTGGTCCTTCTCGTGGGTCTTTGGTTTTTATCTAATACAGTTTTAAGGCAGATCAGCAAAATGAAGATCGGGGCAGAAGCATCATGCCCTGAACCGGGAATGGTTATCAGGTGGGGTATCATATCGTCGGGCTTAGCAATTTTGATTCTTATGATATGGTTTATCGGATACCGCCCGGGGTCCTTCCAGGGTGACTGCATCAACCAGTTCGGACAGGCGCTTTCGGGCCGATATGATGACTGGCACCCTGTCTGGCAGACCATCCTTTTTTATACGATACCGCTTAAGCTTACAGGCGGCGGCTTTTGGGCTCCGACGTTTTTTCAGATGATATGGTTTTCGCTTACCATCGGGTATCTGACCGCGGTCATTTATAAGCATGCCGGACAATGGTGGGCGATCGGGATATTTGCGTATATAATGCTCAATCCCTATACAGGGCAGATGCTTTTATATCCGTGGAAGGACTGCGCGTTTGCCATAGCGGGAACCCTTGCAATGACCATGGCTGCGCAGATATTTTTTTCGAACGGAGAGTGGGCCTTCAAAAAGTACAGATGCATTCTTCTGGGGATTATGCTTGCAAACTGCACGATATTCAGGCATAATGCGATCCTGCTTACGGGAGCGTTGCTCATCGCATTGTATTTCCTGATGCCTGATGAAGATGAAAAGGATAAAAGCAGATCAGGTCTTCTCAGGAAAAATTGGCTTATAGTGACGGCCTTTTTTTTCATCACGATAGCAGTCGTTAAGATCCCGCTTTATAATGCTCTTAATGTGACTCGTACGCCCCAGTCTGTTGTTCAGTCTGTGGGGCTTCCTATGGCGGTCATAGGAAATGTCGCAAAGGAAACTCCCGAGCTTCTTGATGAAGATACAGCGGATTTTGTGTATGCCATTGCTCCGCAGTCAGGCTGGGATACCTGCTATGAACTGGGTAATTTCGGTGTCATGAAGTATTACGGCGACGTGGACCTTGATCCCATCGAGGAAGCAGGAACCGGCAGGATAGTGAAGAAGGCTCTTAAATGTATCGCCGCATCTCCCAAAGCATCCTTTAAGGCTGTATTTGCGCTGACGGATATCGTATATGGGCTGGACCTTAAGGACGAAGGATATATCGGCTCGCAGATCATTGATAACAGTCTGGGGATCGAA
>JAEEGL017009474.1_pt1 | contig 27550 bp, 24 predicted proteins | sample 9134231 | NCBI WGS metagenome assembly JAEEGL01 (sample SAMN16246548, study PRJNA631951) | gut metagenome | biome: gut microbiome; feature: rumen; material: fiber-attached | host: Bos | place: Iran: Karaj | collected 2018-10
CAGAGGGGTAGAGCGTGAGGAGATAAAGCTTAAGAAAGTTAATAACAAGGAAATCGCAGATTATTTAGATTTTGTACACAAAGGCTTCCCCTTCGCCAGGGTGGCAGACAACGCTAAAGCATTGTCTCAGCCCTTGAGGGGAAGCTGTCAGCGCAAGCTGACTGATGAGGTGTTAGTATCTAGATTATTACTAAATAAAGATTTGCTCTATTTATTACCAGAGAATTGTCCAGATTTCTCCAAGCTCCACGTCCTTCGTGGTGGACTTTTTCTGGGCACACTTAAGAAAAATCGTTTTGAACCAAGCCATGCTCTTGCACTAGCCTTGAGCAAGGATGAATATAAAAACGTATTAAACCTGTCTTCTGACAGTCAGGAGATTACTGATTACCTAAAGGGCCAGTCTCTTATGGCTCAGGTTCCCGATGGTTGGACCCTTATCACAGTGGACGGATATTCTGTGGGATGGGGAAAGGCTGTAAAGGGTCAGGTTAAAAATCACTATCCAAAAGGATTAAGAATACTGGGGTGAAACACCTCATCAGTCAGCTAAAGCTGACAGCTTCCCCTCAAGGGGAAGCCTAAGGAGTTACTATGATTCATAGATTATATAAGCACAAACAGGACATTTATGAAGTGATTATGTTTACCATGGCATCTGTTGTGATGGTCATTGGTATATATTTCTTTAAATTCCCAAATCACTTTTCATTCGGTGGAATAAGTGGTCTTTCTATCGTGTTGGCTGCACTTTTGCCACACACTCCAGGTTACATCAACCTGATTATCAATATGTTTTTACTTTTGCTGGGCTTTATTGTCTTTGGTAAAAAGTTTGGAGTGAAGACTACATATATTACTTTGCTTGTATCCTTTGGTCCTACTATCTGTGAGAAGTTTTGGCCAATGGATGGTCCTCTCACAAATCAACCAGTGCTGGAGCTTATGTTTGCTATTGCACTGCCGGCTTTTTCATCAGCTATTTTCTTTAATCTGGGAGCATCCTCAGGTGGTACAGATATTGTGGCCATGATTTTAAAGAAATACACAAAGGTAGATATCGGAACAGCTCTTTTCATGACTGATGTATTTATAGTTGTAGCTGCCTGTCTGGTATTTAATGTGGAGACAGGTCTGTTTTCACTGGTGGGTCTCTTGGCAAAATCACTTGTGGTTGATGAGACCATCGAAAATATTAACCTGGCTAAATACTTTACAATCATCTGCAGTGACCCTGAGCCAATTGTGGACTTTATCATGAACGAGCTTGGTAAAGGTGCCACAGTTTACAAAGCTGAGGGAGCTTACGGTCATCAGGAAAAGACTGTAATACTTACTATACTTAAGAGACAGCAGGCTGTAGAGCTTAAAAACTTCATCCGCAAGAATCAGCCTTCAGCATTTATCGCAATTACGAATTCCAGCGAAATCATTGGAAAAGGATTTAGAGGATATAATTAATGAAATCAGTATGGGGCATCCTGGCTCATGTAGATGCTGGCAAGACCACTCTATCAGAGGCCATTTTATATAATGCGGGACAATTAGCGTCTATTGGTCGAGTAGACCATGGAGACGCTTTTTTGGATACAGATTCACAGGAGAAATCCAGGGGCATTACCATTTTTTCAAAGCCGGCAGTTTTCTCCTATGAGGGGGCGGACATCACCTTGCTTGACACCCCAGGCCATGTGGACTTTGCCACTGAAGCTGAGCGTGCCATTTGGGCACTTGATTATGCCATTCTTTTAATTTCTGGAACAGATGGTGTTCAGGCTCACACCAAGACCATTTTCAGACTTCTTGAAAGCTACAATATTCCTACAATCATTTTCATCAATAAAATGGATATGGAGGCTTCAAACCTTGATGCAAATCTGGAAAAGCTAAAGCTTGAGCTTTCAGATCGCTGTGCACTGTACAGTGATTTTGAGTCTTTGGCTCTGGCAGATGAGCAGGCTATGGAGGAGTTTTTAGAGTCTGACAGCCTTTCAGATGGAACCATTTTTAGATTGGTAAATCATCGTCTTGCTTTCCCGGTATTTTCAGGAGCTGCATTAAAAAATCAGGGTGTTACAGAACTGCTCTCATTTATGTCAAAGCTTTCTGATACCGTGGAGCGCCCAGCAGAATTTGGCGGAAGAATTTATAAAATCGAAAGCTTAGGACGAGACAGCAGGCTTAGCTTTATGAAAATCACAGGTGGCTCACTAAAGGTTAAATCCACCTTGGACAATGATGAAAAGGTAAATGAGCTGAGAATATATTCCGGCTCAAAATATTCACAGGTAGACACTGCCGAGGCAGGAGATGTGGTGGCACTTGTAGGTCCTAAAAACACCTTTGCAGGACAGGGCCTTGGTGTAGACAATAACCGCCCAGAACTGAGCTTGAACCCAGTACTTTCATATCAGCTTAGATTTTTAGATAACACAGTTCCACGCCTTGCCTATCCAAAACTCTTGGCTCTTAATGAGGAGGACCCATCATTAGGAGTGACCTGGGATGGTGATGCTGAGCAAATCAAAATGAATCTCATGGGTGAGGTTCAGACAGAAATTCTGGTAAATAAAATTAAGGCTGAGCTGGGCTATGATGTGGAATTTGAAGAGACTGGAGTTTTATACAAGGAGACAATTGCCGCACCGGTGGAGGGGGTAGGACATTTCGAACCTTTGAGACATTATGCGGAGGCTCACGTATTTATGGAGCCACTACCTGCTGGAAGTGGAATTCAGGTGGAGGCTGATGTGTCTACAGATGATTTAGCTTTGAATTGGCAGAGACTTATAGAGACTCACATTTTGGAAAAGGAACACTTAGGCACTGGCATTGGTGCGCCACTCATAGATGTTAAGTATACCATCATAGGCGGACGAGCTCACATCAAGCACACCGAGGGTGGTGACTTTAGAGAGGCCACATATCGAGCTATTCGCCAGGGCTTGATGGAGGCTGGAACTATTATTCTGGAGCCATATTATCGTTTTGAGATGGTTCTTCCAAATGATGCTGTGGGGCGGGCAATGACTGATGTGGAGACTATGAGTGGAACCTTTGAGGCACCGGAGGATTTTGCAGGAAGGAGCAAGCTCACAGGTACAGCACCAGCTTCAGAAATTAAAAACTACAGCTCAAAACTCATCACTTATACAAAGGGAGAGGGCCAGCTTTCATTAGTGTTTGATGGCTACAAGCCTTGCCATAATTCTGAAGAGGTGATTGAGGCTTACGGTTACAATCCTGATTCAGACATTGATAATCCTGCATCTTCAGTTTTCTGTTCTCATGGCGCAGCCACCATTGTGCCTTGGGAGGAGGTAAAAGAAAATTGCCATGTACCTTGCCGAACAGATAAGTACATTTCAGATGATTACGACAGTGAGACCATAGGCACTAAACGAATAAATCACGGCGTAGATGAGTGGCTTGATCCAGACGAAATAGACAAGATTCTCGCCATGGCTACCCACAGCAACCACGGCAAAAATCCTAAGAAGGGTTGGCACTATGGAGAGGGCTCACGCCCAAGACGAGTAGATTCCGACTATGTTTACAAGGCTCCAAAGGAGGTAAAGCCTAGGGAAAAATATCTTTTGGTGGATGGCTACAATCTGATTTATGCCTGGCCAGAATTAAAGGCTGTTTTAGACGTCAACCTTGACGGAGCCAGAGGAAAGCTTCTTGATATCCTCAGCAACTACAAGGCCATGACTGACTATAACGTAATTGCGGTTTTTGATGCCTACAAAGTAAAGGGTCACGAGGTTACTGCTTCAGATTATCTCAATATACATCAGGTGTTTACCGCGGAGGCTCAGACTGCCGATGCCTACATAGAGCGCTTTACCCATGAGCACGGCAAAAAATACGACATCACTGTGGTGACCTCCGATGGAATGGAGCAGGTAATCATCCGAGGGGCAGGTGCCAAGCTGATTTCCTCACGAGAATTTATTCTTGAGGTTGAGCGAAAAGCCCAGGAATTACGTGACGAATTCAATATAAAATAAAAACGTTAAAATAAATAATGAATTAGTTGTTATTTTAACAATTAATTCATTATTTTTATTTATACTATCTCCATATAGGGTTATATACCCTTATACTAATATCTCTTGGTTGAGGAGAAACCTACATGGGAAGATACGAGTTTGATGAAAAAGAGCGAGCTGCTTTAGAACGATTGAACCTTGCTATGTGCATTTATCAGCTGGTGGATAAGAGGGTTATGACCCTGCTTGTCACAGATGGTATGTGCCGTCTCATGGGGATGGAGAGACCAGAGGTTATAAAGCTTCTTGATGAGGATATGTATCGAGATACTCATCCTGATGACAAGGCTAGAGTAGCAGACGCTGCCTATAAATTTGCCTCAGGTGGGGATAATTTTGACTGCGTCTATCGAACCATGTCTCATTTGTTAAATGACTATGTTATTCTTCACTCACATGGTTCCCACTTTTTTACAGATACTGGAGTTATGCTTTCAGCTACCATGTATATGGTTGAGGGTCTGGGCGAGGATTTAAAGAATCCTTTGACGGAGCGACTGGCTTCAAACTTCAGAGAAATAATGAAAAAGGAAAGTCTGATAAGAGATAATTTCTATGACACTCTTACAGGCTTACCAAATATGTCATATTTTCTTCAGCTGGCTGAGTCAGGAAAAAAGAGTATAGTCAATGAAGGCTACACTCCTGGCATTTTATTTATAGATTTAACAGGTATGAAGTACTTTAATGATAAGTACGGATTACGTGAGGGCGATAATCTTCTGGTTGCCTGCGCTCAGATTTTGAAAAAGTACTTCCCAAATGAAAACTGTGGACGAATGGGTTCTGACCATTTTGCAGTCTTCACAAAAATGGAGGGCATTGAGGGCATTCTTGACAAAGTCTTTGATGATATTAAATATGCCAACGAAGGAAGATCTCTTCCTGTACATATTGGTATTTATTCAATGGCATTTGAGGACGTATCTGCCAGTACAGCTTTTGACAGGGCTAAGGTTGCCAGCGATAAGGAAAAGGGCGCCTATGTTTCAAAGTATGCGTACTATGATGTAAATACTCACACAGCTTCAACCAACTATCAGTATGTAATTAACAATTTTGAAAAAGCCATGGAAGAGGGTTGGATCAGGCCATACTATCAGCAGATAATCCGTTCAGTCAATGGCTTGGTATGTGATGAGGAGGCTCTGGCCAGATGGATTGATCCTGTCAGAGGTTTGATTCCTCCTAATCATTTTATTTATGTGCTTGAGGATGTTAAGCTGATTCATCAGCTGGATATATACATTTTGGAAAGGGTTATTGAGGATTTAGAGGCTGTTTACGAAAGGAATCTTCCTGTTGTTCCAGTTTCCATAAATCTTTCAAAATATGATTTCCAGTTGTGTGACATCGTGGAAGAGATTGTAAAGAGAGTAAATGCTTCCAGCAAGGTTTCTCCTGCTGATATTACTATTGAGATTACAGAGAGTGTATCATCTCTTGACCCTGAATTTGTAAGTGTTCAGATTCGTCGTTTCCATGAAGCTGGTTTCAAGGTTTGGATGGACGATTTTGGAAGTGGATACTCTTCCCTTAATATGCTTCAACGGTTTGAGTTTGATACCTTGAAGTTTGATATGAGATTTATGCGTGAGTTTAGTATGTCCCGCAAAAATCACATAATTCTTAGTCAGCTGGTTCAGATGGCAAAGAAGCTTGGTATTGACACTGTTATCGAGGGTGTGGAGACGATAGAGCAGGTAAAGTTCCTGCGCGAGATTGGAGCGGCAAAGCTTCAGGGATTTTTCTTTTCAAAGCCTATTCCGTTGGATGAATGGTTTGAGATATATGGTGCCAATATGGGCAACAAAATTGAAGGTGGAGAGGAGACGGAGTATTTCGATGCTATCTCAAGGGAAAATGTTGTTGACCCAGAAGTTAATACAGACTACAACTGGAGAGCCAACGAATTCTTTGGTCAGTTGCCAACAGGAATTCTGGAGTTTAGGGATGATAATATTTATGTCCTCAGATACAACAAGACCTTTGCAAACTTCCTATTGAAGGTTGACTATATAGATGAAGTGGATTTAGGGCAGGTAATGATTAAGCAGAAACAGCTTCCGGCTCATGAGATAATAGATACTATTAAAAAATGTGAGAACTCTGGAAAATGGGAGCTTGCAGAAGGGTTCCATGTAAATGAGCTGACCATGGATGTGTTTATCAAATTTATTGGTAGGAATCCAATTTCAAATTACGTGGCCTTTGAGGTTGTTATTGCAACGATCACATCTTAAGTTTGACACATACTGGCAAATATGGTAGTTTTGTTGTCGAATTAAATATGTTCATAGAGATTAGGTGTCCATGGATTCGTATATACGAATTGACATGGGTGAAAAGGGAATCTGGTGAGAATCCAGAGCGAAGCCGTCACTGTGTTAGGGAGTCTGTTTTCATATCACTGAGTTATGCTTGGGAAGAGATTGCAGATGATGATCGAAGTCAGGAGACCTGCCTATTCTTAAATTAATGATTTGCGGACTTTCGAATCTTAATTCATGATTTTGTGAATTGAGGGTCGCACTATGCGACCCTTTTGATTTGTTGTCCGCCAAAGAGAAATGGAGGATACAGATAATATGAAAAGAAAAGCATTATTATCAATGGCAATGCTTATGACAGTAGCTATGGTATTTACAGCTTGTGGACAAGATGCAGCTGTAGAACAGACAGAGCAAACTGAAGCAGAGCAGACTGAAACAAACAATGTTTCTGAAGAGGTAGAAGGAGATTCAGACGTGGCAGCAGCACAGAATGTATCGGACTTAATTGATGCGATTTATGTTCAGGAGTGGACACCAGAGACAGCTGACCAGTGTAAGGCTGCAAAGGACGCATGGGATGCTCTTACAGATTCTCAGAAGGAAATTCTTGATGAAAAGTTTGATTATGGTGATTATTTTGGAGCAGACACAGGAGATGCTTCAAAGGATGATCCATTAAATCAGGATTATATCGGTGAGAACGAGATTCTTGTAGTAAGCTTTGGTACATCATTTAATGGTAGCCGTGTTGAGGATATCGGTGGTGTAGAAAAGGCTATTGCAGAGGCTAATCCAGATTGGTCAGTAAGACGTGCTTTTACAGCTCAGATTATCATCAACCATATTTTAGCTCGTGACAATGAAAGCATTGATAATGTGGAGCAGGCTCTTGAGAGAGCAGTTAATAATGGGGTAAAGAATCTTGTGATTCAGCCTACACACCTCATGCATGGTGCTGAGTATGATGAGCTTATGGAAGCTGTTGAGTCATATAGTGACAAGTTCGAGTCAGTAAAGGTTGCTGAGCCACTTCTTGGTGAAGTTGGAAGTGATGCAACAGTTATTAATGCTGATAAGGAAAAGGTTGCTAAGGCCGTTGTTGCAGAGGCAGTTTCAGAGGCAAGCTATGACAGCTTAGATGCTGCAGCTGAAGATGGCGTTGCATTTGTATTCATGGGACACGGTACAAGCCACACAGCAAAGGTTACATATTCTCAGATGCAGACACAGATGGATAAGCTTGGTTATAAGAACGTATTCATTGGTACAGTTGAAGGCGAGCCTGAGGAGACTGCTTGTGAGAACGTTATCGAGACAGTTAAAGAAGCAGGCTTTAAGAAGGTTGTTCTTCGTCCACTTATGGTAGTTGCTGGCGATCACGCTAACAACGATATGGCTGGCGACGACGATGATTCTTGGAAGTCAATGTTTGAGGCTTCTGGAAACTTCGATTCAATCGACTGTCAGATTTCAGGTCTCGGTGGAATTAAAGATATTCAGGCAATCTATGTAGCACACACAAAGGAAGTATTATAAGATGAGAAACAAATTTTTAGCACTAGCGTTAGTATTAACAATGACTGCAGCATTTATCGGCTGTGGTAACAAGGCAGAAGAGGTAAAAGAAGAAGCTGTTGTTGCAGAAGAGACAGTAGATGCTTCAGTGGAAGAAGCTACCCAGGAAGAGGCTACAGCTGAGGAAGAGGAAGTAACTGATGAGTCAGGAAAGCTTCCAGTTCCAGATGGTGAGTATCAGGTAAAGTTCACTACTGACAGTGGCATGTTCCATATCAATGAGAGCCTTGATGAGATGGCTACACTTACAGTTGTAGATGGTAAGGGAACAGTTCATATCACACTTGCAGGTACAGGAATTGTTAATCTTTATCTAGGCTTGGCAGCAGATGCTGAGGGTGACGAAGCAAATTGGTTAGACCACACAGAGGATGAGGTTACCTACGATGATGGCACCACAGAGACAGTATTCGGCTTCGATGTGCCAGTACCTGTTGTTGATGAGGAATTTGACTTAGCACTTGTTGGAACCAAGGGAACCTGGTATGACCACAAGGTAAAGGTATTAATGCCACAATAATGAAAAAACTAATTTTTTTAGCTGCTGGCTTCCTGCTCACGTTCACAGCCTGCAGCTTTTTTAATAATTCAAACTCAATAGAGTCGGATGAGGTCATCTATTCCTGCCAGGTAACCCTGGAGGGGGGAAGTGGCAGAGCTACAGTTGAATCTCCTGCAGAGGTTGTTGTGTCTGGGGAGTCAAAAACTGTAAAGCTGATTTGGTCCAGCTCCCACTATGATTACATGGTGGTGGACGATGCTCATTATGATAACGAGGCGGCAGAGGGAGAACAATCCGTATTTACGATACCATTTAATGAATTTGATAACGCATTTACGGTGATTGGTGATACCACTGCCATGAGTACGCCTCATGAGATTGAGTACACTTTGACAGTTTATTCGCCAGATAGTGAGGCTGTTGTAGAGGCTGAAGATGAGTCAGAGGAGTCATTTGGTTCCACTGTAAAACCTGATTTGAGTCAGTACACATATGTTTCTTCACTGGAATTACAGTACGCTACACAGTATTCGGTAGATTATTATAAGGATGAATCAGGCAACAAATTTTCATTTATTACTATAGGCGAAGGACAGTCGGCACAGTATTTTATACTTCCAGAAAACGGGGATAATTTTTCTGAAGAAGTAAAGGGAGCAGTGGTTCTGGATAAGGTTGACAAAACCTATCTTGTATCCACATCAGTTATGGATTTGGTTTCATCAATAAACGGTCTTTCAAATGTGCGTTTATCCGGTACGGACAGCAAGGATTGGTACATTTCAGAGGCCAAGGAACTGATGAAGAGTGGGGACATTCTTTACGCGGGAAAATATTCTGCGCCGGATTATGAGCTTCTTATAACAGAGGGCTGTAATCTGGCTATAGAAAACACCATGATTTATCACAAGCCTTCTGTGAAGGAAAAGCTGGAAAGCCTTGGGATTCCAGTAATTGTGGAGCATTCAAGCTACGAAAAAAGCCCTTTAGGCAGGCTTGAGTGGATTAAGCTTTATGGACTGTTGTACCATAAGCTTGAGCAGGCAATTGAGGTTTTTGACAAGCAGGTTGCCAGGGTTGAAGAGGTGGAGAACAACCAGGCGACGGGCTTGAAGGTTGCTATATTTTCAATATCATCAAATGGCCAGGTGGTTGTTCGACGACCGGGAGATTACATTTCCACTATGGTTTCAATGGCTGGTGGTAATTACGTGCCCTCTAATATTAGAGATACAGAGGACAGCGGAGTTTCCACTACAAAAATCACAATGGAGGATTTCTATCTCCAGGCTGCGGCTGCTGATATTTTGATTTACAACAGCACCATTGAAGGTGAGCTTTCAAACATTAGTGAGCTAATAACAAAGGCAGAGGCTCTGGCTGATTTTAAAGCGGTCAAAGAAAACCGAGTTTATTGTATTGAAAAGAGCTATTTTCAAAGAACCAGTGATGTGGCAGAATTAATAGAGGATATACATGGTATTTTGGTAGGAGAAGATGAGTCGTTAACATTTATTTATCAGCTTGAGGATTAAAATTGGACAACAAAAAACGTTACTACTTGATAAAATTCTTGGGAATGGCAATATTGCTTTTTTCTCTTTTTGTGCTGAGCATTGGTATGGGCAGCGCAGACTTTACTGTGCCTCAAATCATCAAAGCCCTCTTTAATCCGGGAGACGATTATCTTGGTAAAATCATTTTTTCTATAAGACTTCCTAGAATTTTGGCAGCAATAATTCTAGGAGGTGCTTTGTCTGTTTCAGGCTTTTTACTCCAGGTATTTTTTGGAAATCCAATAGCAGGTCCTTATGTCCTTGGAATATCATCAGGTGCAAAGCTTTTGGTTGCACTTGCCATGGTATTTCTGCTTGGGCAGGGAATGGTGATTAGTTCCATTGGAATGGTAGTGTGCGCTTTCGTCGGCTCACTGCTTTCTATGGGACTTGTTATGCTTTTGGCAGGGAAGGTTAGGAATATGTCCCTGCTGGTAGTCTGTGGTGTGATGATTGGCTACATCTGCTCTGCAATTACGGAATTCGTTATCGCATTTGCGGATGACACCAATATTGTCAATCTCCACAACTGGTCATTGGGAAGCTTTTCTGGTATCAGCTGGGACCATGTTTTGATTTCATTTATCATTGTTTTGGTGACTGTGTGCATTTGCTTTTTTATTTCGAAGCCTATTGGAGCTTATCAGCTTGGTGAAAATTACGCCAGAAATATGGGTGTAAATATTAAGGCTCTTAGAATAGTTCTGATTATGCTGTCCAGCATTTTATCTGCTACTGTGACAGCCTTTGCGGGACCGATTTCCTTTGTAGGAATTGCTGTTCCACACATAATGAGAAGTATTATGAGAACCTCAAAGCCAATTTTCATGATTCCTGCCTGCTTTTTAGGTGGGGCTATCATTACTTTGGTATGCGACTGCATTGCCCGCACAGCATTTGCACCGACAGAGCTTAGTATAAGTGCGGTAACTGCTATTGGTCTGGCACCTGTTGTCATTTACCTTCTGGTGAAGAGAAAGGAGGCAGGTCATGGAGCAAATTAGAGCCAGGGATTTATCTGTGGGCTATGGCAAAGTTGTTATTGATAACGCATCCTTTCAGGTGGAGGCCGGGGAAATCATTGCAATGATCGGACCAAACGGCGCAGGAAAGTCCACCATTTTAAAGACTATAACCAGACAGCTGAAGAAGCTTTCAGGAACTATTGCCATAAGTGGAAAAGAGGATGCAGAGTTGTCCGGAGAAGAGTTGGCAAAGAAGCTCTCTATGGTGATGACCGAGCGTGTTCATCCAGAGCTGATGACCTGCTTTGAAGTAGTTTCCACAGGAAGATATCCATATACAGGCCGTCTTGGAATTCTTACGGCAGAGGATAGGCGCCTTGTGGCTGATGCCATCAGAATGGTGGGAGCCGAGGATGTGGCTGACAAGGACTTTATGAAAATCAGCGATGGTCAGAGACAGCGAGTGATGCTGGCTCGTGCCATCGCCCAGGAACCTGAGATAATGATATTGGATGAGCCTACATCATTTCTGGATATACAGTATAAGATAGATATTCTTTCAGTAATCAAGAAGCTGGCTCGGGAGAAAAACATCGCTGTGCTGATGTCCATCCATGAACTTGAATTTGTACCAGCTGTCGCAGACAGAGTGATTGCTATTTGCGATGGAGGAATATATAAAATCGGCACACCTGATGAGATTTTCACAGGGGAGAATTTGGAGAAGCTCTATGGAATGAAAACAGGTGTGGGGGATGAGTTAGTTAAGGGACTACTAGAATATTCTAAAAGTCTTCCCCTAAATTATGACGAGGTATAAATGAATATAGAATTTGTCTTACCAACAGAAATCGAAAAACGAAGCTTCGAAATAATAACTCAGGAGCTGTCAGAGATGGGACTTACCATTCCAGAAATCGAAGCCCCAATCACTAAGCGGGTCATCCACACCAGCGCAGATTTTGATTATGCCAAAACCATGCGCTACTCAGATGGCGCAATTGAAAGAGCCAAGGAACTTATAAAATCCGGGGCCGACATTGTCACCGATACCAACATGGCCCTTTCAGGAATTAATAAAAAGCGCCTGGCAGAATTTGGCGGTCAGGTTCACTGCTTTATGGCAGACGAGGATGTGGCAACGGAAGCTAAGGCCCGCCAGGTCACCAGAGCCACTGTTTCCATGGAGCGTGCAGCCAAGCTTGGCAAGCCTGTTATCTTTGCCATAGGCAACGCACCTACAGCCTTGATTTCTCTTTACGAAATGATGGAGGCTGGCATCTTCACACCAGAGTTTGTCATCGGAGTACCTGTTGGCTTTGTAAATGTAGTGGCAGCCAAAGAGCTGTTCCTAAACTCAGATGTTCCATATATCATAAATGAAGGTCGCAAAGGTGGAAGTAATATAGCAGCGGCGATTTGTAATGCACTAATTTATAGCTTATGAAAAAAGGATTCACAACAGGTTCCTGCGCAGCAGCGGCAGCAAAGGCTGCAACTTATATGTTGCTGACAGGCAAGGAGAAACTGAATATAGAAATCGAGACACCTGCTGGAATTATGTTCAATGCTGATATTGTGGATATCAGTCGACAGGAAAAGCAGGTAAGTTGTGCTGTGATAAAGGATGGTGGCGACGACCCAGATGTGACTACAGGCTGTCACGTGGTGGCAACCGTGTCCATAGTAGAGGAGGCCTCTGAGGCAGCTGAAGGTCAGAAGTTGACTTTGCTCATTGATGGTGGTGAAGGAGTAGGTCGAATAACACTTCCCGGGCTTGACCAGCCTGTGGGAAATGCAGCCATCAACCATGTGCCTAGAGAAATGATAGAAAAGGAAGTAACAGAGGTTTGCAACCTACTTGATTTCAATGGCACTTTAAAGATAGACATTTCAGTTCCAGAGGGAAAGGATTTGGCAGGCAAAACCTTCAACCCTAGACTTGGAATAGTGGATGGTATTTCGATCCTCGGCACCACTGGAATTGTGGAACCAATGAGTGCCAAAGCCCTAGTGGATACAATTAGGGTGGAGCTTACACAGAAAAATGAACTGGGCTTTACTACCGCCATAGTTTCTCCTGGAAATTATGGTTTGAAGTTTATGCAAGAAGCCTATGGATATGATTTGGATAAAAGTGTAAAGTGCTCCAATTTCATAGGCGAGACTGTGGATATGTGTTGCGAGCTAGGCTTCAAGGGAATGCTTATCACAGGACACATAGGAAAGCTTGTTAAGGTTGCCGGAGGCATTATGAACACCCACTCCCATGAAGCAGATGCCAGAATGGAAATTCTTTCATCCTGCGCATTAAGGGCAGGAGCAGATGCAGACGCGGCAAGAAAAATTTTGGATTGTCTCAACACAGAGGAGGCACTTCATCTCATAGATGATGCAGGTTTTCTAAAAGCTACCATGGATATAGTTCTTGAGAAAATATTATTTTATCTGGATTTCAGAGCACAGGGCAGACTTGAGCTTGATTGCATTTTATATTCAAATGAATTTGGGCTTCTGGCGGAATCTCAGAATAGCAGAAAAATTTTAATCGGTGGATGATATGTCAAAAGTAATAATGATCCAGGGCACCATGTCCAACGTAGGCAAAAGCCTTTTGGTGGGAGCCCTGTGCAGAATATTTAAACAGGACGGCTACAAGGTGGCACCCTTCAAATCTCAAAATATGGCCCTGAACTCTTTTGTTACAGCAGATGGTTTGGAGCTGGGACGTGCCCAGGCAATGCAGGCTGAGTGTGCCGGCGTTGCTCCAAGTGTTTACATGAACCCAATTTTACTTAAGCCTACAAACGATGTTGGTAGCCAAGTGATAGTTAACGGAGAGCCGATTGGCAATATGTCTGCCAGAGATTATTTTGCCTACAAGAAAAAGCTGGTACCAGATATTATGACTGCGTTCCAAAAATTGGAGGAATGGGCAGATATTATTGTCATTGAGGGCGCTGGTTCACCGGCTGAAATTAACCTGAAGAGTGACGACATTGTCAACATGGGAATGGCAGAGCTGGTTGATGCACCTGTGCTTTTAGTTGGAGATATAGATCGTGGAGGAGTTTTTGCCCAGCTGTTAGGAACTCTTGAACTACTGGAACCACAGGAGCGGGATAGAGTTAAGGGGCTTATTATAAATAAATTCCGAGGCGATAAAAGTCTACTGGACTCAGGCATCGATATGCTTGAGGAGAGAGGAAAGGTTCCTGTGGTAGGCACCATTCCTTATGTCAAGTTGATGATAGATGATGAGGATAGCCTGAGTGAGAGGCTTGGAAATGAAACAGTAAATTCTCAGGCGATTGTTGATATAGCAGTTGTGAGATTGCCTAGAATTTCCAATTTCACAGATGTAGCTCCTTTTGAAAGCATTGAGGGAGTTAATGTTAGATTTGTTTCTAATCCAAGGGAACTGGAAAATGCTGATCTAGTCATTATCCCAGGAAGCAAGAATACAATCTCAGATTTAATTTGGATGAGAGAGTCTGGAATGGAAGCAGCTGTGAAAAGATTTGCAATCACCGGACCGGTGGTTGGTATATGCGGAGGCTTCCAGATGTTGGGAGAGCAGGTTGAGGATCCAGATGGTGTGGAAAATGAAGGTCTTTCTTCAATTAGCGGCATCGGACTTTTGCCAATAACCACTGCTCTACAGTCAGCTAAGCATCGCAGTCAAACCGAGGATTGTTTCGATGATTTAACTGGAGTATTTGAAGTTCTTTCTGGAGAGGAATTTGTGGGCTATGAAATTCATAATGGAATTAGTAACCCTACGGAAAATGCTAAGGCTGATGATTTATTTGAACATGATGAGGACGGAGAGATAATCCTTGTGCAGAGGGAAAATATCCTAGGCACTTACGTCCATGGAATATTTGATAATAATGACTTGGGATTGAGACTTGTGCAGGCTTTGGCTGAAAATAAAGGTGCGAAGCTCGAAGCAACTATGGATTACCAGGCCTTTAAGGAGGCTGAGTATGACAAGCTTGCAGATATAGTAAGAGAAAACATAGATATGGAATACATTTATGACATTATAAAATAGTCGGAGGTTATATGGTTTATTTTGTTGGTGCTGGATGCGGAGCAGCGGACCTGATTACTGTCAGGGGCATGAAGTTTCTACAGATTGCAGATGTAATAGTATATGCAGGTTCTCTTGTGAATCCTGAGCTGTTGGATTATGCAAAGGCTGACTGTGAAATTCATAACAGCGCTACCATGACCCTGGATGAGGTTATGAACGTTATGCTCTCCGCTGGCAAGGATAACAAAACGGTGGTTCGTCTTCATACAGGTGAGCCTAGCATCTACGGCGCTGTTCAGGAGCAAATGCACATTCTGGATGAGCAGGGCATTCCATATGAAAGTTGCCCAGGTGTCAGCGCTTGCTTTGGAGCTGCCGCAAGCCTGAATCTGGAGTACACACTTCCAGAGGTAAGTCAGTCTTTGATTATCACCAGAATGGAGGGCAGGACCCCAGTCCCTGCAGGCGAGTCAATCGAAAGCTTTGCAGCCCACGGAGCCAGCATGGCAATTTACCTTAGCAGTGGAATGCTTCCGGAGCTTCAAAAAAGACTGCTTTCTGGTGGATATTCTGAAAACACACCTGCAGCGATAGTTTATAAAGCCAGCTGGCCAGATGAGGAAAAGTATATTTGCACCCTGGGAACTCTCGCCCAGACTGGACAGGAAAATGGAATCAAAAATTTAGCCGTAGTTCTGGTTGGAGATGTGATAGCAAAGTCAGGCTATGCTTTGTCTAAACTGTATGACCCTGCATTTGAGACAGCCTTTAGGAAAATGAAACCTTCAATCCTGTCGGATTGAAGCCTTTGGAGATAACATGAAAATTATTAGAGTGGTATATTTTACCGAGAATGGGGCTAAAATCCCTGAGAAACTAAAAAAAGATTTCATCCTGGAGGAGAAGCCTGCCGCCGCAGACCTAAAGACCTGGACTGGCGAATCTTTTGAACTTCACCTGCCAATCTTATTCATTGGTTCCACTGGGATAGCAGTGCGAACAATCGCTCCATTTGTGGAGAATAAGCTGACGGACATTCCTGTGATTGTGGTGGATGAGCTGGGAATGAATGTGATTCCAATTCTGTCGGGACACTATGGTGGAGCTAATGAGCTGGCAAAAAAGATAGCCCAGACCTTGGATGCCACTCCAATTATCACCACCGCCACAGATATCAATAACGTATTTGCGATAGATGTGTTTGCAGAGAAAAACGGACTTCGAATACAGAATAAGGACCAGATAAAAAAAGTTTCCTCAAAGCTTTTAAAGCAGGAAACAGTAGTCATTAAAAATGAAATTCCAAGCGTCATTTTTGAAGGTGACCAGCCAGAGAATGTAGAACTGTACACAAATGAGGCAAGCTACGATGTGCTGATTACAGACAAGGAAAAAGTTGAGGATTGTCTGGTGCTTATTCCCAATAAAATCATTCTTGGAATGGGTTGCAAAAAGGATAAGCCCTTTGAAGAGCTTATAGATTTTGTAAAAAAGCACTATGTGATAGAAGATTTAAAAAAGGATATTTACGCCATTACATCTATTGACGTTAAGGCTAATGAGCCAGGACTACTTAAGTTGGCAGCATATTTGGATACATGGCTTATCACTTTTCCAGCAGAGGATTTGCAAAAAGCCACAGGCGATTTTAGCACCTCTGATTTTGTAAAACAGACAGTGGGAGTAGACAACGTAAGTGAGCGGTCAGCAGTGACTTTGGGTGGTACTCTCACCAGAAAAAAGATTGCAGAAAATGGAATGACACTAGCTGAGGCAGTAAGAGATATAAGGAGCTTCGTATGGTAAACAGCACAGTAGGACAGATTTATATAGTGGGTATGGGACCAGGTGAAAAGCCGGCAATGACTGAGGAGGCTTTTCGTTGCATGGAGCTGGCGGACGTAATTGTTGGATACACTGTTTACATTGACCTGGTAAAGGAATATTTTAAAGATAAAGAATTCTACACCACTCCTATGAAGCAGGAGATAAAGCGCTGCAGGGCCTGCTATGACTTTGCACTGGAAGGCAAAAATGTAGCCTTTATATGTAGTGGTGATGCAGGAGTTTATGGAATGGCTGCTCCTATGCTGGAGCTTCTGCCTGAATACGTAAATGTGGATTTTTCTGAAGCAAATATCACTATTGTTCCAGGAGTTACGGCGGCTATTTCCGGTGCCGCAGTTTTAGGCGCACCTATTAACCATGATTTTTGTGTAATCAGTCTTAGCGATTTGCTTACTCCATGGGAGGCAATTGAAAAAAGAATCGCCTGCGCTATAAAAGGTGATTTTGCTATAGCTCTTTACAATCCAAGCAGTCACAAGCGCCACGATTATTTGCAGAAGGCATGTGAAATAATGCTGGATGCAGGGGCTAAGGAGGATAGAGCCTGTGGCTATGTAGAAAACATTGGCAGAGAGGGAGAGACTGCTACAGTATGCACACTTGGAGAACTAAAAAACGCCAGCGTAAATATGTTTACAACGGTGTTTATTGGAAATACAAATACAAAAATCATAAACAACAGATTAGTTACACCTAGGGGATATGAGCTATGAAAAAAGTAATCATTTTTGGTGGAACAACTGAGGGAAGAAAGCTGGCAGAGATGTTAGCTAAGGAAAAGATTTCTTGTGTTTATTGTGTTGCAACAGATTATGGCAAGCAACCGGTGAAGGAGTCTGACTATCTGCGAGTGCATCAGGGTAGGATGGATGCCTCTCAGATGACAGAACTGTACCAGCAACAGGAGCCGGATGCCATCGTTGATGCTACTCATCCCTTTGCTGAGATTGTTAAAATGGAAATTGAGAACAGCATTTTTGCTTACAAGGATGTACCATTTTTCAGGCTGGCCAGAGATGAGGAAGAAGGGCTGGATTACAGCAACTGCTATTTCTTTGATGATATGGAGGAATGTATCCGAGCTCTTAAAAACACAAGGGGAACCATTTTTCTTACCACAGGAAGTAAGGAGTTGAAAGCCTTTTGCGGTGACCAGGAGTTAAAAGAACGTCTGGTAGCAAGGGTTATTCCTAGTGAGGAAAGTCTGAAAATCTGTTACGAAAATGGACTGAAGGGCAATCAGATTATTGCTATGCAGGGACCATTTACCGCAGGAATGAATCTGGCATTTTTAAAGGAAAGCGAAGCTTCAGTCCTGGTGATGAAGGAGGGCGGAAAGTCCAGTGGCGAGCGTGAGAGAATTGTGGCTGCCAACAAGCTTGGAGTAAAGATTTTCATCCTAAAGAGACCAGAGGAAAAGCTTCAGGCTATGAGCTTTCAGCAGGTGAAGTCTGCTCTTTTTGAACTCTTTAACTTAACGGAAGAAAAATCAGACATCACCCCAGACAAAAAACTGGTAGTTACCTTGGCGGGCTTTGGAATGGGCTTTGGCTCCATAACTGCGGAAGTTCAGGATGTCATTAATCAGGCGGATTACCTCTTTGGAGCCTCAAGAATGCTGGTGGGCGTAGATAGAGACTGTAAAAAATATCCATATTATTTGGCAAAAGATATAGTACCAGTGCTTGAACAGCTGGCTGATGAGATTAAATTCGGTGTAAAGCAGGCGGTGATTTTGTTCTCAGGAGACACAGGCTTTTACAGTGGTACCAAAAAGCTGATGACAGCTCTCGAAGGATTGGACTTCTGTTCAGTAAAGGTGCTACCGGGCATTTCCTCTGTAAGTGCTTTAGCTGCAAAGGTATCAGAAAGCTGGCAGGACAGCATAATCTTAAGCACTCATGGTGTGGAGGATTCCTACTGGCAACCTAGACTGATTGAGGCTGTGACCTACAACGAAAAGGTATTTGCCCTTACATCGGGAAGCGCAGATGTGAGAGCAATTGGAGAATTACTTTCGGATTTGTCCCAGAAAAATGACATGAAGCTTCAAATCTTTGTTGGAATAAACCTTTATTCCAATGAGAAAATTCTCGCACTTACACCTGAAAAATGTGCTGTCTTCAACGAGGATGGTCTGTGTACTTTATTGATTAAAAACGTAAATGCGAAGCACAAGCCATGCGCTCCAGGTCTCACAGATGATATGTTTATCCGTGACCAGGTTCCTATGTCAAAGGAGGAGATAAGAGCACTTTCAATCTGTAAGCTCAGACCTGAAAAAAACGCTGTAATCTACGACATCGGCAGTGGTACAGGTTCCGTGGCTGTTGAATTGGCGCTTCTTGATGCCAGTATCACAGTCCATGCCATTGAACTAAAGCCAGAGGCCTGTGAGCTGATTCGTAAAAACGTATCGAAGTTTAGTCTTAGCAACCTTAATGTCATCGAGGGTACAGCTCCAGATGCACTTGCAGATTTACCTGCCCCTACCAACGTATTTATCGGAGGCAGTGCAGGACGATTGGAGGATATTATCCACGTACTTCGAAAAAAGGGTAAGGACATAAGAATAGTAGTAAATGCTGTTACTATTGAGACTGTGGCTGATATATATAATGTTGTTCGCAATGCGGAAATAAAGGATTGTGATTTCATTCAAGTATCTGTAAATAAAGCAAAAAGTGTAGGAGACTACAATATTATGCAGGGACAAAACCCCGTATATATAGCATCATTTACAATACTATAGGTAGCTAGTAGCTATCAATCTCTTGGTGTTGCTTAGCGAGACGTTCTGTCGAGCGGTGCTATACCAAGGATTGAGAGCGTAACTAGCGGGAGATACATTTTATGATTGCACCTAGAATTATGCTGTCAGCTCCTAAGAGCGGCAGCGGCAAAACTACAATTACATGTGGACTTCTGTCAGCTCTAAAAGCTCAGGGATTTAATCCCTGTAGCTTCAAGTGTGGCCCAGATTACATAGACCCTATGTTTCATAGGACTGTGCTGGGAATATCATCTGGTAACCTGGATACCTTTTTCACAGATGATGAGACCACCAGGGACATATTTGCTAAAGAATACGCTGGCGACATTGCTGTAATAGAAGGTGTTATGGGGCTTTACGATGGAGTAGGCGGCACTGAGGAACAGGGCTCCAGCTACGATTTAGCCAGAGTGCTTGAGGCTCCCATAATTTTAGTGGTAGATGCAAAGGGAGCAGGGCGCTCAATTTTGGCAGAGCTTAAGGGCTTTCTTGACTATGACAAATACAATTTGATAAAGGGCGTTATTCTAAATCGCACCACACCAGCCTTTGGTGCCAGGTTAGGTCAGCTTATTGAACAGGAGCTTGGCATAAAATATCTGGGAGCAATTCCTAGCACAAACCAGGTGGAGCTTAGCAGTCGTCATTTGGGCCTTGTACTTCCACAGGAGGTTCAGACCATTAATGAAATGCTTGGGGCTGTAGCGAATCTCATTTCAGACAACCTTGATATTACACAAATTAAAAAAATTGCCGATTCGGCCCCTAAATTAGATATAATAGAAAATAAGATAAATGATACGAAAGCAAATGTCAGACTTGCAGTGGCAAGGGACAATGCCTTTTGTTTTTATTACAGGGAAAATCTTCAGCTTCTACATGAAGCTGGAGTAGAGATTATAGAGTTTTCACCTATGAGTGATGAGCATTTGCCAGGGGACATTCAGGGGATTTTGCTGGGAGGAGGTTACCCGGAAAATTATCTGCCTGAGCTTTCAGCAAATGATACCTTAAAGTCAGAGATAAAGTCATCCATAGACTCTGGAATCCCGGTACTTGCAGAGTGTGGAGGCTTTATGTACCTTTTAGATTCCATCACCCACATGGACGGAAACAATTATCCTATGGTAGGCGCATTGCCAGGCACTTCCACATTTGTGGGTAAGCTGGTTCGTTTTGGCTACGTCACCATTCAGGATGAAAATATCACGATAAAAGGTCACGAGTTCCACTATTACGATACAGACAATAATGGTGAGGCTTGCCTGGCCAAGAAGCCTACGGGCACAAAGGAATGGAGATGTATTCACAAGTCAGGAAGCTCTTATATGGGGTTCCCGCATTTGTATTATCCATCCAATCCGGATTTTGTAAAAAACTTTGTGGAGGCTATGAAAAAATATGGGGGATGCTAGATTTTTATTTGACGATGTGCTTGAGAACAAGCTTACTGTGGAGCCAGTCAGCGAAGAGGCTGTACGCAGGATAAAGGATAGTTGGGACAAGGTGGCAAAGCCAATTAACAGTTTTGGCAACATGGAATATTACCACTCCAAAATTGCCGCAATTCAGGGATACGAAGCCCCTGATTTATCTCATATGCGTCTGATTGTTTGCTGTGGAGATCACGGAATTGTAGAGGAGGGCGTAAGTCAGACCGAGCAGGATGTGACCAGAATTTGTGCTACAAATATTGGCAAGGGAGTCACCACCGCAGGCGTAATGGCAAAATCTCAGGGAATTGATATTGTTTCTGTAGATGTGGGAATAAACTATGCCAAGGAGGTTCCTTATACCCTCAATCGCAGAGTTAAATACGGCACCTGCAATTTCCTAAAACAGCCTGCCATGTCAGTGGAGGAATTCTCCAGAGCTGTGCAGGTAGGAATGGATTTGGTTAAGGAGAGCAAGGAGCAGGGCTTCAATGTGCTTCTCATGGGAGAGATGGGCATTGGCAACACTACCTCAGCGGCAGTGGTTGCAGGCTATTTACTGGACTTAAATGCAGAGGCTGTAACAGGTCGAGGCGCTGGTCTTGATGATGAGGGGTTTAGCAGAAAGCGTGCCGTTGTATCTATGGCACTTTCAATGTACAGCGGACTTTCTCCTGTAGAAATATGCAGTAATTTTGGTGGTCTGGAGCTGGCCGCTATGACGGGCATTGCCCTTGGCGGTGGGCTGTACCAGATACCAGTTATTGTAGATGGAATGCTAAGTATGGTTTCTGCTTTGGTGGCAGAGCGACTTCTTGAGAATGTTAAGGATTACCTGATTCCATCACATCTCAGTAAGGAGCCAGTTTCTGAAAAGCTTGCAAAGAAGCTTTCCTTAGAGCCTGTACTTTCTGCAAAGATGGCAGTAGGTGAGGGCGCCGGTGCTGTGATGATGGCCCAGATGCTTCGCACAACTGATGTGGTGTTCCATCAGGCTTTAAAATTCGAGGATTCAGAAGTAGAGCAATACGAAAATTATGAAGGTAAGTGATTAATCTGAATGATTGTTTTAATTTACGGCGGAAGTGGTAGTGGAAAATCAGAGTTTGCTGAGAACTATGTGACAGCCACACCCTTCGACAATCGGTTTTATCTGGCTACTATGGAGGCTCTTGATAAAGAGTCCAAGACCAGAGTGAGACGCCATCGCAGACAGAGGAAGGGCAAGGGCTTCATCACCTTGGAGCATCCTAAGGATGTGGACGAGGCTTTGGTGGAGATTGACAGGATAAAGGCTCCGGAGTTTTTCACTAATGACTCTTTAGAGGGGGGCTGTATAGTACTGCTGGAATGTATGTCAAATCTGGTGGCAAACGAAATGTTTCGTGATGGCCTGGTTATGTCGGAGGAGGATTGTGCCAAAAAGGTTCTACACGATATTTCACGGATAAATGACAGCGTGGAAACTCTCGTCATTGTTTCCAACGATATATATGAAGATGGAGTGGAATACGATATTGGCACCAGAGCTTATCTCAAGACTCTGGGCTTCGTCAACAGCAGGCTGGCCCATATGGCAGATGAGGTCTACGAGGTTGTGGTAGGAATTCCACTTAAAATCAAAGGATAATAATACATGAAATTACTAAAATCAATTGCAGTGGCTTTTTCCATGTATTCACGAATCCCAATGCCGAGGTTTGTTTGGGGCAGTGAGGACATGAAATATCACCTTATTTTCTTTCCCTGGGTGGGAGCGGTGATAGGAGCCTTGGAATATGGCTGGTACGACCTGGCCTTTCAGATGAATATTAACCTTATCGCATATGCGATAATTGCCATAATTATTCCAATAATTATCACAGGTGGTTTTCATCTGGATGGTTTTATGGACACTAGCGATGCTCTTGCTTCCTGGGGAGATAAGGAAAAGCGACTGGAAATTCTAAAGGATTCCCACGTGGGCGCCTTTGCAGTGATATATCTGATGGTGCTTGGACTTTTGATGTTTGCCTGCGTTTATTCAATGACCGGTTTACACAAAGCTATTCCAGCCTGGTGCTTTAGCTTTTTCATGGCAAGGACAATCAGTGGCATTTGTGTGGTAAAAGGGAAAAAGGCAAAATCTGATGGTCTTCTTTCTACGGAAAGCGAGACTGCGGAAGATGGACCGGTATTGATATGCTTGGCACTACAATTTATAGGCTGTTGCATTATCGTAAATACGTTTTATAAAATTCAGCTTACGGCTATGCTTGTCGCACTTCTTGTGGCAGTAATCTATTACATTTACACCGCCAAAACAAAATTTGGAGGCATCACAGGTGATTTGGCAGGCTGGTTTGTATGTATATCAGAGCTGTTGATGACTATTTTTTTGACAGCTGTTTGTTATTTTAATTAGGGATGGATATATGGTTTTAATCGTTGGCGGAAGCTATCAAGGGAAAACTGAATTTGCCAGAAAGAATTTTCCAAATGCCAAGTATTTCAATCAGCTTCAGGCTTTTATAAAGAAGCGCATGGAGAATGGCAAGGAGCAGGAGGAAATTTTAGCAGAAATCAGGGACAGTATTGCTGAGGGCCAGTGGGTGCTGATTTCTGATGAAATAGGAAATGGAGTTGTGCCTCAGAATCCTTTCGACAGGCAGTGGAGAGAAGTTACAGGTCGTATTCTCATTAGTCTTGCAAAGGACTCCACTGAAGTCTATAAGGTAGTTTGCGGAATCGGAGTAAAGATAAAATAATGGATAGGAAGATTACTCTTATTCGTCACGGAAGCACACCAGGTAACAATAGAAAGTGCTATATCGGAATTACGGATGAGTCTTTGTCTGAGGATGGGGAAAATCAGATTAAGACTAGATGTTATCCTAAGGCTGATATAGTTTTTTCAAGTCCGCTTAGCAGATGTCTTCAGACGGCAAAGCTAATCTATCCAAATCAGGCTGCTACTACAGTTGAGGATTTGAGAGAGACGGACTTTGGTGATTTTGAGGGAAAGAATTATCAGGACTTGGCGGATAATCCAGCTTACCAGAGTTGGATTGACAGTGGTGGCGAGGAAGCCTTTCCTAATGGGGAAAGCAGGGCGCAGGCATCCGCCAGGGCAATTTCAGGCTTTGAACAGGTGCTTGACCAGTCCAGTCAGTCAGAGAACATTTCTGTTGTTGCCCACGGTGGCACCATAATGGCTATACTTAGTCACTATTTTGGCGGGAATTACTATTCATATCATGTAGAAAACGGCGAGGGATATACTTTTGATTTATCACATGACGGCATTTTTAGCGGGCTTAGTCCTAGATCTTTTATTAGGTGATCCTCAGGGATGGCCCCATCCTATCAGGTGGATTGGAAGTCTGATAGGTTTTCTTTCTAATGAATTTCTGAATAAAGCAGACAGAAGCCTGGAGGCTGAGACTCTATCATTACGGAAGAGAAGACTTGGGCTTTTAATGGTTATTATCGTAATTGCGATATCGGCATTGATTTGTTTTCTTATTCTTCATTTAGCCTACACATTAAATACATTATTTGGAATTATAATAGAGACTGTAATAACCTACCAATGTATAGCAGCTAAGAGTCTATACACTGAAAGCATGAAGGTCTATTTTGCATTGGAAAAAGAAGGGCTGATTGCTGGACGAAAGGCTGTAGCTATGATTGTAGGTCGAGATACTGATTCTCTTGATGAAAAAGGAGTAATCAAAGCGGCTGTGGAGACAGTGGCGGAAAACACTTCGGATGGAGTGATAGCGCCGCTTATTTATCTTGCCATTGGAGGCCCTGTCCTTGGTATTGCATACAAGGCTATCAACACTATGGATTCCATGGTGGGCTACAAGAATGACAAATACCTGGATTTCGGCAGAGTGGCAGCAAAGCTTGACGATGTGGCGAATTTTGTTCCTGCCAGAATAAGCGCATGGCTTATGATAGCCGGTTGTCTGTTTTTGGGAAAGGACTACAGTGCCAGCAACGCCCTTAGGATTTTTAAGAGAGACCGTTTCAATCACGCCAGCCCAAATTCAGCACAGACGGAAAGTGCCTGCGCAGGAGCATTGGGATTTCAGCTGGCTGGGCCAGCTAGCTACTTTGGAAAAATAGTAGAAAAGAAATACATTGGCGACCCGGACAGGGAAATAGAGCTTGAGGACATTAAGCGAGCCAATAAGCTTATGTTTGTTACAGAGCTTCTTTTAGTTATATTTATAGTTTTAATCGAGGTACTTATACATGCATGGTGGAGACATCTATAGAAACAGCATACAGTTTGATTTTTCAGTAAACCTAAATCCATTAGGGGTACCTACTGAGGTTCAATGGGTGCTTACTGAGGCGGGGCTTCATGCCAATAAATACCCTGATATCTACCACGAAAGACTGGTGATGGAGACCGCAAGACTTTTGGAGATAGACTATCAAAACATTGTATATGGAAATGGGGCTTCTGAATTAATAATGGCCATTTGCCATATGATTGCTCCTAAAAGAGCGCTTCTTTTGTCTCCATGTTTTTCTGGCTACGAGACAGCAATCAAGGGAGCCTCACCAGATTGCATGCTTGCATATTATACTCTTTCGGAGGAAAACGACTTTGAACTCCGACACAGCTTTTTAGAATATATTATAGTAGAAAAGCCAGATGTTCTATTTATCACAAATCCCAACAATCCAAACGGAAAGCTGATAGACAGCCTTTTGCTTTCAGATATTATAGAGACCTGTGAGAAGACCGGCACAACACTTGTGGTGGACGAATGCTTTTTGCCACTTACCGGAAAGGACAAGGAGCTGTCAGTAATTAGAAATATTGAAAGCCGCAAGTCAGTGATTGTGGTTAGGGCCTTTACAAAAACCTACGCAATTCCTGGGGTGCGTATTGGATATGCAGTTTGCTCTAGAAAGACAATAGCAGATGAATTGAAGAAGCATCTTCCTGAATGGAACCTTTCTATATTTGCCCAAATGGCTGGTGCCGAGTGTATAAAGCACCCGGAATATCTAGAGGAGGCTGTAAAGGTAGTGGAGGATGAGCGCAGATATCTGGTCCAGGAGTTGAAGAAGCTTGGTGTGACTGTGTTTGGTTCCGATGCCAACTTTATTCTATTTAAATGCAATATTTTTGATTTGAACGCCAAATTGTTGGAGTATCGAATTTTGATTAGAGACTGTTCAGATTTCAATGGACTTGGCAAGGGCTTCTATAGAATTTGTGTAAAGCAGCATAATGAAAACGAGGGACTTATGGATGCATTGAAGGATGTCATGGCAAAATAGGCACCTTGCGTAATTAATTTTTCTAAATCCAAATTAAGTAAAAAAAATCATTGACAAGTGAGTATTGATGTTATATTATTGCTGATGTTTTTTGAGAGATGGTTTTTTATAACGGTTTAATTGAGGAGATTGAAAAATGATTACAGTACGCACACGTAGAAAAATTGGTATGACTCAACAGCAATATAATGGTACAAAGGAAGCTAATTTCATCCTTGGCTTAGGCCAGAATTTCCTTGATTTTATTGATAAATATTCTTTGACTGACAAATGTGAGAATTCTTTTTTATACGGAAAGATGTCAAAGGCAGTTGATGATAAGGATTACGAGGAAATCGAGAGAATTTTCTCTACAGTTCAGGTTTTTGGAACTTACGACGACGTAACAATGCTTACTACAAAATATAAGAGCGTCAAGTCAGCTGTTGGAAATGCTTTAAACGGTACAGTTTATGAAGGCAGAGCTGATGAGCAGAGTGAAATCGAGAGAATCGTAAATCACACTTGCGGTCTTTGTTCTCCAAAGGGTAATGAAATGCTGGAGAAGATGCTGGCTTAAACGTTTACGAAAATTTTAACGAAACTATTGACAAGTTACATTTCGCATGTTAATTTATCTAACATAGTGTGTAACTTGTAACCAATCAAGGCACGAACTATACATAATAACTTTTTGTATTTATGTGGGTTCGTGTCTTTTTTTATGCCCAAACCCATCAAGGGTGTAGAAAAAGACGGATGACATCCATGTAAGTGCGCAAAAAATTTTCATGTATAGGAGAAAAACAAATGAAAGACAAAATTTTTGCAGTATTGCAGCGTGTTGGACGTTCATTCATGCTTCCAATCGCAATCCTTCCAGTAGCAGGTTTGCTTCTCGGAATCGGTGGTTCATTCACAAACTCAACAATGCTTGAGACATACCACCTCACAAAGGCTTTAGGCCCAGGTACAGTAGGTAACGCTATTCTTACTGTTATGAACGACGCAGGTAACATCGTATTTGCTAACTTACCTATTATATTTGCTATTGGTGTAGCAATCGGTATGGCAAAGAAGGAGAAGGAAGTAGCAGCTCTCGCAGCAGCAATCGCTTTCTTCATCATGCATGCTTCAATCAGCGCTATGATCACAATCAACGGCGGTGTTGAGAAGTTACTTGACGGTGCAACAACTTCAGTATGTGGTATCACTTCATTACAGATGGGTGTATTCGGTGGTATGATCGTAGGTCTTGGTGTTGCA
>JAEEGL011796377.1_pt1 | contig 27549 bp, 22 predicted proteins | sample 9134231 | NCBI WGS metagenome assembly JAEEGL01 (sample SAMN16246548, study PRJNA631951) | gut metagenome | biome: gut microbiome; feature: rumen; material: fiber-attached | host: Bos | place: Iran: Karaj | collected 2018-10
AGGTATCTGCTGTTTCGGAACAGGCCAGGGAGTTCTGCCTTAAGAGAAATATGAAAAAGAGAGATGCCAACATGACAGCTCTTTTCCTGGAGGAGAACATCATAAATATACTGACCCACGGTTAGTCTGTTTGCAAACCAATCAGCATAAAAGGCCGGAATATCAGTGCGAGAACCTGTTTGAATTATCATTTATCCCCAACACCTCTCCTTTTTTTACAATTTTTTAGCTAGCCCCTGCCAAAAGAACCGTCCCTATGGCTTCCCTATGGCTTCTTCGCTTGTTTTTGTAGTGATTTAAATAACAAGCGAAGAAAAATGGCTCTTTTCGCTTGTTTTCAGCATGAGCTCTAAATCACGCGAAGAAATACCTAGTTTTCTTCGCATGTTTTTAAGGTATATTAAAAATCAAGTGAAATGCCTATATTTTTATCGCTTGTTTTCAAGATGATGCCTCAAACAAGCGAAATGAAATTTCCATTATTCATTCAAGATCATTGTCTGTCGTTTTTCTAATTTTCATGCAGGTCGTTTAGAGCCTCATCTTTTGTTTGTTTTACCCAGTGCCCATCAATAACGGTATCAGCATCAAGCATGTTAATACTGTCAGCAAGCTTTCTGCAGAGGCGTGGATCTTTTCTCCAGTCTGGGAGCGCTCCGCAGGCGCTGTCCCCTATGAAAAGAACTTTTTCCTCCGGAACAAATACAAGCGTCGAATCATCTGTGTGAGGAGCTTCTGACTGAATGAGTTTTACAGAACACCCGCCAAGGTCTAATGTCATTTCCAGATCATAGACAATGTCCGCAAGCGTGACGATTACCGGAAGATTGTCGGCGTATTCATTACGTATTGCATCGTACATGGACAGAAATTCTTCTGTACCTTCCTTCTCCAGCTTCTTGCCGTATTCCTTAAGATGGTTGTTAGTGATGCTGTTTGCAATGCACAGTCCGTTAACAGCATGCATTCCAAAAGTATGATCCCAGTGCCAGTGTGTTATTACAGTAAGATCTGGGAGCGGCAGGTTTTGCTTGTGCAATAATTCATAAAACTCTTTAACGTGAGCTTCAGAATGTCCTGCATCAACGGCCACACTATACTTATCGCCTTTTACATATCCAAGGTTTGGTCTGTCACGCCACTCCTCATAAGGCATTATCCATATCCGGTCTGAAATCCGTTCAAGCTTTGAAGCTGCAATATTCATCTATTACTATCTCCTTTTAATGAATTATTCTCATCCCCATATTAAACGCCACAGGATAGAGGAATATTTTCTCATCTCCTGAGTCAAACTGTACAGAAAACTTCAGCGGAATCTCATCATCATCGTATGTGACATCCGTTATTGTTCCCTCTCCATATTTTGCCTGGGTAATCCTATCACCGATTATCAGCTGTTCCGGGATTTCGGCGGATGGTGCAACTGCTTTTGGATTTTTCTTTTTAAGCAGCATTGTTGGCTCTTTAAGCGAAGCTTTCTTTTTCTTTGCAGGTCTATCCTCTTTTTCCTTGGCCGTAAGCTCTTTTACAAATGCCGAAGGCTTATCATCGTACTTAAATATGTTTAGATTATCCCTGGCTCTGGTCATTCCTACGTAAAAGATCCTTCGCTCCTCTTCAAAATCTCGCCTATCCTGGGATGTGGCCGACTTGTCTTTTTCCCTGATGACTTTGCTTGGGAATACACCATTTATAACGTCAATAAGGATTACTGAGTCATATTCAAGACCTTTACTGGAATGGATCGTTGATAGAATGAGTTTTGCACTATACTCAGGTTTCTTATCTGCAAGAAGAACCCTAAGCTGCTCCAGTCTTGCAAGGAATGATTCTATGGTCTTTTCATTTTTCGCCAGCATCTTGAGAATGAATATCTTGTTTTTGTCGATATTGTTAGCCTCAAGGTATTCTCCATAGCCCATGTAGTTTTCTAGCCTGTTTATCGCTTTATATGGCGTTTCCTGAGCCATGTTCCCAAAGTGCGTCCTTAGTGATCTGCAGTTACCCAGAACGCGCTTATTGATGTCTAAATACTCAGCAGCATCCCATATTCCTGTATGCCGCTCATCCGCCACCTGGCACATGATCTCAGCATCGGGCTTTCTCAGAAACGCCTGAAACTTAAAGTATATCTTCATGAACAGCTCCGGGTCCGCCGGGTAAAGAGAAAACCTTAGCATGTTCACGACATCAATGACTACCCTGTGAGTAAAAAACGCCATATCAACGCTCTTTATCCTGTACGAAACACTTTCGCGCTCGAGGATATCTACAAGTGGCAAAATGCTTTCGTTGTCCCTGTAGAGCACCGCTGTCTGGGTCTTTATTTCTTTTGCCAGCTTTAATAGATAGCTGTACTGAGCCTCTCTGGCATTCAGCTCGGTAATGGTTATATTGCTCTGCGGCTCTTTGGTAGCACACATGTGCTTTTCATGGCGGTCCTTGTTCTTTTGGATGAACCTGTCAGCAGCCTCAACGATCCTGGCATTGGACCTGTAGTTCTTGTCCATGACAAGTACCTTGGCCCCCGGATGCTCTTTTTCAAAGTTAAGGAGTGCTTCCGGATAGGCAGCGCGGAACCCGTAAATACTCTGATCCTCATCTCCCACCATGAAGAGATTGCCATTTGCCCCGGATAAAAGAGCTATGATCATATGCTGGATTTTGGACGTATCCTGGGCTTCGTCCACGCAGATATATCTGTATTCATCTTGATAGTATGCCAACAGTTCTTTTGACCCCTTAAGCATCCTGTAGGCATATATCATCTGATCATCGTAGTCCATAAGGCTTCTGGCCTTAAGCTCGCAGTTATAAGCCGAGTATATTCTAAAGAGATCAAGTCCCTGTTCTCTCCCAAGGCGCTCTATCTCCTTCTCTTCAAGACACATGTTCTTGCAGTAGGTGATAAGGGTCCTAATGACCTTGATATCGCTCTCTGTTGGATATTCTCCCTCAACCTTCACAAATATGTCCGTCAGGATTTTTCCTGTTATCTTCTCATCAGTTACTAGTTCAAAAGAGCTTTTGCCAATCAGCCTGCCATAGTGAGCTATTATCTTGGCACAGATACCATTGATGGTACGAAATTCCAGTCGCTTTGCCATTTCATCGCCAAAAAGGCTTCTGAACCTGTCTGCCATATCTCTGGTTGCAGCCACTGTATATGTAAGTGTCAGGATATGCTCAGGCTCTATGCCTTTGCAGTAGAGCATGTATCCAAGCCTGTTCACAAGCACTGTTGTCTTGCCACTTCCGGGGACTGCCAAAAGCAGGATTGAGCCTTCGATGGTCTGAACCGCCTCTTTTTGCTGATAATTTAGTTTTTGGCCGTATCCGGCCCAGAAATCTATATCAGTAATCAAAAAATCCTCTTTTCATCTATTTCATAGTATTTCACCTGAAAAAATAAGCCCGGTTCCGGATATCCGAAACCAGGCTCTATTGCTAAAACCTGCCAAAAGAACCGTCCCCGTGGCAGCCCCGTGGCTTCCCTATAACTTAGTTTTCCTCATTATTATTGAAGCTTACGCCGCGGTTGATATCGCCTTTGAAATTCTCGCCGAAGTTGTAGTCATTTCCAGGAAGAATTGCATTGAGTGCGATTCCGAAAATAGCTGCAAGCGCAAGTGATGTGAGAGTGATTGATGTGCTGCCTACCTGAAAGGTAAGACCGTTTGAAAAACCAAGTCCTGTTACAAGAATGACTGCTGCAACAATAAGATTTCTTGACTTAGTAAAGTCAACCTTGTTCTCAACAACATTTCTTACACCGATCGCTGAGATCATTCCGTAAAGTACAAAGCTGATACCGCCAATGATTGCTGTAGGCATTGTTCCGATTACATCAGCAACCTTTGGAATAAAGCTTACAACAATTGCATAAACAGCTGCGATTCTTACAACCTTGGGATCATATACCTTTGAGAGCTCAAGAACACCGGTGTTCTCGCCGTAGGTTGTGTTAGCAGGGCCGCCGAACATTCCTGCAAGGGATGTTGCAAGGCCGTCACCCCAGAGTGTTCTGTGAAGACCCGGATCCTCGAGGAAATTGTTGCCTGTTGTAGCAGATATGGCAGAAATATCACCGACGTGCTCCATCATAGTAGCTATAGCAATTGGAGCCATAACAAGGATTGCTGTGATATCAAACTTAGCTACAAGGAAAGGAGGAAGTCCAACAAAGCTTGCAGCTGCGATAGGTGCAAAATCAAGGATAGCACTGCCATCAACATTGGTCATTCCTACTAGATGCATTATTACTGCAGCGATATAAGAGATAACAACACCCATGAGAATCGGTACAATCTTCATCATTCCCTTTCCCCAGATATTGAAGATGACTACAACTGCAAATGCGATCACAGCAAGAAGTGGATTAACTGCTGCGTTGCTCACTGCTGAAGGAGCAAGTGACAAACCGATGCAGATGATGATCGGACCTGTTACAACCGGAGGAAGGAAATGCATAACCTTCTTAACTCCCACAAGCTTAATGAAAAGAGATAACAGAAGATACATAAGACCGGCAACAACAATACCGCCACATGCATAAGGAAGTTTCTCCCCATAAGTCATATTCGCAAATTTACCTGTGTTAAGCTCTGCGATAGTGGCGAAACCGCCAAGAAATGCAAAAGATGAACCAAGAAATGCCGGAACCTTGAACTTGGCAAAAACATGAAACAGCAAAGTTCCTACTCCTGCAAAGAACAGTGTAACCTGGACTGAAAGTCCCTCACCGTGAAAATAGCTGTTTACCAGAATAGGTACCAGAATGGTTGCACCAAACATGGCAAACATGTGCTGAAGTCCAAGAATAAGCATTTTGGACTTACCAAGCGTTGACGCGTCATAAATAGCCTGTCTTTTTTCTCCCATACTTTTCTCCTCCGTACAACAATATATAAAACCGTAAAAAAAGAGCCTTTGGGGTTTTCCCAAAAGCCCTATTGATTATAGCATGACAATATCAACAATAAAAGATGTTTTCACATTTTAGGAAATTCATTTATAATAATTATAGCTACCAAGCTGCTTGAGGAGGCAAACGGTATGAATAATTTCTGGGACTACAGCGTTTGGGGAACGCTTCTGCTTATATCTGTTCTTATGCTCAGCATCATCGCTGCAAACACCTTAAAGCGTATGATTCCGATACTTCGGGGCTCTCTTATACCCTCATCTGTTTTGGGCGGAGTACTCCTTCTTTTAATTTCCATTTTATATAAAGCAATCTTTGGGGTGAGAATGTTTGATACCTACTTCTTTGGTGCAAACGGAAGCGACACCCTTGAAATCATCACATACCACGCTCTGGCCCTTGGCTTTATAGCAACGGCCTTTAAATCCTCCCGGGTCAAAAAATCCAAAAAGCGCCTGACTGAAGTTTTTAACACCGGTGTTACCACCGTTTCAACTTATCTTTTGCAGGGAATACTTGGTATGGTAATTTCTATTATCACCGTACTTATTGTTCCTTCATTTTTCCCGTCAGCCGGCATCCTTCTCCCCTTTGGCTATGGCCAGGGAACAGGACAAGCTCTCAACTATGGCAATCTCTATGAAAATGAATGGGGATTCATCGGGGGAAAGAGCTTTGGACTTTCAATTGCTGCCATGGGATTTTTAAGTGCCAGCATCGGAGGTGTCATTTACCTGAACATCTTAAAGAGCAAGGGAGTAATCAAGCCTAAGGATAGCACAGACAGCACACTCCTGTCTGAACAGATCCAGGGCAAAAACGAGATTCCAATGCAGGACAGCATGGACAAGATAACCATCCAGCTCTCCCTTGTTACCACCGCATATATGGCAACTTTCCTGTTAATGAGGGGACTGGGTAATCTCCTTCCGGGAATGCGCTCAGTCATCTACGGTTTCAACTTCCTTCTTGGCGTCCTTTTGGCAACCCTTATGCGCATGGTAATTCAGTCTCTCACAGACAAGAATATCATCCACAGAACCTATATCAACGACTTCCTCATGACAAGGATCAGCAACTTCTTCTTTGATCTAATGGTAGTTGCAGGTGTGGCGGCAATCCGTCTCCACGTTATTCAGCGCTATTGGATCGTGCTGATCATCATGGGCGTTGTTGGCCTTGTAGCGACCTTCATTTACAACAAGTTAGTTGCTGACAAGCTATTCCCTGAATATAGAAGAGAACAGTTCCTTATGATGTATGGCATGCTCACAGGAACCGCCAGCACAGGTATCATCCTTCTTAGGGAAATTGACGGAGGATTTGAATCTCCCGCCTCAGACAACATGGTTTACCAGAACTTCCCGGCAATTATCTTTGGTTTCCCACTAATGCTCTTGGCAACAATGGCTCCAAAACAACCGGTACAAACTACCCTTATTCTTACCGGCTTCTTTGTAGTCATGAACCTGATCCTCTTTCGGAGCAAGATCTTTCGTGCCAAAGCTGGTACTTGACCGCATTAAATGTCTTGTCTGAAACAAACTCAAGATGCCCCGCCTCTCCTTTAATGTGGATGATGAGCCGGTTTCTCTGGACTATATCTATACTTGTAATATCCTCTTTGGCAAAAGAGCTGTCTCCTATCTTAAGGAACTGTGGATATGCCAAAAGAGTACACTCCTTCTCTTCCAATACTTCGTGGCCGGTAGACAGCTTCATCATCCAGACATTATCTGACCATAATATTTCCTCCTTGGAGCCTGTTACCTTTGCTTCAAGGAGTTTTTTCTGCTCATCAAAAAGATCCGTTATGGTTGTTTTCTCGCCTTTTGAATCAGTCAGATATCCATACTCATCCATAGTAAGCTGATAACCACAGCTGCAGATAAGTTTGTTCTTTTTGGAAGAGAGTGTTCCAATCTTTTTACAGGATGGGCATATAGACAGAAGGCTTTCAAGATATTCAGCCGTATTCCTGCTCCTGAACCTGACTTTGCTTTCCAGCTGCTCACTATAAGCATCTGTATAAAGTCCCTCCATGATCAGCTCTTTTACCGCATCCGGAGACATCTCTTTTAACTTTTTCGCATCGATAACCTTCATGACCTTGCCCTGCATACGGCCTTTTCTGATACCTTTACCCCATCTTGGAGTTGTGAGGTATCCGCCGGTTAACCTATATACCACAAGGCTTGCTCCTGTCATCTTCGCAATCTTTCCTATTGCCTCTGATACATTTCCCGTTCTACCGTCAAAAGAGCGATTCCCCTCCGGAAAAAGGAGCACGTTCCTTCCCTCTTTTATCCTTGTTACTATCTGCCTGATAGTAGCAGCCCCCGCAGAGCCCTTATCGTGAAGGATTGGCTTTAGCTCTTTTGCCACAATTTCTGAAAACTTATTCATCCTGAGCATGGTTTCTGTACCAACAAAATCCATTGACTCATTACTTATTGATGTAAGAAGCAAAAAATCAAAGTCCGTGTTGTGATTACAGAGAATAAACTTCGGCCCGATTCCCCCGGGTATTTTTTCACCTGTAAAATGAGCCCTGCGCGCGATCAAAGGGCAAATAACAGTTTTTACAAATCTGTATAATCTGTCGTATTTTTTGTAAAACTTGGGATCCATTTCTTTCTCCGGAATTAATATTTTGTGATATCTGTAAGCGGAACCTTTCCAATCTTCCTAAAAGCAACTGAGTTGATCACACATGCAAATATCAAATTTGAAAAGACTGACAGCATCCACGCTGCAGGAAATACTCTTCTTAAGTTCATAAACGAATTGCCTTCCATAGTCCTAATAAGGAGGCTCGTAACCGGTATTCCTATTATAAGGCCAAATATCAGGCCAAGCATGGTTGTCACCAGAATTTCCCTTACAAGATATCCTATTACCTGGCTGCCCGAAAAACCATTTACCCTCATGGTGAGCAGCTCCCTCATCCTGTGAGAAACCAGGATATTGCTGAGGTTAAGTAATATCATAAATGAAAGCATGATAGCAAAGATGATGACTATATAAACAACAACCGTGTACAGCCTCATAACTCCGGCCTTCTCAGTAAGAAGATCATCTGATTTACTCAGACTCGATACTCCCTGATAAGTCCTTAGACCGTCTTCTATTTCTTTTACGTTGTCACCACCTGTCTTTATAAGAAATGTGTTGTATTCCGGCTCATTTCCAAAGAGTGTTCTGTAATACTCGTCGGACATTATCAGCATCTTGCCAACGTGTAGCAGATAGTGGCCTTCCACTTTGGCATTAGCCATCTTAAGATTTGTTGTGATAAGCATTACTTCTCTTCCATCAAAGAGGTTATTCTTTTCTTTCATCTCGAAGGTAGCGATCATGCCATCTTCCGGAAGATAAACCCTGCCACCTTTCATATCATTCATGCCATAGTACCGGCTAAATTCCTCTTCGTCCTCTACTACCATTATCTCGGTAAGGCACTGTCCTTCATCAGTCTGGACAACGCCTCCGATCCTGCTGATCTCAATATACTCATAGTCATCGATGGCCCTTCGGATTTTTTCCTCTTCCTCAGGTTCAATAGTCTCTGACATAGTAAGACAGATATCGTACTTAAGGATATTGTTTACCTGATTGTTCATAGCACCTGCATGGGCAAGCTTGATTGTAGTTCCAAGCCCAATGAGGACACAGCAGCTAAGAATAACTACAACCGAAACCGTTTCTCTTCCCATATCCATAAGGAAGTTGTTCAGGATAAGTCTCGTGTAAACACTTCCTCCACTGTGTTTAGCAGCATTTTTCCTGGATCTCTTAACAGGCTCATTTCCACTGATAAGGCCCACTGCCGAACAACGAAGCACCTGCTCAGACGACCAGTATACAGCGAGGCTGGTAATTACTGCTGCGCCAACAGGCAAAAGAACTAATGGAAGTATCTCATTTTTATGAAGAGGAGATCCAAATACAAACAATGTGGCAAGCGCATTGCAGACTATTCTCTCAATGAATACGCCTCCTCCGATACCGATAATTGCACCGAAAATTGCAGCTGTAGCACCGAACAAAAGATACTTGGTCCTAATTTCTGACTTATACATTCCAAGCGCCTTGCAGGTTCCAATCTGTTTGGACTGCTCCTCAACAATAATTGCCATGGTAAAGAAACATACGATTACCACAATAACTGCAAATATAGGGATGAATACCATGGAAACCTTAAACATGATATCGCAATAAGAGGTAAACTCCATATAGTAGAGGTTTGCATCTCTGGTCTGGGCAAACCATTTGCATTCCATGTTCTTTGCTTTGTCGATTTCAAGCTTTGCTTCAGATAGTTTATCCCTGGCTTCTTTCTCGGCATCATCGTACTGCTTCCTTGCATCTTCAAGCTCTTTTTCGGCTTTCTCTTTTTGGGATTCAAATTCTGCTTTGCCGTCCTCAAGCTCTTTTTCGTGCTTTGCTATCTCTTCCTCAGCTTCCTTTTTCTTTGCAGCATATGTCTTTTTTGCATCCTCTATCTGCTTGGCGCCATCAGCTTTTTTCTGCTCAAATTCAACCTTTGCATCAGCAAGCTTCTGTCTTGCTTCTGGCTCTTTCCTTGCAAGCTCAGCTTCTCCTTCAGCCAGCTGCTCTTTTCCCTTTTGAAGGCTATACCATCCCTGATCCAGCTGCTGTCTTGCTTCCTCCAGCCTTCGCTTTCCATCCTCATATTCTCTTTGACCGTCTGAAACTTTCTGCCTTGCGTCCTTAAGCTGCTGGAGCTTATCCCGGAAATCTTCTACCCCCACCAGATCATCTATAATCTCTTTTATCCTTGGATCGACATCTTCAAAAATATCGTCATAAATATTTAGGATCATATCGCATTTTTCAATAGGATCCTTTCCCAGAACACTTTCCAGTCTTTCACTGATAGACTGGCACAACTGCCTCGTTTCTTCTGACACATCAGGATCATCAGCTATTTCCTGCAGACCCTCCTCAATTGAACGAATAGTTCCATCGTTTACCTTTTCATCAGCCTGTTCCAGAGCTTCCTGAAACTTCTTCATTCCCTCATCGAGCTCAACCTTTCCAGCCTCTAGTCTTTCCAGGCCCCTGCGGTACTCCTCTTCTTTTTCATTTAAGAGTTTCTGTGCTTCGTCAAGCTCAAGAAATCCCGCAAAAAGCTTCCACTTTGCATCCTGAAGCTCTTTTTCCATGTCCTTCTGTGCCTGATCAAGCTGTGCCTGTCCATCGGCTATCTTCTGATTGTATTCAGCTTCACCATCCCTGATCTTTTTTGCGCCCTCAGCCAGTTCCCTTTTTGCCTTCTCTTTTCCTTCATTTAACTGAGTTTCAGCGTCATCAAGTACGGCCTTTGATTTGGCAATCTTATCATCAAATTCCTTCTGGCCTGCATCTATCTTATCCTTTGCCTCTTTAAGCTGTCTGTTTGCCTCCGCTTCAGCCTTGTCATACTCAGCATCAAGCTCTTTTGCCAGATTCTCCATACGGGATTTGGTCAGTTCATCTGACATGTCTTCAATCTCTTTTCTGACCCGGTTAACCTCCTTGGTGTACTGCTTGCTGGTCATCTTCACTGAATCCGGAACATCTACATCAATAAGAAGATTTGTGTAATCAAAAGCACTTCCAGACGTATCAAAACAAGCTCTGGGAAGAAGGCAGAAATCCACCCTCTCAGGGCTCATGTAATCCGGGTGTCCAACTATTCCCGTAACTGTGAAATTATGGTACAAAAGGGTATTTGAAAGACGTGATGTGGTAACATATACCGTTATCTCATCACCTAAAGATACATCGAGTTTTTTGGCAAGCTCCCTGCAGATTCCGCACTCATCTACTTCAGTCGGTAGCCTTCCATCTTCTACATAGGGCACGCTTATTCTGTCAGTCACAGAAAACAGATAGCAGCCGGCATTCTTATCTCCTGAAGAAAGCTGTCCCGCAAGAGAGATCATGCCTTCAGCATCTTTTATTCCTGAAACGGCTTGGATATTATCAATGTCCTGTTCTCGTATACCTAAACTGCAGGCCAGGTCGATGTCTTTAAAATTATGCTCTTCAATATAATTAAAGCCTGTCGATTCAAGCGCAGTGCACGAAAAATAGAGCCCCAGAATTATGCTGGTACCAATAAATACAATGGTCGCCATCGAAAGCCAGGACACGAAGCGGTTCTGTATATTACGCAGAGCATCTAATCGAGCAGTCTTCTTCATGCACTAATACCTACCAAATAAGATCAGCAGCATGCATTGGCCACGTGTTGATCCTTATACTGGAAATTTTTCCGTTTCGAACTCTTACCACTCTGTTGGCCATCTTGGCAATCTCCACGTTATGTGTGACCATGACTACAGAAGTATGCCTTTTGGTTATAAGTTCTTCAACCAGCTCAAGCACTTCCTGACCTGTGGTAAAATCCAATGCTGCAGTTGGTTCATCTGCAAGGATTATCCTGGGATTCTTTACGATAGCTCTGGCAATTGATACTCTCTGCTGCTGTCCGCCGCTCATCATTGACGGGTAATTATTTGCACGATCCGTAAGTCCCACCATATCTATTGCTTCCTTGGGGTCAGCGGGATTCTTACATATCTCTGCTATGAATTTGACATTTTCAAGGGCTGTAAGATTTGGCATTAGATTATATGCCTGGAAAATAAAGCCTATGTAATCCCTTCTAAAGTCCACAAGCTGTTTTTCCGTTGGATGAGAAAAGTCTTTGTCATCAAGGGTTATCTCACCGGTAGTTGGGCTGTCCATTCCGCCGATGATATTTAATAGAGTGGATTTACCGCATCCACTTTCTCCAAGGATTACTAAAAGCTCATTCTCATAGATATCAAGGTCTACACCCCTTAAGATATGAACAACATCCATTCCTGATGGGTAGTCCTTCGTTATACCACGAAGTGTCATTATGACCTTTTTGTTTGTGTCAGGGGCATAGTCATATCCGTTTTCATCGATGAAAAGAGTGATAAGCCCCGCAAAGGAGTGGATCAGAGCGATATCTTCTTCAGAAAAACCATCTTTGGAAGTGTTTATTATTTCAACGCAGCCAACTGTCTCTTTTCTGAAGGCCATAGGCATAAGATAAACGTTCTTGATCTCAATTCCGGTTATCTCATCCTTGCCGCCGGGAAACCTTTCATCAGCCTGAACATCCGGTACATAAATAGGTTCTGTTGACTCACAGGCTTCACCGATAATCCCCTGATTAAGTTCTATGGAAAATCCGGCAATGTTCGCTTCTCCGATTGAAACAATGCTGTATATATGTTTTGTATTCTTATTCTTAAGCCAGATAGCACCAGATTCGGCAAAGACTTCAGAAATCACTGCTTCAAAAGCCTCTGAAAGGGCACTTTCAACCTGATTGCCTTCCAGGGCCTGCATAATTTTCCATAAAACCTGTGCGTTAACACCCTTTATTGCCATAACCCCCTCCTTGAATACTTTCCTAATAAATTAATGATACACTGATGTTAGAACATAGACAACAAGTGAGGGAAATATCGTGAATATTTTTGAATCATATTTTTCCGTGGATTACAAAAAGCCAACTGCTCTTATATGTATGACAGCTTTTGCACTGTCTATCCCCTTTAGGATTTTAGGGTACAAGGAAGATCTGGGAAGGCCGATCTATCTCTTTTCCCAGGTAGTTCTCCCGGTACTGTGCGCTGCGCTGATGATTGTATTTTTAATCAGCTTTGGAAAAGAAAAACTCTCCCTTACTTTGATACCGCTTACTCTTGGCGTTATCTCTTTTATCTTCAAGCTCTTTATAGACCCAAGGTTCACCGGCATACTCCACCATGTTGTATGCGCCATACTCTACTCTGCCATCATTGTGCTCTGGCAGCTCACAGTTTCCGGAAAGATAAAGAATAAATGGGTGATCGTTATCCTTTTTGCCTTGCCCTTCCTGTTCCATATTTTCGCGGAAGATCTGCCTGTAGTTATGGGCTTTTCCCCAGCGCTTTCTACTTCCATGTGGCTTAAGGAATTCAGTATGCTCTGCATCATGTTCGGCCTTTCCATGTGTGGGATGGCCTTCGAAAAGAAATGAAATACCTTACTGATCCTTAAGGAGGGGCCTGGCAATCTTTTCGCAAAAGAACTCTATGAGTGGCCCCATGAAAAAAGCAGTAATAATCGTGCCAACTCCTGCTATCTCAGGAATTCTTGACGCAGGATTGCCTGCCATCAAAAACAGCACGCAGCCTGTGATGACACAGACCAGATCTGTGCAGATGCGAATATACTTGAACTTGCCAAGCTTCCACTTGCCGGACATAACAATTGCAATAGCGTCATAGGTCGATACGCCAAGGTCGGCTGTCATGTACAGGGATGAGCCAATACATATAACAACGATGCCAACAAGAAGGCATATGCACCTGAATATCATGGATGGTGATGGGAAAAGAACTTTAAGAAGATCATATGAAAACTCAGTTATATACCCCAGAAGAAACAGATTGATAAACGTGGCAATACCAATGTTATGCCTGTCTACAATAAGGCTGAAAACAAGAAGTATTGCATTCACAATGACGTAAAGAGTGCCAAAATCTATGGGAATCAGAGCATCAAGCCCAGCCATCAGCGACTGAAAGGGATCAACACCAAGAGCTGCAAGTTTAAACACTCCAACACTTACAGCGCAGATTATTACCCCTGCCAGGGACATGATTATTCGGCGTCTTCTTGCCTTTAAGAATTCTAATGCTCTATTCATACGTCTCCTCAATGTTTGGATTTAGCATAATTATACCAAAAGTAGCGGTTAATCGCATGATATAATCTACAGTAATAATTGATTTACAAAGAGGTGATCAGATGGAAATTTCCACATATGGCCCAGAAACTGCTCAGACAGTTCTTTTACAGATGGTGGATCAGCATGATCTTGATATGATTGAAAGGGAAGTCTCTCTTATAAAAGAGAATAACGATATCGATTTTAGAATGATTGCAATCAAGGTAAATGACTGGTTTACAGATCTTTCTCCCTGGAAGGCTCCTGCCGTATTTGGGGAAAATACCTTTGGAGATGGCGCAAAAGAAACTTTGGCCATTGTGCTTGATTACTGCAAAGATTCAGGTAAGAAGTATATTCTTGGAGGATATTCTCTGGCAGGGCTCTTTGCACTTTGGGCTTCATATCAGACAGATAAATTTGATGGAATTGTGGCAGCATCACCTTCCATGTGGTATCCGGGGTTTGATGATTATATGAAGGAACACAAGATCTTATGTCCCAGAGTATATCTAAGCCTTGGAGACAAAGAAGAAAAGGTTAAGAACCCGATTGTTTCAACTGTCGGGGATAAAATAAGAAACGCTGCGCAGATGCTAACTGGCAGCGGTGTAGATTGTGTTCTTGAATGGAATCAGGGAAACCATTTTAAAGATGTAGAAATAAGGACTGCAAAAGGATTTAGCGTGATCTTAAACGGCGGCACTACTTCTATTCACAATTCTCTTTAATACCAGACACAGCAATATGACCCCAAAGCAGAACCACTGGTTTGGGGAAATTATTGTTCTTGTATGAGTATCTCTAAGGAAATCCAAAAGAATCTTAACAAGAGCATATACAGAAGCCGCAAAAAACGGCTCAAATTTCCCCTTTAGTTCAAACGCAAAAGAAATCGCAAATACCAAAAGGAATACTATTACTTCCAACATCTGAATAGGGAAAACTCTATCCCCGGTAAGACCTGTTACAGCAAACGGGCCTCCATAGTGTATGCCGGCACAGCATCCTGCAAAGCTGCAGCCTATTTTGCCAATGGCATACATAAGTGGGAGTGCCAATATATATGCTGCGAAGTAGTCTTTTATATACTTAGGTGTAATGATAGAGAATATAAGAGTTCCAACAATCATTCCCAATGCTCCGCCTGTGCTGTTAAGCCCTTTATTGGCACCACTTGACAAAAAGTACGTAGAAACAAATGCTCCATGGAAGATCAAAAGAACATTTAAAAAGACAGACATTAGTATGTAGTTGCCAGGCACTTTTCGCCTGTGTAATACGTAAGCTGCTGTCAAAAGTCCAAAGACTATTGACAGCAGTATCATCCATCTATACATATACTTTCCCTAGAATCCGCGACACTGGGATGCGCAGTACAGGCATGATGCAATAACTAAAATCGTTGCAATAACTGAAAGCACAATGCCTATGATATAAATCCACATGAGCACCTTGGCAAAGGTGTTCTTGGGATATTTGACCCTTGCAATTATCATCAGAACAAAGCCTGCTGAATGTGCCAGTCCGCCGATGGTGAATAGAAACATAGACGCATATGACTGAAGGTCGTCCATTATATCTACTACAAAAGCCGGTAGCTTACTAACAATGAAATCAGGCAGTTCCAGCTCGCCATATGTGGACATAAGTACCATTCCTACAATAGAACAAAGCACAGAAATCCAGCAAAGCGTATTAGCCTTCTTATCATCCTGAGCCATCTGCTGCTGATATGCAAGCGCATTATAGTCCTGATTAAACTGGGCAGACGGGTTGTACTGAGTGTTCTGGTTGTACTGTCCATTGGGATTGTACTGGCCGTTTGGATTGTACTGTCCATTTGGGTTGTACTGGCCATTTGGATATTGACCAGGCTGAAATCCCTGTACATTTTGGTTGTACTGATTATTTACATTGTTCTGATCAGGTGTATTACCATTGAAATCCATCGTTTTTCCCCGGAAAATTAGAGTTCAGATGTGCAATGAGGACATCTTGTAGCTTCAATGTTGATCTCACTCTTGCAGCGAGGGCAGATTTTTGTTGTAGCAGGTGCCTCTGCTTCTTCCTTGGCAAACTTCTTGGAAACACTGTTCATGAATTTTACCAGGCAGAATATTACAAGTGCCATTAAAAGGAAATTGATAACTACAGTGATGAATGTACCATAGTTAAGAGTAACCGCACCTGCTTCCTTAGCAGCTTCCAATGTAGCATAGGAACTTCCGTCAAGAGCAACAAACATGTTATTGAAGTCAATTCCACCTGTAAGAATGCTGATAACAGGCATAATAATGTCATCTACAAGTGATGAAATAATCTTCTGGAACGCACCACCAATGATAACACCGACAGCCATATCCATTACGTTACCACGCATGATAAACTCACGGAACTCAGCTGCAAAACCTTTGCTCTTTCCTGCAACATCTTTAATCTTTTCTGTCATATCAGTTCACCTCCAAAATTCTCTTTTCATACTCTTGAAATTATAACACACATTTACTAAAATAAAATAGTTGAAACACGCAGGATTAGTACATCGGTAGTATGTTAGCTTCCCAAGCTGAAGAGGCGGGTTCGATTCCCGTATCCTGCTTACTCAAACGATGCAAAATAAGAGCTCTGTAACCAGCTGACAAGCTCGCTTAGGCAGATGGTTACAGAGCTCTTATTTTATACCGCGCGACCGCACGGCTTAGAATCGCCCTGCGATTCTAAGATGCATAGTTTGAGTAAGCAGGATTTATCAACTGTTTTCATTCACATAAATCGACAGTCTACTTTGCATAATATCTGCAACCTCTTTAGCACTCTTCTGTCCGCTGAAGAAGGCTGAGGCCTCCTCGTTGATTATGTTAAAGACGTTGGTGTTGGGCTGGTATACCATGCTAAGTGATTCAATGAAGTTCTTTACGTAGTCCACATCCTTCTGGTTCATTGGAGGGATTGTGATCTGTGTATCGCCGATCCAGTAGTAGTCATCTTCGTAGTGCTTCTTTCCATCGTCATCGATCCAGGATTCCTTTTCCTTGGATGCTTCAGCAAGCTTATCAAAGCTTGACTTTCTTATAGGAAAATCATAGGATACCTTATCCTGATAGTCCTCAAGAAGGAACTGCCTAAGGATCTGCCAGCATACATCAGCATGCTTGGTCTGGGAACTGATGGCTAGTCTGATACTTGGATGAATTACTGAGCAGTTTACACCCATCTCATTGGGGAAGCCTATAAATGTAATATCCGTTCCAAAAGCACCTGCTGCATATCTCTTATATGGTCTGAAGCCATTAAGATATGTAATTTCGAAAAGAGCTGTCTCATTTCTGTAGCATGCTTCATCATAGTCCATCCATGCATCTTCTGAAATTTCTGCAGGGAACTGTTTTGCAAACTCCAGAAGCTCAATAAACTCTTCACTGTCGAAATTGCACTTTTTGTTTTCCCAGTCAATGAAGCGGTCTCCGGATGCAAGTATGCCGTTGTAAAGAATCGTCTGCCTGTCACTCAATCCAAAGGAGTTGCCATAGTTGATACCTTTTGCCTCGATCAGCTCCTTGCATTCCTTAAGTGTCAGAGTCTCTTTCCCTTTAACAACTGAAGACTTAGCTGAAACCGTATTAACGTAGAACGTTGGCACAAGCTGGAAAAGCTTATCTTCTGTCTTAAATGCATCAAAAACATTCTGAACAAACTCTACGTCTGCAAGCTCCGGATCATTTTTGATAAAAGGAGCAATATCCAGGAACAATCCCTTATTTATGTAGCTGTCCACAGGCTCTTCATTGAAGAAGAACATGATATCCGGAACATTACCGGAAACAATATCAAGGTTGAACTGGTTTGCTCCGGCGTTCCAGTCTTCGTCGGTGTTAAGTGGTGAATAGTCAACAAGCTTAACCTTATACTCATCACTCTCCTGATTAAACTTATAAATAACCTGACGAACAGAATAATCAATGCTGTTACCTGCCAGAGTAATAACTGTCTTATCCCTAACCTCATCAGCCGGAATCTTGGTCAGTCTGCAAAGAGAATAGTTGTAGTCCTCATCTGGTACATTAGCAATAAACTCGGTGTCATTTATTGCAACAACAGTTGAAAGAGAATAACTTACACTCAGTTCCGAATCAACATAGTCAAGGAGCTTGACCAGATTGTCTCTTACTGCGTCATATCCATAGAATCCATCATTCTTTGACACATAAAGATCGTATCCGTTTCCACCAAAGAATGAGCAATCTTCATATGCAGCAAACAGCTCTGACTTTTCACCAAACTTGCCCGTGGTCGGATCAAAGGTCCTAAGTTCCATTCCGTGGCCGCTCCACAAAGAAGCAAAAATCTGTCCACCGAATCCTTTATACAGGCTTATTGAAATATCATAATACTCGTTGTTCTTATCTCTGGTATCTACAATCTTTGTGAATGTTCCATCACCCTCATTGAGTTTATCAATACCCATGTTTGAGCTGATGATAAGTCCATTTGCATCATCATAGACCATGTTATACATAGAGTAATACTCACCCTGTTGCATGTCTTTCTGAAGATCTATCCTAAAGAGCTCATTGCCCTCCGGATCATATTTCACAAGGTACTGGTATTCACCCTCGCCTTCTTCCTCAACATATCCCATGCCCTCACCTTCATCTTCAGATGAAGCCTCTGCAGCAGTTGACTCTTCTACAGCAGATGACTCTTCTGTAGCCGAAGCCTCCTCAGAAGTTGCTTCCTTAGCGCTTATATTCTCAGTACTTGTATCCTCAACACTTGCATTCTCAGCACTTGCATCCTCAGCACTTGCCTCAGCACCGGCATTACCATCTTTCTCATCTTCTTCACTATAGGTTATGACCTCGTCCTCATCTTCATAGGAAAAGTCGTACTTATAAAGAAGGCAGTACAGATTACCCTCACTATCGTAAGTCAGATTCCCGTGGCTCTCCTGATCGCTCTCCGGGATCTTGATGGATTTAAGGTCACTTCCATCGGGGTTAAAAGAACTGATCGTTATATAGCCGCCCTTTGAATAGGTCGCAGCATAGACCTTGTCACCAACGATCGCAAGATTGCTGTAATCTGCCGCCTCAAGAAAATCCAGAGTCTCACTCCTAAAGACAAATTCTTTCGTATTCTGGGAAGCCTTATCCACAAGGCTCTCTTCTTTACCGCCAAGAGAACATCCACTTAAACTCGTGGTCAAAAGAGCTGTTCCAAGAATCAGCGAAGCTACTCGGCTGAACATAGATTTCTTTTTCATAATTTCTTCCTCCTGTACTCCACTTCCAGATCGTATTTCTTGTCGGCAAGATATCTCATAACCGACCTGACTGTCCACGTCTTGTGTCTGTATGCCTGTACTATAGCTACAACTGCGATTGCAATAAGAACCGCCAGGCATACAAGTCTTATCAAAAGAATAACAGCAAGTATATCCTCAAAGCCCCTGGCAATATTCTCCCAATAAGGATAATAAATTGCCTTGTTCCACATACTACGTACTCCAAATGAGCCCAGTACTCCCATTATGGAAAAGAACGAAAACCTCTCGGTGTTATCAATAACAGAGATAAATCTGTCATCTATAGCAAGGCTTTCCTTACAGATCTTCGCTGCAAGTCCCTTAACAGGATTGGGGCATACTACCTCAATACAGTTTATTCCGCCCTCTTTCGCCATAGCTCCGATTTCTGATATCTCAATATCCGAAGTCAGTCCACTAAGAATGGTTCCATACTTTGAAAGAGAATCATAGGACATGTACACAAAGCTGTCTGAAAGCCCCGCAGCCTTAGAAAGCCTTCCCTGATCCTTGGCCACGACGCCCACCACATAATGGGGAACGTCATTTATGAGAACGCTCTGTCCTACAATATCGATTGAACCAAACAGCTGCCAGGCCATGTCCTCATCAAGAACGATCCTGTCCTTCATAAGATCATCACCGCTAAATCCTGTTCCTGAAACGAAGGTCATGGGATGGAATAAAAAGAAATCTCCACCCACGCCAATAGCCTGGGCCTTATCAGCTGTCCTGTTCTCAAAGGTCATTGTCACCTGCCCCTGAGCACAGTATGAAACAGCAAACATTTCCTGAAGAGCTGTCTTTTGAGGAATCTTCTCCTCTTCAGTATTACTGTTCATCTTATCTATATCTATGGTCTCGATAATCTTGGGCTGCGCGTCCTTACCGGTCTCGTCCTCATCTTCATCAGCAGAAACACCTGACTCCACAAGCTTCTTCTCAAGCTCATACATGAATCTTTTTATATCATCTTCTTTGACCATCTGATCCTCAGTGATATAAATGCTCACCTGCCCCATGCTTCTTTCATCGGACCATCTCTCGGACAAATGCTGGTCAGAAAGACTGTTTACCAGCACTTTGCTGACGCACCCAAGAACAACATAAATAACAAGCAGGACTGCGCAGAGTATTATTATTTTAATCCTGGTTGCTTTACTCGTTTGCAAGTCTTACCTGATCTCCTGCCTTAACTAATGTCGTTGAAGTTGTGATCACATATTCACTGCCTTCAACAGTTGCAGCTATCGCGCTGTTATTATCATCCTGAGCCTTAACTGTAACATCGACTCTGGATGCCATATATCTGTTTCCAAGTGGACTTGATTTACTGTTGACCACAAGAATGAATTTACCGTTGGAATCTGTCTTAATAGCACTGTTAGGAACAACCAGATCGTACTCTACGGCTCTTTCACCAATGGCAAGCGAAATGTTCTGACCCGGAGCCACATCCTTACTTACGATCTTGAAGGTAAGCAGCTTTTTATTGGCAGGGTCAGCCTTGTCATTCTTGATTGATGTGAGTGTTGCTCTAAAGTCATCTCCGTACTGCCAGATATTCTGCGGTTTTGCAGCATCGCCCACTTTAAGCTTTTGTGCCTGAGCATTCGTTACAGAAAAGCTTGTAGTCATGTCTTTTCCGTCAACCTGGATTACTGCAATTGTCTCATCAGCAGAAACTGACTCACCGGAAACCTTGTTGATGCTTGAAATTGTACCGGCAACAGGTGCCTTTACAGATGCGCCAACAGATTCCTCTTCCAGCTTTGCAATTTTCTTTTTCTGCTCTGCTATCTTGTCCCTCTCCTGGCACAGGCTTATCTCTGTTGCAATGCTGGTAAGGAGCTTCTCCTTATTTCTTTCGGCTTCCTTAAGTGCCGCTGCAGTTTTAGCCTTTACCTGATAAAGCTCAGCAAGCTTCTGATCATAGCTGAATCCCTGCTGCGTACCATAATTACCAAGCTGCGCACTGTCTTTGTTGAGCTCAGCTATCTGGTTCTGAAGCTCTTTTGCTCTCTCCGTATCGCCGCTATTCTCTGCCTTAGTTAGCTCATAGGTAAGCTCCGCAACCATATAGCTTGGTGTTGCGGTATTATAAGAATTCCCAGCAGTATCAAAATTGTCCTTCTGGGTCATATAATCAATGTCTGCCTGGGCTGCATTGTCCAGATTAAGGGCGTTGTTGTAATTGTCGGTAGCTTCTGCAAGCTCCTTCTGATATGTATCATAAGTGGTGTTTCTTCCACTTCTTACGTTTGTTATCACATCATTGGGAACATCGCCGGAAAACAGAGCCTGCTCATAGGTAAGCTCCAGTTCGTCAAGCTTGTCTTTTGCCTCAGTCAGCTCTTTAGACTCCCTGTCCTCCAGATAGTAGATAACATCTCCTATCTCCACATGAGAACCTTCCTTGACAGCAACTCCCGATATTTTCCTTGTCTCTTTTACTGTGACATTATAAGGATCCTCTGCAGATACGGTTCCTGTACCTCTTATCTGCGGACTTATGGTACCACTGGAAATCTGCTGCGTCGCAACCTGTGGCAGTGAATAATTCATGATCGTGTTTGAGAAAAAGGTTAAGATAAGCATCACAGACAGGAACACGATAGCGCAGTTCTTGACGATATCCTTCCTGCTCCTGTTCTTGCCGCTCCCGGAATTTTCCCCCGAAGTGCCACTGTTTTCAACAACAATTAATTCTTCTGACATAACAAAACTCTCCCATAAAACTCTAAAAAACTACCCCTTGATACCGCCCTGGTAGGAAATTCCCTCCACAAGATAATCCTCCCCATAAAGGAATATCAAAAGTGGCGGAACAAGGTAAATTACTGCAACTGCAAAAGCCAGACTTATCTCCCCTGTGTTGATCCTGCTTAGGAACACTGACAGAGGATGCATATCCGAATCCGGCAAAAGAATAAGCGGCTGTTCTACCATATTCCAATAATCGAAGAATATGAGAATAGCTATTGATGCAAGTCCCCCCTTGCACAGCGGAAGGCCGACTCTGGAAAAGATCATCCATTCGCTTGCCCCGTCAATAGCCGCCGCCTCCATAACTTCCCTTGGAATTCTCTTCATAAATTTGGTCAAAAGATATACCGCAAATGGCGAAAAGAATCCCGGAAGAAGTATAGCCCAGATCGTTCCGTAAATCCCAATTGCCCGCGAAACCAGGAAGTTGGGAACAAGTGTAACCTGATAAGGCATAAGCATTATAATAATGTACGAGAAAAAGACAGCTCTTTTTATCCGTCCGTCATACCTTGCAAAACCATACGCTGCAAGGGCTGCTACAGCTAACTGTACCACAACGATCGGCACTGTGTATATAACCGAATTCCAGAATTTGAAAAGATACTGGGGGCTCTTAAACAGCACTGAATAATACTGTGCAAATGTTATCATATCCGGTATCAGCTTTAAGTTCACCGTCTTTGAAACGAATACTTTGCCGCCCTTATCGGTTGTGGCAAAAATACTTCCGTAATTGGCATTTATCTCCGATGCTGACATAAAAGAATTGGTAAATGTCAATATGATCGGCATCAGAAATATAAAAGCAAAAACCACAGCTGCTATCGTAACAATGACTGTCTTTAGCTTGTCTATTCTTTTTCTCTTTTTGTACATGGTAATCAAGGGTCTTTCATTATCCCTCAACGTCACGTCCATATATGTTCTCCACCTTGTACATAATAAATACTAAAGCCGTCACCACTGCAAACATAATGATTGCAGCTGCAGAGAGCTTCTGATAATCCAAAGAAGCAAAAGTGTTATTCATAAAGTGCTGCAGCATATAAAGCGTACTGTAGGGATAATCTCCCGTCATCAGGTATATTTCCCTGAAAACCTTGAAAGAATTTATCAGGGACATGATAGCCACAAACAGGATTGTGGATGACATATACCTCACCTTGATATACCAGAATGTCTGAAATTTGCTGGCACTTTCAAGCGCAGTGGCCTCCAGAAGATCCCTCGGGATACTGGCAAGCGCCGCCATGAAAAGTATCATGTTGTAACCCAGATTCTTCCACAGGAAAAGAACTATGATAACAATCTGCGCTTTATCCGACTTAAGGAAATCTATCCTGTCATAGCCAAAAAGCTTCATTGCTTCATTAACTAGACCGTTGTAGTTAAACAGCACCTGCCATATGAGCACAACAGATGCCGTTGGCACCATTAAGGGGCTTAGGAAAAATGTCCTGAAGTAGCTTTTTCCCGGTATCCTGGACTCCATAACTGCAGCAAGAAACAGTGACAAAAGAACTGCCAGAGGAACAGCCACCATTGAAAACTTAAGGGTATTGATACCCGCCTGCTTAAATGCTGTATTCGCCCATACGGTCGAAAAGTTTCTAAAGCCCACGAAGTTCTTTCGTATCGGGTTATCTATCATGGAATAATAGATAACCACAAAGAACGGGGATACGAAGAACGTCATCACTCCAAGAAGCGAAGGCAGCAAAAACGCCCAGGAAATCAATCTTCTCTTCTTATTAGTTGGTATCTTCTTTAACAAATTCAGGAACCTTTCCCTTTAAGAATGAATAATACACACTTGAATAGCCGTAGCGATCTCCCTTCATGGTGATCTCCACAGAGTACTGCTCATTATTTCTGCTGTAGTTGTACCACTGGTTGTAGTAATTGGTATCAAGACATCCTGCCAGTATCTCTTTAATACTTTCCTCATCAATATATGTCTTTGAGGTGCTGTCACTGGTTTCAACGGTTGATGGAAGTTCAGAAACAGGAGTAACCTCAAGGTCATAGCCCGGATAGTAGTTATGAACGATCACCTCGTTGATATTTGAAATATCTATTTTGCTTTCATTATATATGCCCAGCTTTTTAAGGAGCGCTATAGTATTGGTGAAATTCTCATACACCTCAAGATTACCATATACATATGATATACCGTTCCCGTTATATGAAATAGTTCCAACAGGAAGATGCTCTTTTACATATTCAAAGCTGTAATTCTCCAAAATATCTTTTCTATATGCTTCACTGAGCTCAGGATATGAAAACTCCATTGTGCTTTCAGATTTTGAGACTGTTTCGTAGCTAAGGCTGTGATCAAATGACTTTGCATCAATTTCCTTGATCACATCATCATCAAACACATCAAAATAGCCTTTTTTAAACTCTTCGCTGTCGATTATCCTGCCCAGCTCTGCATCCATTTTTTCGTAAGGAACCGTAATGTATCTGTAAACCTTTTTACCATTCTTTAACCTGTAAAGAATAGTCATTCCATAGCCAAGATTTTCATAGATATCATTCTCGTAGTTCTTATTTTCCTGGATTCTGGTTTTCATACCGGCAGACGCAATATTTACAAAATCAACAATATTGGTAATTACCATTTTTTCCTGAAACTCCGATCCCGTCATATAGACACCGGAGTAATTGTAATTAAACTGCCTGTCGTATTCCAGGATTGAACAACTCTCAATCTTGTCAGGCGCCGGTACGAAGCTGTCAAATCCAAGAAGGTCGCCCTTAAATATCACAAAGATCAGAATAACAATTGCCAGTGCCATAACGGTCTGAGCCATGCCCTTGAAAACACTTCTGATGTTTCCCTCCAGGATAACCTCAGTAATACATCCTGTAACAACAGTGGCAAGCAGCATAATGACACACATCTGTGTAAAGAGCCTGCTGTTCCATACCCCTTCGTAGATTCCATATACTATGATTCCTACACCAAGTGATGCCATGACGCATACGACAATCTTCACAAGCCATCTGAAAGGTCTTATAACAATGCTCTTTCCTGCCCACTCCGCCTGTCTCATTTTAGCAAAAATAAGGACAAATACAAAAGCTATAACTCCTGTAATAAGAATATCCAGCTCTTTTGGCAATAATATACTAAGTGCATTTTGAATGTATTTAAAAGAAACTAATGAAAGATCTTCCCTTCCATCCGCAACAAGGTCTATGTAAATTCCAAATCTGTCATATATTGGAGAAAAGTGTGCCTTGAAGGGTTGTGCATCAGCGTATGTAGCAAAGAAAATTCCTTTAAAAAACATGATCTCTCCCGAAAACAGGATTGAAACAAAGCTGAAAAATGCGGTAAGAAGTACAGCTATCGGCATGGAGCCACTAAGCATGATTGCAAGCACAGTAATATTATAAAACGCAAAGAACAGGTTGAATGCCCTTACTGTCTCTATGAGCACCGACAGATACATGTATCTTCCGTATGCTCCCATACATGCAGCAATGATAAGAGCAATCAGCTCGCATCCCACATACATGATAAGGAATGTGGTAATGGCATTGAAATAATTTCTGGCTATTCTTTGCATCTTAGTTGTAGGCTGGCTTAAGTAAAAATCCAGCTGACTTACATTAAACACATAAGAAAAGCCCTGAAGCGCAAACATAACTGCGATGAAGATTACCAGAACGAATCCAAGCTGTTCCACTCCCATTACTCTTGAAACCGCACGGAGCTTTTCCTGATAAAGTATTGCAGCATCCTGATTGTACCTGAGCGCATAATTTATGGTTCTTGAAACCATCATTATAACGCCAAGAATAAAATATGCCGCAAGGAATGTCAGGGCTATATAGCCGGTCCAAAGTGTTCTATTAAGATATGTCTTATGATTTTTAATTCTCTCACCCAAGGACAAATTTGCGGATGTCATACCCAACTACCTCCGTTTCACTAATAAAGATCTCTTCCAATGAAAGTGCCAGAACCTCGAAGAAAATAGGATTTCCTCTCTGGAATGCGCTTTCTACTTCTTCTCTCTCCCCACGTATGGTAATAGTGTGCAGCCTTCCTCTTGTCTCATGAAGAAGGATGTTAAGTCCGTCCAGTGCTTTTATCTCATCTTCCTCCGATGCAAATACGCACTGAACCTTCTGCATCTTGATCTTCATGTCAGATATATCCTCAGAAAGAATCACTCCTCCTTGATGAATAAGCCCTATGTGATCGCATATATCCTCAAGCTCTCTTAGGTTATGGGATGCAATTATGGGTGTAAGCCCCCTGTCAGCCATCTCTCCTGCAATCAGGCTCTTTACCCCCTGCCTTACCACGGGATCCAACCCGTCAAAGGTCTCATCACAAAGAAGATACTTTGTTCCCGAGCATATTCCCAGCAGAACCGAAACCTGCTTCTTCATGCCCTTTGAAAAGGTATTGATCCTTCTGTTCACATCAAGTCCAAAGCCGCCACATAATTTGTGAAAACGCAGCTTATCGAATCCAGGATAAATGCCCTCATAGAAATTAGCCATCTCACCGGGTGTCGAACCGGGAAGAAAATACTGCTCATCAGAAATATAAAAGATATCTCTCTTAACATCGGGATTATCATAGACAGGTCTTTTGTCCACAAGTACTATTCCTGAATCAGGCTTAATAACTCCGGAGATTATCCTGAGTATTGTACTCTTACCTGCTCCATTTGTCCCCACCAGGCCAAAGACCTCTCCATCAATGATGCCAAGTGAAACACGATTGACAGCTTTAACGTCATCGAATTGTTTTTCCAGATCCATTAATTCAATCATGCTTTTCCTCCCCTACAGTAATCTTTTCAAGATGTTTTGTAATCTCTTCTACAAGTTCTTCCAGTGAAAGCCCGATCTCGTGTGCCTGTGTAAAAAGCTCCACGATCTCTTTTACCAGCTCTGCCTTCTTGTTCTCCATAAGAGAATCATCCCCTTTGACAAAGCCTCCCCTTCCCTTCACCGTGTAGATGAATCCCTGTCTCTCCAGCTCGGCATACGCCTTCTGCACAGTATTGGGATTGGTGGAAAGCTCAACGGCAAGGCTCCTCACCGATGGCATCTGATCTCCCTCCCTGAGGATTCCCTTGTAGATCTGCATTTTGAAGTTTTCAACAATTTGTTCGTAGATAGGTCTGCTATCCTGGTAGTCAATAATCTTCATATTAATACCTCTTTGTGCTCTACACAAAAAAATACAAAGTGTACTATCTGATCTAGTACACTTTGTATTCTAATTCTTTTTTTACCCTTATGCAATTACTTTATTAAAAAAGTATTAACTTTTCCTCTAAAGTCAAACTGCCTCTACGTTTCTTGTTGCAACAACGTCAACGCCGGTGCCTGCAACGTCTTTGATAAGAACATCGCCAATCTTGGCAGGAGCTGCTACAACTGCAGCGTCAATATCCTTCATTACATCAAAGATCTTGCTCTTTGGAATATCGTTTGCAGTCTTAACTGAAACTCTCTCCTTGTCACCGCCTGTGATCTTGACTGTGCTTGTAACGATTCTTGTAGGATTAACTACTTCTTTTCTTGCGTAGATGTCACCCTTGGCACATGTGTTGCCCTTAACTTCCGTAACTTCTCCATTATCTAAAGTAACTGTAAGAAGGCATCCCATGGGACATCCGATACATGTTAATTCTCTGGTTTCCATCAGCTTGTCACTCCTTTTCTATCTTAACAGTGCTGGTAACAATTCTTGTGGGATTGACCACTTCTTTTCTGGCGTAAATATCGCCCTTGGCACATGTGTTA
>JAEEGL011499970.1_pt1 | contig 27546 bp, 15 predicted proteins | sample 9134231 | NCBI WGS metagenome assembly JAEEGL01 (sample SAMN16246548, study PRJNA631951) | gut metagenome | biome: gut microbiome; feature: rumen; material: fiber-attached | host: Bos | place: Iran: Karaj | collected 2018-10
CCCCGAGTTCTTGAACCGTATCGACGAGACCGTAATATTCTCGCCGCTCACGAGGGACGAGATTGCGGAAGTGGTCAAGATTCAGATGCGCGGCGTCAACAAGGCTCTCAAAGAACAGGGCTTGGAGATAATCCTCGACGACGACGTACTCGATTGGATAGCCGAACTGGGCTACGAACCCGAATTTGGCGCACGTCCCGTAAAGCGCGTCATCCAGAAGGAAATCCTCAACAAACTCGCCACCGACATCATCTCGGGCAAAGTCGGCAAAAAGCCGCAAATCCACGCCCGGATGCAGCGCAGCGAGATAGTATTTGAATAGACAGAGTTTGTTTTTTTTTCATAACGTTTATTTAACAAATCCCGGCAGTTTACAGATTTAGACTGTCGGGATTTTTATTATTATCCTAACGCTTTTTTATAAAAGAACTAAATAAACTATCACATTGTATATATTTAAAACACATTTTAACTTAAACAAAAAATTATTAAATTGTTAAATAAATCCAAATAAAACGTATATTTTTAAGTATAGTAAACTTTACAGATGACATTTTTTGAAAAAAAATGTTACATTTTTAATATCGAGTTACATTTGTATGGTTTTTTTATTACATAAACATACAACAAAAATTATCACGTAGCAGAAGTTAATATGTAATATTGCTGCGCGAAATGCGAACCCCATACGATTCGCACGATGCAATGTTTACTAATTGTTTATTTATTACTAAAACCTATGAGAAAAGTTTTTCTGCTGGGATTGTTTATGCTAATGATCCCGTTGGCAATTATGGCTCAAAACGTCAGAGTTACCGGCAAGGTAATAGACGCTTCTAATTCGGAGCCATTGATTGGCGTCAATGTGGTGCAGGCTGGCACCACCAATGGCACTATCACCGACCTCGACGGCAACTATTCAATAGAAGTGCCGTCAACCTCCTCTCTTCAATTTTCTTACATCGGCTATGTCACACAGACCATAGCAGTCAATGGACAGACAAGCATTGTATGCTCATTGACTTCCGATGACAAGGAACTTGAACAAGTAGTCGTTGTGGGCTACGGTACAAGCAAGCGCAGCGACGTTACAGGCTCTATCGCAAGCGTCGGCGAGGACATGATCAAAGAGACTCCCTCGCAAAACTTCACGCAGGCAATCCAAGGCCGCGTGGCAGGTGTGGAAATCAACCGCACCTCGTCCCGTCCGGGTGCAAACCAGCAAATCCGCATCCGTGGTACACGTTCGCTCAATGCGAGCAACGACCCTCTCGTCGTGCTTGATGGCATTCCCTTCGCAGGTAGCATCAGCGACATCGACCCCAGCACCATCAAATCGATGGACATCTTGAAAGACGCTTCATCGACAGCAATCTATGGTTCGCGTGGTGCCAACGGCGTCATTATCATCACCACCGTCAAAGGTTCAAAAGCCGCACCCCTCATCACTTACAACGGCTATGTAGGAGCCACTAAGATTTTCTCCAAATTCCCGATGATGAACGGCTCCAAGTACCTCGCAATGAAGAAAGCAGCCGAAGCCAACGGCGGTCAGTGGGCGGCACTTGGCCCGATGGATGAGGAAGGCGTTGACACCGACTGGCAGGACGAGTTTTTCAAGACTGGCGTTGTAACGAGCCACGACCTCACCATCGGTGCCGGCAGCGAAAACGGCAGTTACACATTCGGTACAAGTTATTATAACGAAACCGGCATCGTGCCCAACCAAGGTTTCAAGCGTATCTCTGTACGTGGTACTTTTGACCAGAACATCAAGAACATCCTCAAAATAGGTATCACCACCCAGAACGCTTACAGCGACGTGGAGGGCGAGGACAGCAACCCGATTTACAACGTTCTCCAGCAAAGCCCGCTCGTATCGCCCACCGACGAGAAAGGCGAGCAGAGGCAAATCATCGAAATCAACGGCTCCGACATCACACGCAATCCGCAACTTTACGACGATGCAGGCGACCTCCACAGCGATCCCCGCAGGACTTTCGCAAGTTACAACAGCGCATACGCAGAGGTAAGGTTCTTCGAGGGCTTCAAATACCGCATGAATGTCGGTTTGAACTACCGCCAGAGCAATCCCAACACATTTAATTCCTTCCAGTCGCCCTACTCCGGCTACAACGAGACCAACTCCAACGGCGACCGTGCATCGGAAACCACCAAAGGCTGGACTATTGAGCATTTGCTCACATTCGACCGCCAGTTTGGCAAGCACAACATCAACGCCGTAGCAATGTACAGCCGCGAACGCACCACTTACGATAGGTTTAGCGTATCGGGCAGCGGCATCTCCGCCGACGCCCTCCAATACTACAACATTGGTCTTAGCGAGGTAAACATTTCTGTTAACCCCGACGGTCAGCAATACTGGCAGCGCGGCCTTATAAGCTACATGGCAAGGGTTCAGTACCAGTTTAACAACAAGTACATGTTCTCTGCAACATTCCGTAGCGACGGTGCCTCTGTATTGGCAGACGGACACAAGTGGCACACCTATCCCGCAGTTTCTTTCGGCTGGAATATGGCCAACGAAAACTTCATGAAATCTGTCGATTGGCTCAACAACCTCAAACTCCGCGTTGGTTACGGCGAGACATCCAACCAGTCTATCGACCCCTACGCCACTCTCGGCTCTATGAAGAAACAGTATTACGTATATGAAGGCGAAAAGGTGATTGGCTACACTCCCAACGCAGTACCCAACGAGTCGCTCGGCTGGGAATACTCTTCTACATGGAACTTCGGTCTCGACTTCGGCGTATTCAACAACAGGCTCACCGGTACTTTCGAGTACTACATCCAGAAGACCAACGACATCTTGATGCAGGTATCTCTGCCCAGCTCGTCTGGTATCGAGGCTTCTTACTGGTCCAACATCGGCAAGACCGAAAACAAGGGCTGGGAGCTCACCCTCAATGGCACCATCATCGACAACAAGAATGGCTGGACTTGGGACATGGGCATCAACATCTACTCCAACAAAAACAAGATCGTAGAGCTTGCCGGCGAGCAGAAGCGTGACGTGGGCAACGGCTGGTTTGTAGGCGAGCCTATCGACGCCATCTACGACTACAAGAAGATTGGCATCTATCAGATTGGTCAGGAAGAACTCGCTGCCGCAGAGTTCCAGGAGGGCAAGCCCGGTCACATCCGCGTTGCTTACAACCTCGAGGACGGCGACCCCGTAGAATTTGATGCCAATGGCATTCCCAACCGTCTTATCAATGGCAACGACCGCTATGTAATCGGCACTCCCGAAGGTGATTTCCAGGGCGGTTTCAATACCACGGTTTCTTACAAAGGCTGGGATTTCGGCATGACAGGTTCGTTCAAGGCAGGCGGCACGCTCATCTGCACACTCTATCAGCCCGCCAGCTACCTAAACTTGATGAATGGCCGTCGCGGCAATATCGATGTTGACTTCTGGACTCCCGAGAACCCCACCAACGACTATCCCGCCATTACAGGTAGCGAGAATCCCCAGTACGGCTCCACGCTCGGTTACTTCGACGCTTCTTACCTCAAGGTACGCACCATGACCCTCGGCTACACATTCCCGAAGGCTTGGGTTGAGAAAATCAAGTTGAACTCTGCTCGTGTATACGCTACTATTTCCAATCCTTTCGTGATGTTCTCGCCCTTCAAGAAGGAGAGCGGTCTCGATCCCGAGCCCAACTCTGTTGGCCGCAACGATACTTCTGTGGAGACTGGTTTGCCGTCGCGTTTCCTCTCGGTCGGCTACAACACCCCGAGCACACGTCAGTTTATTTTTGGTGTAAAACTCACATTCTAATTTCGTAAAACAGAACAAAATGAAGAAAAATATAAAATATATGGTTGCGCTTGCGGGTGGACTTTTGTTGACTACCACTGCCTGCGAGGACATTCTTGAAGAGCAACCGCGTTCTACAATCACCCCTCAGATCATGGAGACCAATCAGGGTTGTGAGAGCGCACTCATCGGACTTTACAGCCACTTGCGCGGCATCTATGGCCCGTTCAACCCCTGGTATTTGGGCGAGCTTGGCACCGACGAGCTTACCTGGGCCAATCAGGTGGGCGCAGGTGATGAGGTTCAGCTCATTGACGACCAGTTGATAACAAAGAACCTCGGACGTATCGGCGCGTTGTATGGCTCGTCAACATTCGCCTACATCAATACCGCCAACGCCATCGTATCTTACGGTACGGCGGGTGGCGTTGACAAGAAGCTCATCGCAGAGGCGAGGGTTATGCGCTGCCACGACATCTTCCTGCTTGTGCAGAACTACGGCGGCATTCCGCTCGACGCAGGTTCGGGCATTGGCGAGTTCAATACCGAGCCCAACCGTAAGTCGGTACGTAATACGGTGGATGAGTGTTACGACTACATGATCAAAGACCTTGAGACCGCAGTTGCAGACCTCGAAGGCGTAACCCGCGATTCAAGGAAAAAAGGTTGCATCACACAGGCTTACGCCCAGTTCTTGCTCTCCAAGGTTTACCTCACATACGCTTGGTATCTCAAAAACAACGGCAAGGGCGGCGAAAACGCTTACTACCAGAAGGCCTACGACATGGCCATGAAGGTGGTGGACAATTCTGGCACAGACGGCAATGCCGGCGCCAACGGTTTTGGTCTCTTGCAGAACTTCCACGACGTAAGCCTTGCCGAGAACGACCGCAACATCGAAATCCTCCTTTACGCCGACCGCAGCAATGAGGCTGGTTACGACTATTCAGAAGGCGCGTCATGGTGCGGCGAGGATGCCAAAGGTAATGTAGTGCCGATGGCTATGCGCTGCTGGTTCGACAACAACATCATCAAAGAGGATGGCAAAAAAGGCAAAGCACTCAAACGCCAGGCTTTGCAGGAATACGGCCGTCCATGGAGGCGCGTTGCTCCCACATACGAAGTGGTTACCAACATCTTCAGCAACAAGGACATCGACTCCCGCTACGAAGGCACTTTCCAGACCAAATGGCTTGCCAACAATGCCGACGCTACCGCATACGGCGTATTGGACCAGCCGTTTAACATCGGCGACACCGTATTCTACATGCCAGGCGTAGAACTCGCCGACGCTACCATCTGCACCATCAGCAGCGACAAACTCAACATCCCCTGTCAGGTGCTTCCGGGCAAGAATTACGCTGTGTTCACTCCTAAATACATGAACCGCGAGTACTATCCGTCGCTCTGGAAGATTGGCGCATGGAGTCCCGACCAAGCCGACGCTTACGCCAATGGTTCGTCGCTCCGTCCATTCAACATCGCAAAAGTTTCGGAGGCATACCTGATTGCAGCCGAGGCTCAGATTATGGGCGCAACCGGCAGCAAATCGGCGCACGACCTTCTCAATGTACTCCGCAAACGCGCTGCATTCCGCTCCGCCAACGACGATGCCAAGAACGCTACTGATGCCGCCGCAATGGAGGCACTTACTCCGTCTAACCCCGACATCGACTACCTCCTCGACGAAAGGATGCGCGAACTCTACGGCGAGCAAATCCGCTGGTACGACCTCGTCCGCACCAAGAAACTCGCTCGTGCCGCCAAGTACAGCATTGCCTCGTTTAAGGGCGACCAACTCCTTGAAGCAGAGGAACACACCCGTCCAGGTCTTGAAGGTCTCACAGACAACAGCCCGCTTTATCTCCGTCCGATTCCGCAAGGCTTCATCGACAATCTCGACATGAGCGACGCGGAAAAGGCCGCTTACCAGAACCCGGGCTATTAGAATTGCTTCATATCCAATTACTTCTCATAAATAAAATGTGATCTCGCACCGCGATTCTTCTTCATAGAGTCGCGGTGTTTTTTTTATGCCTCGTCCACCAAACTAATCACGCCAATATCGTCCACACTCACCATCTCGTCCTCCACCATCTTATGGACTATTTCCTTCAATAAGTCCTCGTCGTATTGTTGGAGACGGTCGATGATGTCGTCAATGTTTAGGGGCGAAGTGCTAAGCGTTTCATACACAGCATCAAACGCCTCATCAAACTTGTCGGCGGACATAATTTTGCGGTTTTTGGAGCGGCAGACGTCGCACTCGCCGCAGTCTTCGCCGTTGGTCTCGCCAAAATATGCCGTCAACTGTCGCGAGCGGCACACCTGGTCGTTAAGACAATACTTAATCATGGCATTGATGCGCGCCTCGTAACGTTTTTTGAGGTCTTCGTAGGTTTCGGGACGGATAATGAAACCGCGATCCTCCACCCTGTCGCAGCATAATATTAAATAAGGTGTGCGTTTCTGCGGAATGTAGTCGATTACCTTTTGCTGGCGGAGAGTTTTGAGGTAGGTTTTCACCACTTCCACGCTGCACTTCTCGTTGTAGGCGATGCGGGTTTCGTCGATGGGGACATAATTGCCAAAAATACCCTCGTAGTTTCTCAGCAGAATCTTGATGAAATAATCGAACCTCGCGTTCGCCACCTGAAACTTGTACAAATCCTCTCTGCTCACCGTAAACATCACCTTTGACGGCGTAAAAACCTCGTCGGTGGTCTCGATGTAGCCGTTTCGCTGAAGGATTTTCAACGCACTTAGCAACTGCATCTGATTGAACCCCCATTTCTGCGAAAACTCATACATATTGAAATCCATCATCATGCCCGCACCCGTGCCAATAGGGATGTCGTTGGCGAGGGCGTTATAGACGGTCTGAATAAACTTTTTCTCCGGGAACGAATTGGTCAAATTGCGGCGGAGGTTGGAGATGTCCCTTTCGTCGTAGAGCAGCACGGCGTATGCTTTTTTCTCATCGCGACCGCCACGCCCAGCCTCTTGAAAATAGCCTTCCACGCTGTCGGGCAGGTCTATGTGAACCACCACACGCACATCGGGCTTGTCTATGCCCATTCCAAATGCGTTGGTGGAGCAGATGACGCGAATTTTGTCGTTTTTCCACTGCGACTGCCGGTAATCCTTATATTCAGGCGTAAGACCCGCGTGAAAATAGTCGGCGGAAATACCCGACCTTTGCAGAAACTCCGACGCCTCCTTGGTGCGCTTGCGGTTGCGCACATACACGATGCCCGTGCCCGGCTGCGCGTTGAGTATGCGGAGCAGATAATTATTCTTGTCGGCAACCTTGCGGACAATGTAAATCAGATTTTTGCGGGCAAAACTCTTGCGGAAGAGGTTTTTCTGCTTAAAATGCAACTTGTCCTGGATGTCGTCCGCCACTTCGGGCGTGGCAGTGGCGGTAAGGGCAAGGACGGGAACATCTGGCAGGAGGTCGCGGACATCGGCGATTTTGAGGTACGACGGACGGAAGTCGTAGCCCCACTGCGAAATGCAATGAGCCTCATCTATGGCGAGTATGCTCACCTTCATCTGTTTTAGTTTTTCGAGAAACAACTCTGTGGAAAGCCTTTCGGGCGACATGTAGAGAAACTTGGTGTCGCCATATATGCACGAGTCAAAAGCCGTCTGGATTTCACGTGCGGTCATGCCCGAATAAACAGCGGCGGCCTTCACGTTGCGGCGGCGGAGATTTTCCACCTGGTCTTTCATGAGCGCGATAAGAGGCGTGATCACAATGCACGTGCCTTCCTTGGCGAGAGCCGGCACTTGGAAAATGATACTCTTGCCGCCGCCGGTGGGCAGGAGGCCGAGGGTGTCCTGATTGTGGTCGGCAACGGAGCGGATGATGTCTTCCTGCAACGGACGGAAGGCGTCGTAACCCCAATATTTCTTTAATATGTCGCTGTATATGCTCATAACTTTTACAAAAACGGTTTGGTTTGCTGTTGTTATCGTCTGGAAGACGAAATATCTATAACCCTGTACATTGGCGACGTAGCCGTTAATGTGCAGGGATTTAAATGAAAATGCCATGACAAATATAATGATTTTGGGTAAAATGCCGTTGTTATTTGGCAAATTATTTGTAATTTTGCCGAAAATTTTTGATTAGTACAAAATGCTTCGAAAAATATATCTTATGCTCTTTGCCCTCGCGCTGAGCGTGGCGGGCATGGCGCAGCCGCTTTTTACGATAGACGGCAAAGAAGTGTCAGCCAGCGAGTTCCGCCACGAGTGCAGGGACTACGTGGAGGAGGCGGACACCTTCGGGCTGTATTCGTTGATGCTGGATTATGCAGATTACAGGCTCTTAGTGCACGATGCCAAGACCAAATCATACGACACCACGACGCAATTCCGCAACGCAATGCAGTATTACGGCAATATGCTGATGCTTGAACACATCGCCAAAAATCCCCGTAATCAAGCCCTTATAACTAACATTTACCAACATTCAGCCTACCAGTACAAGGTATGGGCGGCGCGTGTGGACATCTACGCCAACTCCGGACACGACACCTCGGCGGCGTACAATAAGGCACTCAGGCTCATCGAGCGCATTGGCAACGGACGCAGATTTGAGGAGGCGGCAATCCAGATGTCAGACTCCCCGCAGACCAAATACGACGGCGGCTATTTAGGCTGGGTGTCGCCGATAGACATCAACGTCGGCGCGGAGGCGTTGGATTACATCTTCCAGCATTACAACGACGCACAAATCTCGAAGCCGATACGTTGCGGCGATTCTTATTACGTCATCAAGGCCGACGGACGGCGCAGCGCGATAGCCGAGGTGAACATCTCGCCTATTATCATCAGAAAACTGTCGCGCCACACCGTCAACGATTCGCTGCGGGAATTGATGAAAAACATCAGCAACGACCTCAAATCCGGCAAAAACTTCGACGACCTCCAGCAACGCTACTCCGACATCAAATATTCGGAGCAGATGTCCCTTGCCGCCGCCTACCGCAAATATTCCACGCAAATAGCAGACATCCAAGATGTTGGCAAATGTTCGGAAGTAATCGAAACACCCAACTTCTACCTCATTGCAAGGCTCAACTCGCAGACACCGCTCAACGCCGACAGCCACTACCGCAAGATGCTCGACTCGCGCATCTGGGGCACCGACCTTTTCAACCAATGCCACGACCAATTCCTTGATTCTGTGCGCGAAGCGTCCAACTACCACAAGACCGCAAAGTTAGACAAAATCTGCCGACTGATGCCCGACTCGACGATTTTTGAGGCCCAATGGGAGCCAAACCTCAATACCTCCGCTCTCGACGGTGAATTGATGAGTTTTGGCGGCAAATCCTATTCGCTGCGCGACTTTGCCGAATACATCCGCACCACGCAGTACAGCACAGGCTACACCAAAATCAACGAATATGTAGCACACCGCTACGACGACTATCTCGACATGATAACGCAGCAGGCGGCTACCAAGATGGTGTGCGGCAGCAATGATTACAAGCAGCAGATGAAATACTACACCGACCTCCTTTACTACGAAATGTACAACCCCTTCAAGGCATTTGCCGCCAACGCGAAGGACTCGGCTAAGGTGTATAATTTCTACCGAAGCAGCCACCTCTCGTTTAAATCGAGCCACGTACTCAACATCAGGTTCTACGACTATTTCAACGAGCAAAACCGCAAAAAAGCCTCAAAACTTGCCGCCGAACTCACCGCCGATCCAAAATACGCCGCCAACCCGTCGGTACTTAAAAGCGGCGACGCCGGCACGTTCCAAAAAGGCGACAACACCTTGGCAGACAAGATAATAGACGATTACGACCACGGACACTATGGCAAAGTGTTCTTCTTCTCGGAGCAGCACACGCTGGCGATAGTTGACATCGAGAAAAAGCCGGAGGAACTGCCCTTGCGTGAGATTTTCCCAAATGTCGCGCCGCTGTATTTCGAGAGCCAGAAGGAAACCTACATCCAGCAACTCCGTCAAAAATACAACCTCCAAATCAAGACAGACGCGCCACAAATATTGGCGACATTGTTCTGATTATCAAAACATTAAAAGATTATTATGACAACACACACAATACACCTTATCGCGGCGGCATTACTATTGGCAATAACCGCCGTATCGTGCGGCGACGAAGACATACACGGCGGCAAAACGCCAATTGCGCGGGTATATGACAGTTACCTGTACTACGAAGACCTCGGCGACCTCGTGCCCAAAGGCATGTCGCCAGACGACAGCGCGCACCTCGTAAAACAATACTCGCAAGTGTGGGCAAAGCAGCAACTGATGATAAAAAAAGCCGAACTCAACCTCACGCCCGAACAGATGGACGTGCAGAAGCAACTCGACGAATACCGCAACAACCTCTTGACATACAAGTACAAAGACGCTTTCGTGAAGGCAAACCTCGACACCGTGGTTACGCAGGAGCAGATTGTGGAATATTATCACAGCCACCCCGAAGATTTCATCCTCAATACGCCAGCCGTGAGGTGCATCTTCATGCAGATACTCGACGCGCCGGAGGACGTGTATAACGCGCAACGCCTCCTCAACTTCCATTCGGAGAAAGACTCGCTCGCATTGCTCGAATTTAGCCGCGACAAAGCCACAAAATTTGAAAACTTCAACAACCGCTGGGAGACACTCGCCCAAGCGTCGAGGCAGATGCCGACGGCAGTGTCAGAAAAAGACATCGCGCTCAAAGTACACGGCATCATCCGCGTATCAGAAGGCACATACATGTACCTCCTCAAAATCCGCGACTACATGGCCGTAGGCGACGTGATGCCATACGAAATGGCGGAGCCATCCATCTCGATGATACTGCTCAACAAGCGCAAAACCGCAATCATCAACAAGTTGGAACAGAGCATCTTCGACAACGCGCTCCAAAACAAAAACCTCGAATACTATTCGCCTAACAAAACAACAAAAAAATAGAAACAACAAAAGCACATATCACCCATAATGAAACGTTTGAAAACTAACATAGCGATTGTAATTGCAGCGATGGCAGCACTGCCCGCATCGGCGCAGCAACCCGCCGCCGGCGACACCATCATCGTGGACCGTGTAGTGGCGGTGGTAGGCAACAGCCCGGTACTCGAATCGGCGATAGAGTCGCAATATTTCCAAGCCAAGGCGCGCAACGTGCAGACCGACAAATGCAAAATATACGAGGACATGCTCTACCAAAAACTCCTCGTCTCGCAGGCAGACATCGACTCGCTCACCGTTTCCGAAAAACAGGTGGACGCCGAAATCCAAAACCGTCTGCAAGGCTTCATCAACCAACTCGGCGGATTGGAAAAGGTGGAGGAATATTTTAACAAGCCTCTCGGCGAGATCAAAGAAGACCTCCGCTCCGTTACCGAAGACCAACTCCTCGCCCAACTCGAGCGCGAGGAAATCACCAAGGATATCAAGGTAACACCATCGGAAGTCAACAATTATTACCGCAAGTTGTCCAAAGATTCGCTGCCGCTGATAGACCTCGAATTTGAGTTGAACCAAATAGTTTTTTACCCCGAAATATCCAGCAAGGACATCGAGAACGTCAAAAAACGCCTTGCCGACATCAAGGACGAAGTGCTGCACAAGGGCGCATTGTTTGAGACCAAGGCGATACTTTACAGCGAAGACCCCGGCTCGGCGGCATCGGGCGGCGAACTCGGCTTCATGTCGAGGAACGAACTTGTGCCAGAATTTTCGGCTGCGGCGTTCAAACTCAAACGCGACTCAATATCCGACATCGTAAAATCTGAATACGGATACCACCTCATCCAGATGATAGACCGCAAGGGCGAGCGCATCAACGTAAGGCACATCCTGATGAAACCAAAATTCACGCCCGAAGCCAAGCAACGCGCCAAGCAACACGCCGACAGCGTATATAACGCCATCAAAGCCGGCACGATAACTTTTGAGGACGCGGCGCGTCTCTACTCTCAGGACGACAAGTCAAACAAAAACGGCGGACTGATGATGAACAGTGGCACTGGCTCCACAAAGTTTCAAGTGGACGACATCTACCCCACCAACTATTACAACATCAAGAACCTCAAAGAAGGCGAATACACGCGGGCATTCGAGAGTTTCGACAACAAGGGCGCAACCATATATGTGATCATCAAAGTGAAAACCAAGATAGAGCCGCACATAGCCAACATCGAGACCGACTACCAGGTAATCCAGGACATGGCTCTCAACCAAAAATACCGCGAGGCATACGACAAATGGATTTCCGAAAAATCCCAAACAACGTACATCAAAGTATCCAACGACTACAAGAAATGCCCCTTTGAGTACGACGGATGGCTGCACAACGAATTGAAACGATAAAAACAACACCAACAATGACAGAATACAAGAATGACGTAGAGGCCGCCGACAGCCTCAAAGAACGCCACGACCGCCTCATGCAAGAAATTGGCAAGGTGGTCTTCGGACAAGACGAAATCATCGAGCAGGTGCTCACGGTGATGTTTGCGGGCGGACACTGCCTGCTCGTAGGCGTGCCGGGACTCGCCAAGACGTTGCTTGTAAACACCATCTCCAAAGTGCTCGACCTCAAATACAGCCGCATACAGTTTACGCCCGACCTGATGCCGTCAGACATCACGGGTTCGGAGATTTTGGACGACGACCGCCGTTTCAAATTTCTCAAAGGCCCTGTTTTCGCCAACATCATCCTCGCCGACGAAATCAACCGTACTCCGCCAAAAACGCAGTCGGCATTGTTGGAGGCGATGCAAGAATACACGGTAACAGTGTCCGGCAACAATTACAAACTCGACGAGCCGTTTTTTGTGCTGGCTACCCAAAACCCTGTGGAGCAGGAAGGCACGTACCCGCTGCCAGAGGCGCAATTGGACCGCTTCATGTTTAACGTAATACTCGACTACCCCGCCCTCGACGACGAAATCACCATCGTAAAAAACACCACGTCAAACACTTCCGCAGAAGTAAGCAAAGTGCTTTCGGGCGAGGAAATGATGTTTTACCGCGGACTGATACGCCGTGCGCCGATTGCCGACAACGTAATCAAATACGCCGTAACCCTCGCCGCCAAGACCCGTTGCAACACCGCGACCGCCCATCCTGACGCCACCCGGTACCTCAACTGGGGCGCAGGCCCTCGTGCATCGCAGTACCTCGTAATCGGTGCCAAAGCCCACGCATTGCTCCACGGCAAATATTCGCCCGACATCGACGACGTGCAGGCTGTCGCGCTCCCCGTACTCCGCCACCGCATCGTGCGCAACTACCGCGCCGAAGCAGAAGGCATCACAACGGACGATTTAATCAAGAGATTTTTCTAAACAAAAATTTAACATAAAAAATTTATAAAATTTGTTTTGCGAATCGTATTATTGATTATATTTGCGCACTTTTTTGGAGAGAATATAACAATAGTACAAACCCTATAAAACATAAACGCTATGTATTGGACATTGGAATTGGCTACGAAATTGGAAGATGCGCCCTGGCCCGCTACCAAGGACGAACTGATTGACTACGCTATGCGCTCGGGCGCGCCGATGGAACTCATCGAGAACCTTCAAGAAATCGATGACGACGGCGAGATCTACGAAGGCATAGAAGACATCTGGCCCGACTATCCAAGCAACGACGACTTCTTCTTCAACGAGGAAGAATACTAACAAAAAAATCAGCGGAACGCCTTGCAAAAGAGTTCCGCTGATTTTTTATATTACGTATGGAGTATCCTTTACTTAACTGTCTTCACTACGCCTGTGAACACCGGTATTCCTTCCATGCTAAGCACGTAGGCAAAATCGCGGTCCACTACGAAATCTTCATAGACATCCTCCCACGTTTGTTCGCCAACTGCATTGTCCTTCATCACCACCACAGTAACTGCCGCGCCCTCAATGCCTTTGCGGGCTACTTCGAGTTTGGTAACATGGATAATATCTTCGCAATGCACATCATGGTCTGTCAAAGTTGAAAAATCGCAGACATACGGCACAAAAAACTTCACCACGCCCATCTTCTGGACAGCCTCCTGTATCTTGGAATCGAATTTTGCCTCAAATTCCGGGAACAGGCAACGGGTGTGATACAAGTATTCGTGCTCAGGATAGGTGGTAACTTCCTTATAGTAGTACGTAGTCTTATCGTTGAGTACATCCTCTGTATATACCTCTTCGAGGGTGTGTCCATCCTTCGGCACGAAGAATGTCAAATCCAGCCCACCATTGGTCTCGGTGTGAAACTTGCGGTAGGTCTCTGTCTCAAACGCCCTGCCATAGAGATAGACGCCTTGAAGCATGTTGACGGATGTTGTGGATTTGTCGTAATTGACAAAATCATACTTCTTGTCTGTAAGCGGATACTCCTCGCCACCGCTCCAAATGTCGCGGAGATAAAGCACATTCATAAGCAGGATGGCTGTGTTCTCGTCCAAATCAAAAGTCGGGTTGAGCAATCCGTTGGTCTCTTGGGAGATGTAGGATTTTACGAGTTCATTGACGTTGGTATTGTCAAAATCCATGCTCAACACATCGGCGAAATACGCATGGTTGAGTTCCCTAAGCTCTTCTTCTTTGGCGGGTACGTCGTTACGCAACCAGAGCGAATTGACGCACTTGATAAGGTTTTTTGCCTTGTCTGGCGACGTAGAGTACGGGTCGGTGGAAGTTGGGAAGTAGTTGATGGGGATGTCGAGAGTTCGATTCATGAGGTAGCACAACGAGCGCATGTTCATTGTGCGGAGTTCGTCGAGAGTGACGCCAAGAGCGTCGAGGAGTTCCTGACGTGTGTCGCCATTGGCGCAGTCGGCAGACATTGCCAAAGCGATGAATACGGAGAGCGGCGATACTGCAATGTTGCCGTCGCCCTCAGTGCCGATGGTAATGGCGGCCTTGCTGGAAAACTTGGCTACCTTGGCGGCAAAATTCTTGAACTCGTCGGTTCTGAGCCATGTGATTGTGTTGGTTTCGGCGAGTTCATCTACCATCACTTTCTTGCCGAGAGTTGCCTTTTCGATGGCAGACAATTCATTCGGGTCGGGGTTCTCGACATTCGGGTCGGGGTTCACGACGTTGGAAGGCTCGTCTGTATTGCTGTCCTTGTCGCAGGACGGTACTGCGATTAGCAGCATTGCTGCCATTAGCATCGCACTGATTACCTTAGATTTTTTCATATTATAGTTGTTTTATAATGGTTAATAATATGTGTTTCAGTCAATTATGTAGTTGTTTATTTTTATGCGGGGAAGGTTGGGTTGCTATTCGATGCTCTTGACTACGCCGGTGAAAATTGGAATATTGTCCTTGCTGATGACGTAAGCAAAATTGCGGTCAACAACAAAATCTTCATAGATGTCCTTGTAAATCTCCATACCAGGACCAGCCGCGCCTTCCATCATCTCAGCCGTAACAGCCGCGCCCTCAATACCGAAGCAAGTCACTTCAAGTTTGGCGATGTGGCGGATTTTGCTGCAATACACCAAATCGTCAGTCAGGTTGGAGAAGTTGCAATCGAGCGAGAAAAACTTATTGACGCCCATCTGCTTGATTACGTCTTGGATGTATCCGTCGAAACCAGCATTGTATTCAGGGAACAGGCAACGAGTGTGAAACCTGTAAGTGGTGTCGCCGTGTTTTTCGGAGTAAATGTACTGCGTGGGGTCGTTGAGGACTTCGGTGGTGTAGATGTCGTCGAGGGTGTAGCCGTCTTTGGGCACGAAGAATGTGAGCGCGATTTTCTCATTGGTGTATGTCACAAACTTGCGGAATTTGGCGGTCTCCACTGCCCTGCCACCGAAATGATTTCCCTGGAGCAGCTGGGTGGATTTTTTTGACTTGTCGTAATTGACAAAATCGTACTTTTGGTCGGTCAGGTCGAGCGCGTAGCCATACTCGTCCCAAACATCACGGAGATACACCACGTTCATCAGCACGAGGAGGGTTTCGGGCGTGAGTTGGAGATTTGGACTCAGGAATCCGCGTGTCTCATTGGCGATGTACGAAGTGATGATTTCGTTGACATCGCTGCCGCTGAAATCCATGCGGAACAGGTCGGTATGGAATAGGTCGGCGAGCGACTGAGTGCCGGATTCCTTCACATTCACGCCGTCCTGAACCCAGAGCGAATTTACACACTTGATTTCGTTGTAGCGATTGTTTTCACTTTCATACGGGCGGATTCTGTTGCAGACGTAGCAGAGATGCTTGATGTTGGCCTTGAGTTCGTCGTAGGTGATGCCCATAGCGTCGAGAATCTCCTGACGGGTGTCGTCGGCTGCGGATTCTGCCGCCATTGCCAACGCCATGAATACGGAGATTGGCGATACTGCGGTGTTGCTGCCGTCATCGTTGGTGCCGATGGCTACTGCGGCGGCGTTGGAGAATTTGGACACCTTGCTTGCAAAGGTCTTGAACGGGTCGGTCCATGTGAACTGCATCACGTCGTAGTAGTTTTCGGTCTCAAAGAGAGGGGTCTTGGCGGCAATCTGCGCCTTCTGGATGGCCTTGACGTTCTGCTCCTTGTAGCCACTGGGATCTACCACAGGCTCGGTGTATTCTACGGGGTCGGTGTCGTCATCCTTGCAAGAAGGGAGTACGAGCATCGCAGCCATCGACGCTGCAAAGATAGTTTTTGAAATGTTCATGTTATTATTTTTTATTATTTGTTATAAAATATTTGAGTTTGTTTTATATCTATAACACATGAGACATTCAATACCCTATGAGAATTTCAACAAAAAATATTTGGGCCTACAAATTTTCAAAATGCTTCACCGGTCCATGCCCCTTTCCTATCTTGTATTCTGCGCCAGCCGCCAACGCCTTGTGCAGATACTCCTCGGCTCTTGCTACGGCATCTTCTATCGTACAGCCGTGCGCCAAATGAGATGCAATGGCAGCAGACAACGTGCAACCCGTACCGTGAGTGTTGACGGTGTTGACGCGGCGCGAAGGATAATAAGAAATCTTGCCCGAAACGGTATCAAACAACACGTCGATTAATTCGTCGGCGTCCTCCAAATGTCCGGCTTTCAACAATATAGAACTGCCAGCGATGTCGGCAAGTTGCCGGGCGCAGTCGGCAAGTTGAGATTGCGAGGTGATGCTTGTGCCGAGCAAAACCTCCGCTTCTGGAATGTTGGGCGTTATCAGCAACACCTTGGGCATCAGATTGTTGCGCAGGGCGGAGATGGCTTCGGGTTGCAAAAGTCGATGCCCCGACGTGGAAACCATCACGGGATCGAGAACGATGTTTTTGGTGGGCGACATATCCAAAACCTCCGCCACGGCATCAACGGTTTCGGGTTTGGAGAGCATACCGATTTTGATGGCATCCGCGCCGATGTCCGAGAATACGGCGGATGCCTGCGCCTTGATAATTTCTGGCGGAATGTCGTGGACGGCTGTTACGCCCAAAGTGTTTTGCGCGGTAACGGCGGTAATCACGCAGGCGGCGTAGCAACCATTTGCGCTGATTGCCTTGATGTCGGCTGGAACGCCCGCGCCGCCGCCGCTGTCGGTACCGGCTATCGTAATTACTTTGTGGTATTGTTTCATTGTTTTTGGATTTTAAGAGTCTGATTGCCAAGGCGTATGATATAGACACCTGTGCGCAAGGCGGCAAGCGAGAGTTCAATGTTTTCGCCTTTTGACACGCCGCCTACGCGCTGCGACATCACCTTGCGCCCCGCAAGGTCGTAAACCAATATTTCCGCCTGGCTGATGTCGTGTGGGGCAACGATATACACGACTCCAGAAGTGGGATTCGGATAGGCTACAAGTGTTTCTGACGACGGATTGAGTTCGGCTGTGGGGGTAGTCGTAGTCGTGTGGTTGAGGTCGATAACGATGCTGTTGCCAATGCCGGAAGTCGCACCGCCTTCATAGACATTAAGCACGTAAAATGTGTAAGTGTTGCCATTTTGCAAATGGTAATCGTAACTCCTTGATGCCGTGTCGCTTATAGATTGTACAAGGTCGTCGTTGCAATACACCTCGTAACCGGAGATTTTGGGCGAATCGGCGTTGTTTTTTGGTCCGCCGTCTATCGAAATGTCGTCGAGACAAACAGCCGTGGAATTTCCCGTCTCGGTAACGTGGCTAAAATTGATATATATCGACGAACCTGCATATTCATCAAGGGACACTTTGTATTCCTGCCAATCGCCAGAGATTTCAAACCTGGCAACCTCCCTGTATCGCGTCGGCTTGTTGTTTTGGCTCACCAACAACGTGGAAACGCCGCCCTCCGACTTCGCCCAAAATCTCAATGTGTCGCCGGCATTGATGGTAAGTTTTGATATGGTGAGATAATCGTTGGTAACACCATAATTGGAAGTCTTGCTGACAACGCAGTTTGAGCCGCTATGGGCATCTGAGGTCGATGTTAATTGCCATGCCGACATGTCGTTGTCCATATCGATATTGGCGATAAAAACATCGTTGATCTCCTTGTCGGTAAGCATGTTGTCGAAATCCTCGGCAAAGGTTGGCAACGTTTCAGGCTCGCGCATCTGCTGCCACGAAAGATATGCAAGAGTGCTGTCGGGAGCAAGCGTAGCACTCACAACGGCTGGCAGATAATATTCGCCGAGGTTGAGAGGATTGTAGGGCATTATTTCGGTAACATGAGAGCCGAGCGCAAGATACTGTTGCAGTTGGTTTTCAGGTTCGGGATATAAGTTCCATGCCTTGGAAACCATTTGGAAAAAATCGTTGACAGGCTCGTTGCAATCGGCATATCCGCCGCTCAACACACCGACCACTTGTTTTTTGGCGTTGAGCAGCGACGCGCCCGACGAGCCGCCTTCCGTGGTGCCGACGTCCCATTTTGCCACGTGCCAATGGCAAAACGTGTTGTAATGCACCTCTTTGTCTTCTTCGGGGTAAGAGTCCTGATAGACAGGCGAATATGCAATGGAAACTTTTTTGACGTCGCCCTGCGGATGATGCACCGCCGCCACATTGTCAAGATTTTCTGTCTCGGAGATAGACAGCCCGGCGTAATACGGCTCGTAACTGTCGGGGATTGCCTTGTTGAGTTTCAGCAGCGCGAAGTCGAGCGTGGGGTATTCTTTGCTGGAAGTGCGCCCCTGCTTGTCGGTGTACGCCTTTTTGGGCGCGGTGGCCACAATCGTTGCGCCAGTCATGGTGTTGTAATTGTATGGCATGTTGCGCGAAGTGCAGGTGGGCAGTTCATAATTAAAATACACTATGGTATTGCTTGCCGCCTCGTCGCTGCACAAGCAATGCGCGGCGGTGAGCACGTATGGAGTTTGGTCGCATTGGACGTTGTTTACAATAGTGCCAGTGCAGAGCATCGTCTGACCATCAGAATCGATGCTCAGCAGCACGGTGGCATGTTTGATGTCTTGAAACGCCTGCCCCTCGTCGCAGTTGATGTTTACTTCCGTAGAGCAAGAAGCATTGTACTGAGTGGATTTGGAGGTCTTGCCAAAAGCGTTGGCGTAGTCGTAACAGATTTTCGTTATCTTAAAATCCTTCTGTTCAACTCCCTGTGGCACAAACAGTTCTATATTCAAAGTGTCGCCCGCTATCTGCCGCATTATTTGCGAAGAATTTTGGGAAGTCAACGCGCCAAGAATGTCGTCGCGGTCGTTGTTGTAGAGATACAACTCGCTGCCGTGGCTGATTACGAGGCCTTCTGTCCTGATGCCAATGGAATACGCGCCCTTGGACGTCAACATCAACGTATAAAGCGTGCCGCCGTCGATGTCGGTAGCGGTGGCATCCTGCATAAAATCGATGTCGCAGGGCAGCAGGTTGCCAAAATATGCGAGCCCCTTGGGATTGATTTCGGCGTTTTTAGACGACGGCGGCGGGTCGATGCGGATTGTTTTAGGCACGGACATTACAGACATGCGGCTGCTCTTAGGCGGTCGCGCCACCTCAATCTGAGCGGAGGAGGCTAACGTGGCGAATGTTAACGCCAATAATATAAAAAAGTTCTTCATTGTATATGCAAAATGTATAACGTGGCAAAGATAATTATAAAGTGTGATTATGTTTACAATAAATTTGCAAAAAAAATATAATTGTATTTCAGATTTTGGCGGCTGTTTGTTAATTTTGTAGCGGATTTTAGATGTTATCACACAATGAAAAAACGAATCTTAACAATAATGATGGCGTTGGCGTGCTGTGTAGGCTCTCTTAACGCCCAAAACGTTATCAAAAACGAGACATTTGTAGCCATCGGCGGCGTCAAGATGTATCTGCACAAGATACGCCCCGGCGAAACCATCGAGGCCATCGCCAAGGCGTACAACACTACTGTTCAGATAATTAGCATGAACAACCAGCATCTCAACGGCAAATTTCCGGAAGGCGTGATGCTCCGTATCCCCGTGGACGCCGACAACAAGACCGGCGGCAGCACACAGGAATTTGCATACCACAAGGTGGAGAAAAGCCAGTCGCTCTACGGCATCGCGCACAAGTACGGCGTGAGCGAGGACGACATCATCCGTTACAACCCACAGGCGGCAAACGGCATCAAGACCGGCGAAACCCTGAAAATTCCCGTCGGCAACGTCCAAAACCCCGACCGTCAAAACCTCAATTTCGTATATCACACCGTCAAGAGCAACGAAAGCGTCAATTCGATTTGCTCGTTGTACCACGTGGACGTCAACGACTTCTACAAGTACAACCCAAAATCTAAGACGAGTTTCAAGGAAGGCGACGTGGTGGTGCTGCCCAAGACAGAATCCTTCTACGAAGGTCAGACGGAGGACGGCTCCGAGGTGGCAAAAGGGAACATCGACCAGACGGACATGATAAGGATAGAAGCCGCCAAAAATCCCGACTACACCTCCTGCGAGACTTACCATTACTCCAAGTCGAAGACCATCCGCGTGGCTCTGATGCTGCCGCTCAATCTCGCAGCCAACGAGTCAAAAATGTCGGCATACGTCAACGACCCCAACAAAAACAACCTCGCCGCCAAAAACACGGAAAACATTTTTGAATTTTACGAGGGTACGCTGATGGCGATAAGGGAGTATCAGTTAAGCGGTTACAACGTACAACTCGACGTATATGACACCGAGCGCAGCGGCAACGAGGCAAAGATTAACGAAATTTGCAACGACCCGGAACTCAAAAAAGCCGACCTCATCATCGGACCACTCTACACGGAAAACGTTACGAGGGTGGCAAAATTCGCCAAAGACAACCAGATTGCGATGGTGTCGCCCTTTGCAATCAAGAACGAACTCTTGAAAGACAATCCGTATCTGTTCCAGTTTACGCCGAGCGCACCTACTTCCATAGAGGAGACGGCGCAGTTTTTTGCCAACATGACCGACTGCAACCTAATCCTGCTCCACAGCGCGGAGGGCAAATTGAAGCCAGCCGAAATCACCATGCTCCGCAATTACAGAAACATCATCAACTCAATCAACAATCTGCCGCTCAAAGAGATAGACTTTGACAACGGCGGAAACAACATCCTCAAATCCGCGCTCAACCAGACCGAAACCAATGTAATCGTAGTTACAAGCAGCGACGACGAGGTGTTTATCTCCAAGATCATCAACTACTTGACCAACCTCCAAAAGAACGAGCATTACAAAATAGTGCTTTTGGGAGCGCAGAGTTGGGAGAAGGTCAACAATATCGACGTGGAATTTTTGCAGAGCATGAATTTCAGTTACCGCTCAGCCAATTTCATCAACTACACCAATGACAAGGTGCACAACTTTGTGTCGGATTTCAGGGACAAGTTCAACGGCGAACCGGCGATATATGGTTTTGCGGGCTACGACATCGCCAACTACTTTATCGGCGAACTGGCGCACAAAGGCAAATACTTCCACTTCTGCCCCCCGACCAACGCCTCCAAAGGTCTCGCCTACAAATTTGACTTCCAGAAAGTTTCGCCCCTTGGCGGCTATGAAAACCACACCAATTATGTACTGCAATACAGCGAGCGGTTCACATTGGAGGAGGTGGAATGACTGTTAACTAATTAATAATAACCTTAAAATCAGGATGCCATGAAAACTATCGACAGACTGCTAAGCATGATGGCGGTGATGGCGCTGGGGATGACCCCTCTGGTGTCGTTATCGCAGGTGGACACATTGCCCATCAACGACCGCGAAATACTCGGCAAAGACAATATCAGCCTCGACGCGTCGGAATCAGAAAAACTTATAATCGACGCCAGCCGAAGCACCAAGTCGGTGGATGAACTTCCTGTAACGCTCTACATCATTTCGCACGACGACATCATTCAAAACGGGTGGGTTACCCTTTGCGACGTCCTAAAAACCGTGCCGGGCATCCGTGTATCGCAGCCACATTCGGGCGAATTTGGCGAGGCGTTCATACAGCGCGGAATGATGGGCAACACCTACACAAAAATCCTCATCAACAATGTGGACATCAAGCCGGCGGTGCTTACGGGCATGGTATTGGGCGCAAACATCCCCGTAAGGCAGGCGGAGCGCATAGAGATTATCTACGGCCCCGCCTCGGCGAGTTATGGCAACGATGCCTGTGGCGGCGTCATCAACATCGTAACCAAGGATGACATCGAAAAGCCCTTCGCCATGGCAGACATCATGGCGGGCACTGGACAATACCACTACGTCAACTTCATGGCGGGCGGCAAATTCGGCAGGGGCAAGCACGTGGCGCAGTTTTCGATATACGGCAGCAACCTCCGCTACAAAGACATGAACATCACCGACTACGACAAGGACGACATCTTCAACCGCTGGAATTTTTACGAGCAGCGCGGCGACCGATTTGTCTATAAGGACGCAGACGGCGAACACAACATCTCGCCCAAGGAAATCACCGAGGACGTATTGAACAATCCCCAAAAACTTTTCCAACTCCAGCAGTACAAGGAGATTGTGGGCTACAACGCCAAGTGGGTGGGCGACCTTTCGTACCCCGAATTTTGCAAAATCGGACAAGAGGCGGCACAGGCGGGCATCGAGGTCAAATACCGCGGACTCAGAATCACTTACAACTACCTTTTCAGGAAGGATTTTTCCAACCTTGGGCATACGCCGATGCTCTTTGGGTATTCTGACCCCGACAACATGATGGGCGAGCGCATCATACGCGCCGCAGCCATTGGCGACTGGAAGTTTGGACGGCTCTCCACCAACACCGTGCTGAAATACGTCTTTTACCGCATGGACCAAAATTCGCAGCGCGATGTCTGCTACTCCAACCTCCGCCAATACATGTACGGCGCGGGCGACGACATAGGATTTGAGGAAAACCTCACCTTTGAGGCCAACGACCACCTGGCACTTTCGGCGGGCATGTCGTACCAATATTCGGGCCTTCTGCCCACCACCAACGAATCGCCAAACAAGTTTGACTTCAGTTCTTACAAGTCGTTCGCCACAAAGGTCGACTACACAGACCCGTTGTTCGGCGACTTCGGCATATACCCACACACGTATTCCACCTTCGGCACATACGGACAGGCGGTATGGGACTGGAAGAGGTTTTCTTTCACCGGCGGCATCCGCTACGACTACAACACAAAGTGGGGGGCGTCGGTGAATCCGCGCATCGCCGCACTCGTGAAAATCACCGACCGCCTTACATTCCGCGTCTCGCGTGGATACGCCTTCAAAGCACCATCGGCGCAGCAACTCAACGGCGTTACGGCGGTCAATTCGGGCATCACCTATAATAATATAATGAAGATGCTCGGATACCCGCAGGTGGACACCGTGTTGATAGCATACCAGCAGATGCCCGTCCGCACCCTCGAACCCGAAAATATTGCATCCACGGAGTTTGGGCTTCGTTATTATTTCAACAACCAAAACAACGAATACGTGGAAATCGTAGCCTACACCAACCGCATCGAAGACCCGATAGTGCGCGTATGGGCTACGCTCGACACCACCAAGTACCACGGCATCGGCAGTTCGGCGGTGTCAGACGACTATCCGCCCACATCTCGCGCATACCGCAACGAGACCAACTCGCAGATAAAACTCGTTGCCTATCAGTTGATTGCCGTAAAGAAAGATGTCATCAAGTCTATACACCTCGACATCGAGGGCGGCATCACCGTCACCAGCGGACACGAGGACATCTCCGACGACAATTATAAAGGTGCAACCTTCAACCGCGTAGATTACATCCGTCAGACCCCAAAATTCATGGGGCAGTTTTCATTCGACTTCAAATTCCTGAAAATAATGCACCTCCGCGTAGAAAACATCTATTGCAGCAAGTGGGCGCGTAAGTATTACATCGGCAACGACAACGACATGTTTTGGGCCACTCCATATTACAACCTCGACTGTATGCTCGGCATGAAATTCAGCAAAAACCTCACCGGCACGCTCAAAGTTTATAACGTATTTGACGCGCAATACGGCGGCATCGACGCCAAAGACATGGACGTGGATCTCCGTTACAACCCGCAACTTAGGCGAAATTTCAGGATTTGTCTCTCGTACAGTTTCTAAAAGGTATGATATTTGATGCAATTTTGCGTTGAATAAAAATTAATTTTTATTTAATATTAAAATTTCGTAGTTAGTATCTTTCTTCTTATATTTGGAGGGAATATTGCGTGGGTATCACGCTGCAATATATATTAACTCAAAACAAAGCAAACAACCAAGGCATGATGCTTTTGAATAAATATACGTTGGCGACCATCATGGCGTGTATCTGTCTGACACTCAACGCTCAGACGGATGTTGTTGTTGTCCGTCAGCGCGATAGCATCACCTCCCTCATCAGCCAGACCACCGATGCCGCCACCCTCGCCCGCCTCTACAACACATTGGCGTACAAGCAACTCGCACTCTCCGACAGCAACAAGATGACCAGAGCCGCAGAAAGGTCGCTTTATTACGCCAACAAACAGGGACTCAAAGACCTGATATACGACAACAACCTGCTTCTCGCACGTGTATATTGCAATTTGAACGCGCCGGAAGAGGCTTTGCACCGGTATCTTGCCGCCCAGAGTGCCCTCGACCGCAAGACCACAGAAGGCATCGTGGCAGACGCCGACATCAATACAGAAATCGGACTTCTGTATTTCGGCCGCAAACACTACAAACGCGCCGAGGTGGATTTCAACGACGCACTCGAAGTATATAAAGAGCACAACCTCCAAGACAAAACCATGCAGAATGTCCGTCATATCGCCGTATGCAATTATCTGACAGGCGATTACGAAAAATCTGCCGAATATTACCAGCAACTGCTTGACTATTATCAAAAAGGAAACGACATCGAGGCGGAGAAACTGACAATGCGCCGCCTTGCCGACATTTACCAAAAACTCCAACAGTACGGCAAGGCATTGCAAATCAACAACGACCTTGTGGATATTTGCAGCGACGACGGCGACATGCCCATGTATTACAACACGCTCAACAATGTGGCTTATTGCCAGATACTTAGCGGCAAAATTGACGACGGCATGGACATATTCCTTACGATAACGGATTCAGACGAGCACCACAACGCCAACCCTTCGCAACTTGCCGGCGCATACACCAACATCGGCCTTAGTTACCAAAACATGGGCAAAAACAAGGAATGTTACGACTACCTCTCCCGCGCCGCCGAAATCCACAAAAATCTTGGTCAAGACAACGAATATTCGCAGGTAAACAACATTCTGTCCCTTGTATATCTCAAAAACAAAGACATCCACAACGCCGAACTATGTTGCAAGGAGGCGGTAGATGCTGCCGAAAAATGTGGCGACCCGCAACTCAGAACCGATGCCTACCAGACTTACAACCAGGTACTCCAAGCCAAGGGCGAATACGACAACGCATTGAAGTATTACCAGCAATACCTCAACCTCCGCGATTCGGCGCAGATGAGGCAGGTATTGTACAACAAGGCTCTCGAAGACGACCTCCGCAACCTCGTGGACGCCGAAAAACGCTGGACCGACGAGATTGTGAACGCAGAAATCACCGACCTTACCAACCGTCAACTCCAAGCCGAAACCATGGCAAAGGAGCGAGAGAACGAACTGCTCACCCAGGAAGTGAAACTCAAAGAGATGGAGCAAAACCGTCTCAAACAGCAACTCGCCCTCCAAGAGCAGCAGCGTCTTGCCCTTATACGCGAAAACGAAATCAAAGACCTCCAAGCCAAACAGTTGATGGCGGACGCCGAACTCAGGCAAAAGCAAGCGGAGGAGAAGGAGCGCAAAAACCAGATTGAACTGTTGGAAAGCCAAAAGAAACAGCAGCAGAGCGAACTCGTAGCCCAAAAAGCGAGGGAAAGGCAACTTTACCTATTCCTCGTGCTCGGCGGTGTAATGCTGGCGGGCATGCTGTTAATCTTTGTAATCGTGAGGCGCAAAAACCGCGTCCTCAACGAGCAAAAGAAGGAAATCGAAGAGATGAACGCCGACCTCCTTACCAAAAACGAGGAAATCACCTTGCAGAAGGAAAACCTCCAAATGGCCAACGACGAGATCATACTCATGAACGACGAGATAACGGCGCAGAAAGACATGCTGGAACATAAAAACAAGTCAATCACCGACAGCATCGTATATGCGCAGCGCATACAACAGGCGGTGTGTCCGTTGCCCGACTTTTTGAGGGATTTCAATTTTGACTTCTTCATGTTTTTCCAGCCGAAAGAGATTGTAAGCGGCGACTTCTACTGGTTTTACAAGGAGGGCGACATCGTGTTTGCCGTGGCTGCCGACTGCACGGGGCACGGTGTGCCAGGCGCATTTATGAGCATGCTCGGCAATTCGCTGCTCAACAAGATTATAAGCGAGCGCAAGATATTCGAGCCGTCAAAAATCCTCAACATACTCCGCGACGAGGTCAAGAAAGCACTCCATCAGGAAGACCTCCGCTCTGAGCGCAAGGACGGCATGGATATGTCGCTCGCCAAAATAGATACCAAGACTCTGATGCTCGAATTTGCCGCCGCAAACAACAACGCCTACATCGTGCGCCATTTTGGCAAAGACGAGAAGGCTCTCGCCGAGACGGACATGGTTCCCAAAGACATGATAAAGGAAGTAGCAGACGGCTACCTGCGCCTGAAAGTGCTCATAGCCGACATGATGCCAGTCGGCGTGTATATACGCGACCATATTTCCTTCAAATCACAGCAAATACAGTTGCGCCACGGCGACACCATATATATGACGTCCGACGGATACATCGACCAGTTTGGCGGCAAGAACGGCACTAAGTTCATGTCGAAAAATTTCAAGAAAATGCTTCTTGAAATATATCCTTTGCCAATGACGGAGCAGTACGACAAAACTGTGAACACGCACAACGAATGGAAGGCCGGCAAGTATCCGCAAATAGACGACATCATCGTCTTCGGACTTAAAATTTTATAACTAACAATTTTTTTGTACTTTTGCAGCAAAAATATTTCAGTCAAAAAGCGTATATGAGAAAGAGAATCATAGCAATGATGATGGCTCTGGCGTGTGGTGCAGGCTCACTGTACGCACAGACTGATAGCAGGAGCGATACCACAGCCCCCTTCAACGGCGACAATATCAACAAGAAATTGCCCAACAGAGGCCGAGAAATGCTCGACAAGAAAAACATCAACTACAATGTTGATGACGAGGCAAAACTTGTGATTGCCGTCGGACGAAGCACCAAGACTGTGGACGAGTTGCCTGTAACGTCTTTCGTAATCAGGCACGAAGAGATAGTCCGCAATGGCTGGGTGACGCTTTGTGACGTGCTCAGGGGTGTCCCTGGGTTCAG
>JAEEGL013477381.1_pt1 | contig 27544 bp, 19 predicted proteins | sample 9134231 | NCBI WGS metagenome assembly JAEEGL01 (sample SAMN16246548, study PRJNA631951) | gut metagenome | biome: gut microbiome; feature: rumen; material: fiber-attached | host: Bos | place: Iran: Karaj | collected 2018-10
GGCGCCGAGGTCGTAGTCGTCGCCGTCGAGGTCGGAGAGGCACTGGAGCGCCTTGCGCGCGGCATAGCGGGCCGGGATGTCCGAAGAGGCGACGAGCGGCCGCGCGAGTCTTTGGAGGAGGGTGGCGTAGCGGATGTCGTCGATCGCCTCGCGGAAGGCCTCCCACTGGATTGTGTCGAGGCAGCCGTTTCCGCAGCCGTAGACGAACATCATCGGCCGGTAGGTCGAGGGGGAGATGTCGTTCCAGCCCTGGAGATGGTGGGCGTAGTTGTAGTTGGCGCTGAAGCCGGCGCGGTAGGGGCCGAGACCGTACTGACGCCGAATGAAGGCGGGATTCTCGACGCCGACGTGCTGGCTGGCGTACCAGCCGAAGTGCCCCGCGCCGCCGAGGTTGTTGTAGTGCTCGGTGGCGTTCTTCGAGGCGAGATCGGGAGCGAACGGCGGCCAGTAGAGATCTGCGAGGTAGCCGCCGGCGGCGTAGCCGTAGCGGGAGTTGACGGGGAAGAGGAAGCCCTCCTCATGGTAGATTCGGACCATTTCGCGGATGCCGCGGAGCTGGACGAGGCCGTATTCGTCGCCCCAGCTGGCGTAGCCCTCGACGGGGGCGCCGGCGATTCGCTCGGCCTTTTCGCGAAGGCGGCGCGCGGCGAAGCGCATCTCCGCCTTGTTCCAGGAGAGGTGCATGTGGCCGAAGACCGCGTGGCGGAGGTCCATCCCCGCCTCCTTGGCGAAACTGGGCCGGGAGACGGCCTCCCGGAAGGAGGGGATCGTCTCGTTGTGGCGGACGAAGTCGGCAAGAATGGCGCGGAGCTGACGTTCGGCGAGGGCCGGATCGTTGCCGTTGACGGCGCGGATGTGGTCGAGACTCACGTACTCGCAGAAGAAGGTGCGGAATTCCTTGTTCCAGTCGAAGTAGGTGCAGGGGGCGGGAAGTTCGAAGGGGAGGACGCGGAGGCGGACGGGAATTGCGCCGACGGACTGCCCGTCCGCGCGGCGGCGAAGCGCGATTTCGCCCGTGTAGAGGCCGGGCTTCGCATCCGCTCCGACATGCACCGTGAGGAAGAACTGCTTGTAGCGCCCCTTTTCAAGGGTCGCGCCGGCGAAGGCGGGGGCGTCCTGGAAGTTCTCCTTCATGGAGAGGAAGGCGGCGCCGACTTGGTAGGAGCCCGCGTCCTCCAGGCGGTTCTCGACGGCGCGCGGCGAGGTGAGCCAGTGCCAGCGGACAGAGCCGTCCTTCTCGGTGAGGCGCGCGTAGTTGGCGATCTTCTTCGTGTCGACGCGGACAAGGTCCTCGTCGTGCAGCAGGAGTTCGGGGCAGAGCTTGAGGCCCGTGTCCTGGAAGTAGCTGAACCAGGCGTTGCCGGCCTGGTACCAGACCTTGACAGTCTTGAGATCGATTTCGGCGGACGGAATCCTGGCGCCGTCCGGGCCTGCGAGCGCGGATACCGCGAAGTCGACCTTGCCGAGGTCGGTGTCGGCTGTCACGACGAAGGAGCCGGGTTCGTATTCGCCTCGGGCGGCGACGATGCGGACGGGTTCGCCCCTGAGTCCGTCCACGGGGGCGGCATCGGGCATGTAGCGCCGTTCGGACATCGGATCGACGGCGTACCAGGTGACGGCCGCCCGCGCGGCGCAGGATGCGAGGCAGAGGCCGATCACCAGCCAAGTGGCAGAGCGCACTGAAGTTGCCATGATTGTTCCTTTCAGAAAGATTTCGAAATCGCGGCGCAGGCCGCTTCCTGAATTACATGGCGGGAGCAGGTTTCGTGCCATGCGCCGCGCGGAGTAAAAATCGTACGCGCGATGCCCGGTTTTTGCGATAATGGAATCCCCCACGATTACAAAGCAGCGATGAACATCCCGAAGCCACTACCCGTTCCCGCCGACGAAATCCGCGCCCTCGCGGAGCGCGTCCCCACGCCCTTCCACCTCTACGACGAGGCAGGCATGCTCGCCAATGTCCGCCACTTGCAGGCGGCATTCTCCTGGCATCCCGACTTCAAGGAGTACTTCGCCGTCAAGGCCTGTCCAAACCCGCACATTCTGCAATGTCTCGCCCAGGCGGGCGTCGGCGCCGACTGCAGTTCGCTCGCCGAGCTCGTGATCGCCGAACGCGTTGGCCTCACGGGCGGGAACATCATGTTCACGTCGAACGACACGCCCGCGGAGGAGTTCGCCAAGTGCCGCGCCCTTGGCGGCATCATCAACCTCGACGACATCTCCCACATCGATTTCGTCCGCGAGACGTGCGGCCTGCCCGATTTCGTCTGCTGCCGCTACAATCCGGGTCCTCTCAAGAAAGGCAACGCCATCATCGGCAAGCCCGAGGAGGCCAAGTACGGCTTCACGCGCACCCAGCTCTTCGAGGGCTACCGTCGCCTGCGCGACGCCGGCGTTCGCCGCTTCGGCCTCCATACGATGGTCGCTTCCAACGAGCTCGACCCCGACTACTTCGTCGAGACTGCGGCCATGGTCTTCGACCTCGCCGCGGACATCTCCGCCGAGCTCGGCATCGTTTTCGACCTCCTCAACCTCGGCGGCGGCATCGGCATCCCCTACCGGCCCGGACAGAAGCCCGTCGATCTCGACTATGTCGGCGAAGCAATCCGAAAGGTCTACCACGACCGACTCCTCGGCCGCGGCCACCCCGATGCGCGCCTATGCTTCGAGTGCGGACGCGTCATCACGGGGCCCTACGGGTGCCTCGTCTCGCGCGTCCTCCACCTCAAGAGCACATATCGCGACTACGTGGGCATGGACGCCTGCATGGCCAACCTCATGCGCCCCGCGCTCTACGGCGCCTACCACCACATCACGGTCCTCGGCAAGGAGGACCGTCCCTGCGACCACATCTACGACGTAACGGGCTCCCTCTGCGAGAACAACGACAAGTTCGCAATCGCCCGCCCCCTTCCCGAAATCGAACGGGGCGACATTCTCGTCTTCCATGATACTGGCGCGCACGGCCACGCGATGGGCTTCCAGTACAATGGCAAACTTCGCAGCGCCGAGTATCTGCGCCGCACGGATGGCATGGTCGAGATGATCCGCCGAGCCGAAACCCTCGACGACTACTTCGCCACGATCTGCGACCGTCAAATCGTCTGAATGCCCGGCGGCCGTGCTGCACAAGGCATGTCGCCATCGCCGGCCCAGTGTCCCGTCCGATAAATTCCGACCTTGCCGCCTAGGGATGCTTTCGTCAGGCGAGAACGAGGCGCGCGGCGCACTTGTCCGCGTTGAACGGCAAGGACTAAGCCTGGCGGAAGCAGGGCGGGCAAACAGATCAGGACTTTGCGGACGGGACACAGCAAAAGGGATGTTTCGAAACATGGCTTTCATGGTACAATACTTGACATGGACAACATCAGAATAGATCACGGCCCCGTGCGCATGGTCGCGCACCGCGGACTCTCCGCGCTTGAGCGCGAGAACACCTGCGCCGCATTTGTCGCCGCCGGCGTACGGAGCTACTACGGCATCGAGACGGATGTGCATGTTACGGCCGACGGCAAGTACATCATCTGCCACGACCACGACCTCAAGCGCGTATCGGGCGGGGTCGACCTCAACATCGAATCCAACAGGTTCGACCTTCTCCAATCCGTCCCGCTCCTCGATACCGACGGCGTCTCCTACCGCTCCGACCTCTTCCCGCCCGCTCTCGAGGACTATGTCCAGATCTGCCGCAAGTACGGCAAGGAGTCCGTCCTCGAGCTGAAGGGCCTCATCGAAGAGAAGCACATCGCCGGTATCGCCGGAACCGTCCGAGACATGGGCCACTTCGAACACACGACCTTCATCTCCTTCTCGCCCGAAAACCTCGTCTGCCTCCGCAAGCTCTGCCCCGGGGCCAAGATGCAGCTCCTTCGCGGCGACTGCCCGCCCGAGACGCTCGACTTCCTCAAGCTCTACCGCGCCGGTGCCGACTTCTCCTGGAAGTGCGTCTCGAAGGAAGTGGTCGACGCCGTCCACGCCGAAGGCCTGGAGTTCAACGTCTGGACGGTCGACGACCCCGCGGTCGCGGCCCGAATGATCGATCTCGGCGTCGACTACATGACCTCGAACATCCTTGAGTAGCCAGCCCGGCCGTCCATGAAAAAGACGCGGCTGGATCAGCTCGTTGTGGCACGCGGTCTCGCCGAAAGCCGCGAGATGGCCCGGCGCCTCATTCTGGCGGGCGAGGTCAGCGTAAACGGGCAGCCCGCCACCAAGGCCGGCCACACCTTTCCCGAAGACGCCGAAGTCACCCTGGCCGCCAAACCGCGCTTCGTCAGCCGCGGCGGCGAGAAGCTCGAAGGAGCCTTCGCCCATTTTGGCTTTTCAGTTGCGGGACTCGACTGCCTCGACGTCGGCGCATCGACGGGCGGCTTCACGGACTGCCTCCTCCAACACGGCGCGGCGCGCGTCGCCTCCGTCGACGTCGGCCACGACCAGCTCCACCAGAAGCTGAAGGACGACCCCCGCGTCTGGTGGCGCGAGGGTTTCAATGCCCGTCTCATGAAGCCTGGCGACCTGCCCTTCGTACCCGTTTTCGCGACATGCGACGTCTCCTTCATTTCGCTCCGGCTCATCCTCCCGCCCATAGCGCGCGTTCTCGCTCCAGGTGGCTCCATCGTCACCCTCGTCAAGCCCCAGTTCGAGGCCGGGCGCGACCAGGTTGGGAAGGGTGGCGTCGTCCGTGACGAAGCCGTTCGCCAGCAGGTCGTCGATTCCATTCGCGCCTTCGGCACGGAAGTGCTCGCCCTTGAATGGGTCGGCGTCTGCCCCTCGCCCATCAAAGGGCCTGCCGGAAATGTCGAGTTCACGGCGCTTTGGCGCAAACCCGCCGAACCCGACCCGCCTCCCGCGCTGGCGAGGCCGGACTTCGCCCGGATCACTGCGCCCGTCCTGCCGGATCGCGACGAAGCGCGGCCCGCACAAGATCCGGACAATGCCAGGCCGGAACGACGGAACGATTCGGCCATGGAACGTCCCGACGACTGGAACGATTGGCGCTGGCAACTTGCCCATGCCGTCCGCGACGTCCGCGACATCGCGGACGTTTCGAACACTGAGGCCCGCGCCGCCGTCCAGGCGCGCCACCCCTTCTTCGTCACGCCCTACTGGCTCCGGCTCATGGAGCGAACGGGGCTCATGGACGGCCCCGCCGCGCGCCAGGCCCTGCCCGACCCGCTGGAGCTGGACACCCCGGCGTCCGGCGAGAGCGACGATCCCTTCTGCGAAACATCCGCCCCGCCGGTCCCCGGCCTCGTCCACCGCTTTCCCGACCGCGTCCTCGTAATCGCCGCCCGCTGTTGCGCCATGCGCTGCCGCCACTGCACGCGCAAGAACCTTCTCGACGTCCACGCCGTACCCGACGAGGCGGGACTCTCCCGCATCCGCGACTACATCCTCGCGCACCCGGCCGTCCGTGAGGTTCTGCTTTCCGGTGGCGACCCCTTGCTGCTCGACGACGACTCCCTCGCCGCGCGCGTCGATTTCTTCGCGGCCCTCCCACAGGTCGACGCCGTCCGCATCGGATCCCGCGTCCCCTGCTCCCTCCCCATGCGCATCACGGACGCCCTCGCCGCGCGTCTCGGCGTCTCGCGCAAGGTCTGGGTCAACACGCAGTTCAACCATGTTTCGGAAATCACGGACGAAGCCGCCGCCGCCTGCGCGCGTCTGGTCGACGCCGGCATTCCCGTCTCCAACCAGGCCGTTCTGCTGAAGGGCGTCAACGACACAGCCGATGATCTCGTCGCCCTTTTCTGCGGTCTCCAGCGCATCCGTGTACGCCCGTACTACCTCTTTGTCTGCGACCCGGTGTCGGGCACCTCGCATTTCCGCGTCCCAGAGGCCCGCGCGGCAGAACTCGAAGAAGAAGTCGCCGCCCGTGTCGGCGGCCTGGCCCTCCCACGCTTCGTCCGCGACGTCCCCGGCGCGCCCCGCAAGATTCCAGTGCACGCGCCGACCACGGGAACCCTCAAAATGGCTTGAGGGACGTGGGAGTGCTTGGATTTCAAGCCGATCATGGGGAACCTTCCGTCCCTGTTCCGCTCCGCTTTTCCCCTTCTTCAAAATCGTTCCATTTAATCTTGCACTTTCCCCCCTTTCCCCTTTCGCAATTGAAAATTGAATCTTTCTGAACTTGCTGGTAGAATATAAGCGTTCTTCTGTCAACAAGATGGTCAGGCGGAAAATCGCCGACCAAGGAGCATCGCAATGGACATCATTATCTGCAAAAGCAAAGAACAGGCCTCCTGCATGGTTGCCGCCTATATCGACCGCGCAATCCGAAAGAACCCGAAGACCGTCCTCGGTCTCGCGACGGGAAGCACGCCGATCCTCATGTACAGGGAACTCATCCGTCGCCACAGGGAATGCGGGCTGGACTTCAGCCAGGTTCACTCCTGGAACCTCGACGAGTATATCGGCCTCGCGGGCGACCATCCCGCCTCTTATCGCTATTTCATGAACGAGCAGCTTTTCGACCATATCAACATCGACAAGGCCAACACCCATGTCCCGAACGGCCTTGCAACCGACTTCGAGGCGGCGGCGGCCGAGTACGAGGCCGGCATCAAGGCCGACGGCGGCATCGACATCCAGGTCCTCGGCATCGGATCCGACGGACACATCGGCTTCAACGAGCCCGCGACCTCCCTCGCCTCCCGCACGCATGTCCAGACGCTCATGCTTGGAACGCGCCAGGACAACGCCCGACTCTTCTTCAATGGCAAGCTCGACGAAGTTCCGACCCGTGCGATGACGATGGGCACCGGAACGGTTCTCGACAGCCGCACGGCCATCCTCCTCGCCTTCGGCAAGGGCAAGGCCCCGGCCATCGCCGGCGCCGTCGAGGGTGCCATCTCCCACATGAACCAGGCCTCCGCCCTCCAGATGCACCGCGACGCCAAGTTCTTCATCGACGAAGACGCGGCCTCGATGCTCAAGCACGCCGACTTCTACAAGGCCGTCTACGCCGACAGCGACCTCAAGTCGCTCGAAGCCTAGTGTCCCGCCCGACAAATTCCGACCTTGTTGCACAGGATCGGTCTCGTCAGGCGCCGACAAGTCGCGAAGCGCACTTGTCCGCGATGAACGACGACGACGAAGCAGGACGGAACCAGAACGGGCAAATAGGTCAGGGCTTTGCGGACGGAACACGGGTCGTCCCAACTGACCGCCAGGGGCCGGATCGCCGGCCCCTTTCTTTTTCGCGGCACGGCATTTGCCGAGCACGTCTTTTTTTACTATACTAGCCGCAATGCATTACGCGACATTCCTCGGCCTTGATTTCGGAACCGACAGCGTCCGCGCCCTCCTCGTCGACGCCGCCGGTCGGATTCTTGCCGAATGTGTCCGCCCATACCGCCGCTGGAGCGAAGGTCGCTTCTCCAATCCGGCGGCCGGTCTCTTCCGCCAACACCCCCTCGACTATGTCGAGGCCATGACGGAAGCCGTCCGCGAGACGATCGCCCAGGGGGATCCCTCCCGCGTCTCTGGCATTGGCGTCGACGCGACGGCCTCCACGCCCTGCCTCGTCGACGCCGCGGGCGTCCCCCTGGCCCTCCATCCCGAATTCACCGACGACCCGGATGCCATGTTCGTCCTCTGGAAGGACCACACGGCCATCGAGGAGGCCCGCCGCATCAACGAGGCCGCCCATTCCTGCGAGGGGCGGGATTACACCGCCTACGAAGGCGGAAGCTATTCCTGCGAATGGTTCTGGAGCAAGATCCTCCACATTGCGCGCATCAATCCGCGCGTCCGCGCCGCAGCCGCCGGCGCCGTCGAGCACGGCGACTGGATTCCCGCCCTCCTCGCCGGCGCCCCCGTTCGGCCCAGCCGCTGCCTCGCTGGCCACAAGGCCATGTGGCACGCCTCCTGGGGCGGCCTTCCTCCCCTCGCCTTCTTCGAAAAAATCGACCCGCTCCTCGTCCCCTTCCGCCGCGCCGCGCAGAACGACTCCTTCACCGCCGAACAGGCCGTCGGCCGCCTCTGTCCCGAATGGGCCGCGAAGCTCGGCCTGCCCGGGAGCGTCGTCGTCGCGGGCGGCATGATCGACTGCCATTCCGGCGCCATTGGCGCAGGCATCCGTCCCAACACCCTCGTCAAGGTCTGCGGCACTTCGACCTGCGACATCCTCGTCGCGGACCGCGTAGACCACTGCGTTCCGGGCATCTGCGGACAGGTCGACGGCTCCGTCGTGCCCGGCCTCGTCGGCTTCGAGGCCGGCCAAGCCGCCTTCGGCGACGTCTACGCTTGGCTCCGCCGCTTCCTTTCCTACGCGGGCGACGTCTCCGTCGCCGCCATCGAACGCGACGCGGCCCTCCTCGCGCCCGACCCGGCGGGCATCGTGGCGCTCGACTGGTTCAACGGCCGCCGCACACCCCATGCCGACGCCTCGCGTACCGGTGTGATTTCCGGACTCAACCTTGGCTCGACCGTTCCAATGGTCTTCCGGGCGCTTGCCGAGGCGACTGTTTTCGGCGCCAAGGCGATCATCGACCACTTCGCCGCGCAGCGGATTCCCGTCCGGGACATTGTCATGACAGGCGGCATCAGCCACAAATCGCCGTTCCTCATGCAAATGTGCGCCGATGTCTTCGAACGCCCCGTCAAGATCGCCGCATGCCAGCAGACCTGCGCGCTCGGCGGCGCCATCATCGCCGCCGCCGCCGCCGGCGCCTATGCATCCGTTCCCGCCGCCATGGCCCGCATGGCTTCCGGCGTAGGCCGCGAATACCAGCCCCGGGCCGAAGCTTCCGCCATTTACGCCCGCCTCTACAAGCGCTATCAAGCCTTGGCCGAATTTTCGGCCAAGGCAGACAGGAGGTGCCAGACAGCCGCCCGCTGATGCGGGCAAATGCATTATGCGCAATGCCCGTGCCAGAAAGGCACTGGAGACAGAGAAAAGCCCGACCTTCCCGCCATTCCATGTATCTCGAGTACTTCCATCTTTCCGAATTTCCCTTCAGCATCACGCCCGACCCGAAGTTCCTCTACTTCGACTCCAGCCACCGCGACGCCTACCAGCACCTGCTCTACGGCATCACGAGCCGCAAGGGCTTCATTGCGTTGACGGGCGAATGCGGCTGCGGAAAGTCCACCATCTGCCGGGCCGTCCTCGACGCCCTCGGCGACACCGCGAAAACGGCCCTCATCCTGAATCCCGTCCTCGACGGCCCCCAGCTTCTCCGCGCAATCGTGGAGGACTTCGGCATCCGTCCTGCCGCATTCGACCGCTTTTCGCTTGTCCAGGCCCTCAACGCCTTCCTGCTCGAACAGGCCCGCAACAACGTCAACGCCGTCCTCATCCTTGACGAGGCGCAGGATCTTCCCGCCAAGACGCTGGAGGAGGTGCGGCTTCTCTCAAACCTCGAAACCGCAAGCCAGAAACTCCTGCAGATCGTTCTCTCCGGACAGCAGGAACTCAACGACCGCCTGGCCGATCCTTCCTTGCGCCAGCTCCGCCAACGCATCACGGTCCGCTTTCACATCGCACCAATGGTTTCCGACGAAATCGGCCCCTACATCCGCCACCGCCTGAAGACGGCCGGCGCTCCTGACAACCTCGTATTCACCGATGCCGCCGTCCTCAAGGTGGCACGCTATTCACACGGCATTCCCCGCCTGGTCAATGCAATCTGCGACTACGCACTGATGGCGGGTTTCACAGCCAACACCTTTACGATTGACGGCCCGTGCGTCGACCGTGCCGAATACCAGCTGGAGGGATTCCTGCCATGAGCCTCATCGACGACGCCCTCAAACGCCAGGAGGAAATCCGCCGCGGCTCGGCCACGGCGCAAGCCACCGGAGAACTCCCCGCCACATTGCGCCGAAAAGGCACCCCGCGAACCGATCTCCGTGTTCGTTCCGCCGCGCCAAGCCCTGCGGAACCCGTTCCGGCCGCGCCAAGCCCTGCGGAACCCGTTCCGGCCGCACCTCGCCCTGCGGAACCCGTTCCGGCCGCACCTCGCCCTGCGGAACCCGTTCTGGCCGCACCTCGCCCTGCGGAACCCGTCGTCCGTGCCGAACAACCTCCAAGGAATCCTTTCCTGGAACGTGAACGCCTAGAACGTCAGCGGCGCAATTCAAACATTCTCCTAATGCCACTTCTCGGATCCGTCGTCCTCCTGATCCTCCTTTTTCTCCGCCGCGAATTCACCATTCAAAGGGAAGAATCCGGAAAGCATGAATCCGCAATGCCCCTCTCCGACAACGCCGCCATCGACCACCTCTTCCCAGCCGGTGCCCATTCCCTCCCGCACGGTCCGGAAGCCTCGGAATTTCCCGGCGATCCAAAAATCCCGGACAGGCCGGAAGATTCGGATCTTTTGCAAAATCCAGATGGACGAACCGGCATGACACCGGATGCCAGAACGGCCCCCGCATCCCCTGGGGGGATCGACTCCACGATAGCGGAGCCGCCCCCGCCGCAGACATGGCCCGCCTTCACGCTGACGGGCATCGCCGTCGGACGCGAGCACCTCGCCATTCTTAATTCCGGCGAAATGCTCTTGGCCGGCGAAACCGCCAAATGCGGCGTCAAGGTCGAGAAGGTACAAGCCGCATCTGTCGTCTTTTCCTGGAGGGGGGAAACCAAAACCCTGCGCAAGGGCGAACAGTCTGACAAGCCTCTCGACATCCCATGACATCCCGCCATGTACACCGACCATCCGCCCCGGCTTCCCATGAGGCGTCGCTTCCGCATATCTCCCCGTTCTTTCCCGATGCGCGGGCCTGCCCGCAGGAAGGAAAGGGTCTTTGCGCCAATTGCCCCAAGGCGGTTCCAAGTCTCGTCGGTTTCCGTTGTCGGCGCGGCAGCACCCTCCTTGCAGGGAAGGGCATTTGACCGACACCTTGCTTCCCGTGTCGGTTTTTCCTTTCGTCACCCGTCAAGATATACTATAATTTTAAGCTCAAAATGAAATTCCTTACCTCTTCTTGGAAAGCCAGACTTCTCGCGCTCGCAGCGGGCATGATTTTCTTCGGTGTATACCTGGCCACGCTGAACGAGGGTTTTTTCCCGGGCGAAGCGGCTCGACAGGCATCAATCGCCCTGCGCCTGGAGCAGGGAGAGTCCAGCACCCAGTTCCGCCAGGTCGAGGAACGTGCGTCGCGGACGCTCGCGGGCAATGCCAACGCCGTTTCGCTGGGCATTCGCGAAAACATCGTCGTCTACCGGACCAAGTTCCTGCTTTGGCGTCTGGCCGGAAGGGGTGCCGCCAGACTCCCCGTTGGCGACCTTCCCTTCCGCCTGAACGCATTCTCGGCCTTCTGCGGCGGTCTAGCCGCCCTTCTCGCCTTCGCGACCTGCCGCGCACTGCTCCTCCTGCTCTCGTTCCATGTATGCCCGCTCTCCGGAAACCTCCGCAAAAAGGCCGCCACCGTCTCCGCAATCGCCGGCACGATGGCGCTGGCAACCTCCACGCCATTCTGGATAGCCTCCACGCGCTTCCTTCCGCAATCCTTCGAAACGCTGCTCATCCTGGTGGCGGCATGGTCGCTGCTGGGAGCCGCCGTGCATCACCGCGCCTGGCTGCTTCTTCCCTTCGGCATCCTGCTGGGCCTTCTAACCTTCGAAACCGAGACGAATGTCTATCTCCTGCCCCTCTGGATCTTCTTCGCCGTGCGCGCCATGCTGGTGGGCGACCTGATGGACGCCCGGGGCTGCTCCTGCCTTCTCATCGGCCTGGTGCTTGGCATAACCGGCTACATTGGCCTCGCGCAGTTCCTGCTGGCGCCGGAAGGCGTCGGCCTCTTCGCGCCCGTCAAGGAATTGCTCGTTTCGACCAAGGGGTTCGGCGGCCTCATTCTCGGTGGAAGCGTCTTCGAGGATCAGGCCCGAATCGTCTCCCTTTGCTTCGCGATCATCCCCTTTCTCGCCACGGCCGCCATGTCGATCTGGCGCAGCAACGAGGACGCCGGCTCGTCCGGCGGATTCCTGCTCTTCGTCCTCGCCTGCGTGGTCGCGGTCGGCTGTTCGGGGCTTCAGGTTTCGCCGTGGGGGGCCTATTCCAATACCGATGGCGCCTTGCTTCCGACAACCATATACTTGATGATCGCATATGTCGCGGCCTATCTGGCCGGACAGGGGCTCCTCATGGCTGGCGGACGCTTCTTCTCGCCCGGCAAGGGCTTCCACCGAAGGAGGCGCCGCCAATTCGCCGAGGACGACGAGGATGACATCCGCTCCGAGGAACATCGCGACTATCCGGTCGGGCGCATCCTTACGGTATTCATCCTGTTCGTCGTCTTCGCCATGTCCGTCTGGAACTACCGGACCGTCTCGGCCTGGCGGGAGCCGCTGGCCGACAAGATGGCCTCGGCGCTTGTCGATCGAATCGCCCCCTGCACATGGTTCGCCTCCGAGCAGGGGCTGCTGGATTCCCATGTCCGCCTCCATGCGCGACTCGCAAAAAAACGCGTCGCCGTCATTTGCACGGCCGATGCCGGCCGCACCTTGCCGCGCCTTGCCCGCGCCATCACGCGGGACCAGGCCTTCCGCGACCTTCCGACGGCCGACCTTCAAGGCGCCCTCATTTCGACCAACACGGATCTCTTCCTCGCCACGTGGATTCGCTCCGACCCCGCCATCGGCGGCAAGCTCATGCTCGCCGACGCCGATCCTTGGGAGACCGCTTCCAGGCCCGTCCTCCCGATGCTTGCCGGCTTCAAGACGGCGGAAGACACGGCCGCCGTCGACTGGAAGGCGATTGCGGCGGATCATCTTTCCTTCTGGCAGGACGTCCAGAATCTCGGCCCGCTTGTCCCAAACGCGCCGCGCTGGCTGCGCGAAGACCGCGCGGCTCTTCGCCGGCACATCGCCGACGTGGGCCAGAAGCTCGCTTCACGCCTCGCGGAGGCCTCGCTTACGGATCTCGCGCGCGAAGTGCTGGATGCCGCCGAAAAGGTCCGCGAGGAACCTGTCGCGGCCGAGATCCAATACAACCCGTACGACATCTACTGATGCGTACGGCCGCCCGTGCCCGCGCATCCATCCAAACGAAAGGGAATTCGCAATGAAACTCGGCATGATCCGGAGCGGCTGCACCGAGAAGGACTTCCAGCATGTCAAGGACAAGGGGCTGGATTTCATCGAGGTCTGCCTGAACTACCCGCGCGACGTGGAGGCATGGACCGCCCGCACGGCTGAAATCAGAAAGCTCTCGTCAAAATACGGGCTGCCCATCCTTTCGTGCGGCCGGTGGAACGGCGACGGAGGCCCCCTCGATCCCAAGGGCAAGGTGCGCCCCGAGGCGCTCCGCGAGGCCAAGCGGACGATTCGCGCCTGCGCAACGCTCGGATGCCCGGTCTACCACTGCGGCTGCAATCGCGTGGAGGGAATGTCCCTCTTCCGCAACTATGAGGCCGCCATCGGCTGGTTCGCAACGCTCATCGACTTCGCCAAGCCCCTTGGCGTCCGGATTTCGTCCTACAACTGCCATTGGAACAGCTTCATCGACAACATGGCGGCCTGGGAGATCGTCCACGGCGAGCTGCCGGATCTCGGCATCAAGTTCGACGCCTCCCATTCCATCTCCGCCGGTCGCGACTATTTGGAGGAGATGCGCGTCTGGGGCCATCGCTTCTGCCATGTCCATGTCAAGGGCGCCTTGCGCATCAACGGCGAGTACGTCGACGACCCGCCGGCAGGCCTCGACCAGCTCAACTGGCCCGCCATCCTTGGAATCCTGTACAAGGTGAAATACGCCGGACACCTCTCGATCGAGCCCCATTCCGCCACCTGGCAGGGCGCTCTCGGCGAACGCGGCCTCGACCTCACGATCCGCTACATGCGCTCCCTGATCGTCTAGTGGCCCCTCCGAAAAGTCCCGGCCTCTTTGCCCGTCCTGATTCCGCCATGCCTCGTCCTCGTCGTTCAACGCGGGAAAGTGCGCTTCGCGACTCGTCCTTGCCTGACGAAGCCAGGCCTGCGCCACGGGGTCGGAATTTATCGGACAAGACACTGGCGGGAAACGGCATGGCGACGGACGCCTTCCCCGAAGACGGCGCGGTTCCTTCCCTCGCCGAGTTGCGCGAGATGTTCCATTCCCTGCCGCCGGAGGACTTCGGTCCGCTGGCCCGGCGGCAGGAAATCGCCGAGTGGCGCCTCTCGAACCGTTTCTGCGGACGCTGCGGCACCCCGATGCGCCGCCATGACAATCCCGTCGAACGCGCGATGCTCTGCCCGGCATGCGGCTATGCTGCCTACCCGAAGATTACGCCGGCCGTCATCGTCCTCGTGACGAAGGGCGATTCGATTCTCCTCCAGCGCAACTCCCATTACCATGTGCCCTACTGGTCGCTCGTGGCCGGCTTTGTCGATCCAGGCGAAAACTTCGAGGAGGCTGTCCGCCGTGAAATCCGCGAAGAGGCCTCCATCGAGGTGGGCGGCATCCGCTACTTCGGCTCGCAGACCTGGCCCTTCCCTTCCAACATGATGGTCGGCTTCCGCGCCGAATACGCCTCCGGCGACCTCCGGCCCGACGGAGACGAAGTCGTCGAGTCGGGCTGGTTCCGGCGCGAGGCCCTTCCACCCATCCCCCGGCCACGCTCTCTCGCCCGCGCCCTTATCGACGCCTGGATGCGCGAAGCCGAGCCCTGCGGGATGGATGGCGGATGCCAGGCGTCCGCCGGTCAACGGGCGCGCGAATGATGCCGGCGCCGGAGGCCGGGAACAGGAGGCGGACGAAGACCCGGTTGTCCCGGCCGATGAATTCCGGCCTCGACGCGCAGGCCTGGTTTCGCCAGACGAGGACGAGGCGCACGCTTCCGCGTTGAACGACAAGGGCGAAGTCTGGCGGAATCAGGACGGGCAGAAGAGGTCGGGATCTTGCGGACGGGACGCTAGTGCGCTGATTCTTAAATTATTTGCCCTTGCCTGACTCGTCTTCCCCATGCGTCGTTGTCGTCGTTTGCCGTAATTATTACGCCTTCACGACGACGCCCGGCCTGGGAAAAACGATTCGGCGCAATGGCTGACTTATTTGCGAATCAGCACGCTAGTGTGCCTCGAGCCAGCTCCCGCCGACGCCGATTTCGACTTCAAGCGGGACGCCGAAGTCGAGGGCGTTCACCATCGCGTCGTGAACGATGGCGCGAACCTGCGGCTCTTCCTCGCGCGGCATGTCGAGAAGAAGTTCGTCGTGTATCTGGAGGACGAGCTTCGTCTTGAGTCCGGCCTCGCGAAGCGCACGGTGTACGCGCACCATGGCGATCTTGATGAGGTCGGCGGCGCTCCCCTGCACGGGCGTGTTGATGGCATTGCGTTCCGCCGCCTGGCGGACGGTCGCATTGCGCGAGGAGATGTCGCGCAGCGGCCGCCGCCGGCCAAGTACCGTTTCGGCGTAGCCCTTTTCGCGGGCGTCCGCGACGGCCTTCTCCATAAAGGCCTTGATGCCGGGGTATTCGCGGAAATACGACTCGATGAGGTCGGCCGCCTCGCGGCGCGGAACTCCAAGCCGTTGCGACAGGCCAAATGCGGAGATTCCGTATATGATGCCGAAGTTCACCATCTTGCAGCGGGTGCGCATTTCGGGGGTGACGAGGCCGGGCATGACGCCGTAGACGCGCGCGGCCGTTTCAGTGTGAATGTCCGCGCCCTGCGCGAAGGCGTCGCGCATGGCCTTGTCGCCGCTCAGCGCGGCCATGAGACGAAGCTCGATCTGCGAATAGTCGGCCGACATGAGGAGATGGCGCGCGTCCCGCGGGACAAAGGCCGCGCGAATCCGTTTGCCGCGCTCTGTGCGGACGGGGATGTTCTGGAGGTTGGGGTCGGAGGAGGCGAGGCGCCCGGTCTCCGTCATGGCCTGCGAAAAGTGCGTGTGGACGCGCCCTGTGACCGGGTCGATGCAGGCGGGAAGCTTGTCGGCGTAGGTCGACTTGAGCTTGCCGGCGGCGCGGTAGTCCAGGATCATCTGGACGATTGGGTGGCGCGACGCAAGCCTGAGAAGAACCTCCTCGCCCGTGGCGTACTGGCCCGAGGCACGCGAGCGAGTGGCCTTTGGATCGATTTTGAGGAGTTCAAAGAGGACTTCGCCAAGTTGCTTTGGGGAGTTTATGTTGAAAACGGTTCCTGCGGCCTCGTGGATGGCGTGCTCGAGGTCGCGCAGTTCGCCGTCGAGTTCGTCGCCGAATGCACGGAGGGCGGCGGGGTCTATGCGGACGCCTTCCGCCTCCATGTCGTTGAGAACTTCGCCAAGCGGCTCTTCGCTCTCCTCAAGCGCCACCTTCAGTCCAAGCCGCTCGGCCTCGGGACGGAGCGCCTGATAGAGGCGGAGCGTGACATCGGCGTCTTCGGCGGCGTAGTCGCACACCGTTTCGGGCGACAAGGCATCCATGCGTGTCGGGTCGGCCTGGCGGCCTTCGCCAATGAGGCTGGAAATGGGAATGGGCTCATACTGAAGGTACTCGCGGGCAAGGCGGTCCATGCCGTGGCGCTCGGAGGCGTCAAGGACGAAGTGTGTGAGAAGCGTGTCGCGGACAGGCTGGGCGACGGTCATGCCGTGCCGGCCGAGGATGGCGCAGTCGAAGCGCGCGTTGTGGCCTATCTTGGGCGTGGCCGAAGCAAAGACGGGGCCGAGGGCCGCCGCAATGGCGCGTCCCCAGTCCTCGGCATCGACATCCGCGGGACCCTTCCTGAAGGGAACGTACCAGGCCTTGCCCGGCGCCGTCGCAAAGGAAAGCCCGACGAGTGCGCAGGAACGGGATTCGAGGCCCGTCGTCTCTGTGTCGAAGGCGAAGAGGGGGGCGGCGCGAAGGGCTTCCGCGAGGGACGCGAGAGCGGCTTCGTCCCGGACAAGCGTGTAGACGTGGGGCCAGTCCGCAAGGTGGGCGAAGGAGGGGGTGGCCTCGCCGACGGCGACTTCCACCTCCGCCCGGGCGGCTGGTGCGGCAACTGCGGGAATGGGAGCGGATGCGGCGAAGAGGGGCAGATCCGCTGTTGCGCCTCCTTCGGCGGGCGCGGACAGAAAGGCTGCGTGGCTCCCGGCTTCCGCGCCGAGCAGACGGCGCCCGAGCGACGCCATTTCATATTTCGCGCAGAAGGCCCGGATGGCTTCGCGATCGGGCGTCTGGCGCGCCAGGGCGCCGATGGGGGCTGGCAGGGGAATGTCGCGGCGGATGGTGACGAGGAAGCGCGACATCCGGGCGTCCTCGGCGCCCGCGGCGACCTTTTCGCCGAGCCTGCCCTTGATTTCTGCCGCATGGGCGATGACGGTCTCGATGTCGCCATACCGGGCGATGAGGGCGGCCGCCGTCTTCTCGCCGACGCCGCGGATGCCGGGGATGTTGTCGGAGCTGTCGCCGGCAAGGGCGAGGTAGTCGATCATCTGCGCGGGGGTGTTCAGGCCCCAGTGGGCGCAGACCTCGGCCGGCCCGAAAATCTCGGGTGCGGCCTTGCCGATGCGGTAGAGAAACGTCGTTTCATCGACGAGCTGGGCAATGTCCTTGTCGCCCGTGACGAGGTAGGTCTCCAGCCCCCCCGCCGCGCGGGCGGCGGCGGCATAGGATCCCATGAGGTCGTCGGCCTCAAAACCGTCGGCGCGAACGATCGGGATGCGCATGGCCGCAGCGAACTCCTCGGCCATCGGGATGGAAGCGGCCAGATCCTCGGGCATCTTCTCGCGCTGCGCCTTGTAGGCTGGAAAGGCCTCGTGCCGGAAAGTGGGCGTGAGCGAATCCTGGACGAAGACGACATGCGCGGGCGCGCGCGTCTCCAATATTTGCATGACCGTGCCGGCGAAGCCCGTCAGCGCAGAGGTGTTGACTCCCGCCGATGTCATTCGCGGGTTGCGGAGAAAGGCAAAGTGGCCGCGGTAGAGAAGCGGCATGACATCTATGACGTAAAGGGAGGAAATGGCCATGGAAGTATTGTACCAGAAAATGGACGCGTCACACGGCGCCACGGATGAAAATTCCCTTGGGGACGGATTTTGGGAAAGCGCGATGGCCACGAAAGGGATGAGGCGAAAGTGCCGCCAGCTCCAAAATTTTCCCAAAAATTAAAATTTTTTCTAAGAAACCCGCTTCGGCATTCGTTATCATGGTTGAAGTTTTGTGCTTTTCAACGAAAGACGGTGAATTATGAGTCAAGATCCATTGGCGGGCAATGAATTCTTCGAGAACGACGAGTCGTTCAGGGAGATGATGGCCCTTTTCAACGAGAAGACGTATTTCCAGCGTCTCAAAGGCATGTTCGATGGCCTCAAGAAGCCCAAGGACTCCAAGGAGTACAAGCTGGCGCACATCGAACTGCAGCGTCAGGCGGCTCCGGCGGCGGCCATCATCATCCCGGTGATTCTGGTGAGCCTCCTCGCGATTTTCGCAACAAGCAAGCGGAAGTCCGAGGTCGCCGTCGAGATGCAGATTCTCCCGGAAGAGCCGGAAATCGTGCAGCAGGAACCGCCCCCCGAGGATCTTCCCACTCCTGAACCCATTGACGATTTCGCGCCTACCGACGTGCAGTTCGCGCCGGATGCGCTCGATGTCGTCGCTACGCCGACGGACGCCCCCGTAAGTGCCCAGCCGGCACCGGTCGACGCGGTCGCGGTCGTTAGATCGCCGGTCATCCTGCGCAACATCTTCGGCTCCACCCGCAACCCCGGCATGCGCGGCCAGCTCCTTGCACGGGGCGGCGGAAACGGAAAGACGGAGGCTTCCGTCATGCGCGCCCTCCGCTGGCTCAAGGCCGTCCAGAACTCCGACGGTTCCTGGCCGGGCCGTTATCCGGTGGCCATGACAGGCCTCGGCATCCTCACCTTCCTCGCCCACGGAGAGAAGCCCGGCAGTGACTCGCCCGAATTTGGCGAGACGGTTCAGCGTGCGATGGAGTTCCTCATCGCCGAGCAGAAGCGCACGGGCGGCGGACTCTTCTCCCGCACCGGCAACGGATACGCCCACGCGATTGCCACCTACGCCATGTGCGAGGCCTATGGCATGACGATGAACCCCAATGTCAAGGAGGCGGCCGACGCCGCCCTCGAGGTCATCATCAAGGGCCAGCATCCGTCGGGCGGCTGGGACTACAACTGGAAGCAGTCAAACCGCGATGACACCTCCGTGATGGGCTGGGCCTCCCAGGCGCTCAAGGCCGGCAAGATGGCCAACTTCTACCACGATCCGGATGCGCTTAACGACGCCGCGAAATTGAGCGTAAGGGGTTTCAAGAAGAACGGCCATCAGGACGGAGGCTTCGGCTATACCTCCCCCGGAACGGGTGGCCTTTCGAGCGTCGGCACCCTCTGCATGCAGTTCCACGAGGCGGCTGACGACCCCTATGTGCGGAACACTCTCAACAACATCATCTACCAGTGGAAGCCCGAGTGGATCGGCTACTCCCCCGAGCGCGCCGCCAAGGGCGAGCGTCTTGAGAAGCCGAAGGATCTCCCTCCCGGCGTCGTCGGCGGCAAGTGCCCGCAGTACTACTACTATTACGCGACGCAGGCCGTCTTCCAGGGCGGCGGCGAGCAGTGGAAGAAGTGGAACGCCCGCATGTGGCCTTCCTATGTGGCCGCGCAGTTCATCACCCCCGCCAACCAGAGCGGCACCACCTGCACCTGCCCCATCTGCAAGAGCGGATCGTACGCCGCCAAACTGAAGGAGCCCTATGTCGACGACAAGGGCAAGCCCCAGGAAATCGGCCATTGGGTCAACACCGACGCGCACACTGATCGCCCGATCATGGACACCTGCCTTGCAGCACTCCAGATGATGGTCTACTACCGCTACCTCCCGACCTTCAAGAAGATCGACGTCCCGGCCGAAGTCGTCGCCGAGACGAGCGACAGGGGCGACATCGTCATCGACACCAACCTCTAGGCCGAAGAGCGACAAAACCGACCTCCTACGCCGTTGCGCCCCATGCGCAACGGCGTTTTTGTTCGGCTGGAATGCTACGCGGCAATCCGAACATTCCATGCTGCGTCGACGCTCTTCCTTCCCTTTCACGCCATTCCCGTCCGCTTGCCTCGGGTTCGGTGGCTTTGGTAGAATAGAATCACAAGGAACCTCATTCAAGCGGAAACATGGGAGGAAGGGAGAATCACCGTGCATAGGGAATTCCTAATGGGGAACGAGGCAATCGCTCTCGGAGCTCTTGCGGCGGGCGTCGACCTTGTCGCCGGCTATCCGGGCACTCCTTCGACCGAGGTGCTGGAAACTGTCGCCAAGCGCAGAACCAGCGGCGTCTATGTGGAGTGGTCCGTCAATGAGAAGGCCGCGATGGAAGTCGCGGCTGGCGCGGCCTATGCCGGCGCCCGTGCCCTCGTCACCATGAAACAGGTTGGCCTCAATGTAGCCTCCGACCCGTTGATGAGCCTTGAGTACATTGGCGTCAAAGGCGGCATGGTTGTCCTCGTCGCAGACGATCCGGGCCCCATCTCGTCGCAGACCGAGCAGGATTCTCGCACCTTCGCGATGTTTTCAAAGGTTCCCGTTTTCGATCCCTCCACCGTGGCAGAGGCCTATGAAATGGTCCAGGAGGCCTTCGACTTCTCCGAGAAGCACGGTACGCCCGTCCTCTTCCGCGCGACGACGCGCGTCGACCACGGCTACGAGGCGATCGATGTCAGGGAACCCGCCGAATACCGCAGGACATCGCCCGAGGGATTCGTCAAGGATGCCTCCCGCTGGGTCATCTTTCCAAAGCTTTCCACACGCAGCCACGCCCGCATCGAAGCGCGCAACGCCGGCCTCTCCGAGGCGCTCTCCGCCTACCCGCGCAACCGTCTGCTTCGCGAGAAAACGCCCGGCTGCCGCAAGGGAATCGCGACTCAGGGCGCGAGCTTTCCCTGCGTCCTCGACGCCCTCCACGGACGAAACGCGCGCATCCTGCGCGTGGCAACGCCCTTCCCCTTTCCCGAGAAGCTGGCGCTCGACTTCCTCGACGGACTCGACGAAGTGCTCTGCATCGAGGAGCTCGATCCCGTGATCGAGCGAGCAATCACATTCGTCTGCGGCAAGTTCGGCACCCGCATGAAGATCCGCGGCAAGATGACGGGCGACATCCCGCCAGCAGGCGAGAATTCACCCGCCGTCATCGCCGCCGCGCTTGAAGCCTTCCTCGGCCCGGCCGCAGCGGCAGAGGCCCCCGCCGTCCTTCCCGAGCCGCCAGCCCTCCCGATCCGCCCGCCCGTCCTCTGCGCCGGCTGCCCCCACCGCGCCTCCTTCTATGCCGTCAAGGCCGCCATGCGCGGACGCAAAACCATTTACTGCGGCGACATCGGCTGCTACACGCTCGGCAATGCCGCACCCCTCGACATGTGCGACACCTGCCTCTGCATGGGCGCGGGCATCGGCATCGCCCAGGGCGTTGGCCGCATCGAACCCGAAACCGCCTGCTTTGCCTTTGTCGGCGACTCGACTTTCTTCGCCTCGGGAATTACGGGCGTCGTAAACGCCTTCTACAACCAGGCGAAGATGACGCTCGTCGTCCTTGACAACTCCACCACGGCCATGACGGGCCACCAGCCCCATCCCGGCACCGGACGCACCATGATGGGGCAGGTCGTTGAGAAGGTCTCAATCGAAGAGGTTCTCCGCGCCATCGGCCTCAAGACGGTGGAAACGGCAGACCCGCTCGACTTTCCACGCGCCGTCGAAACCGTGAAGCGCGTCGTCGACGAGCCGGGTGTCAAGGCCATCGTATTCCGCTCGCCCTGCATCGCCCTCTCAAAGCCGACGGGCCGCTCGCAGGTCGACTCTTCCGCCTGCATCGGCTGCCGCAAGTGCATCCGGGAAATCGGCTGCCCGGCACTTGTCCTCGCCCCCGACGGGCGAAAAGTCTGCATCGACGCCTCCCTCTGCACCGGCTGCACGCTCTGCGAACAGATATGCCCGGCCCACGCGATAGCGTCGGATTGTCGGATTGTCGAATCGTCGAATCGACGACCTGGCCAATCGTCAAACGGTCAAACGGTCAAATCGGCAAGCCAGCCCGGAGGCGCACGATGAGCAGAAGCATCATCCTCTGCGGCGTCGGCGGCCAGGGCACCATCCTCGCCTCCCGACTCATCGCGGACGCCGCTCTCCGACGCGCCATCCCCGTCCGCACCGCCGAAACAATCGGCATGGCCCAGCGCGGCGGAAGCGTCTTCAGCCACATCCGCCTTGGCGAGGGTGCCCAGTCGCCCCTCATTGCGCGGGGCGGAGCCGACCTCATCATCGGCTTCGAACCTGGAGAGACCGTCCGTCAGCTCCCCTTCCTCCGCCCCGGCGGCACCGTCGTCACGGGCATCCGTCCCGTCATGCCCGTGAGCGCCTCGATCGGCCAGTCCGCCTATGACGCGGCAGCCCTGCTCGGCTATCTCCGCGCCAATGTCGCGAATCTCACGGTCGTCGACGGCGACTGCGCCGCCGCCGAACTCGGCTCCGCCAAGACGCTCAACGTCGTCCTACTCGGCGCCGCTCTCCGGACTGGCGCCCTTGGCCTCGACGCCGCCGACCTCGAGGCGGCCGTTCGCGAAAAGGTTCCGTCGAAATTCCTCGACCTCAACCTGCGGGCCCTCGCCTGGAACGGAACTGGCGCCTGAACCCCATGTCCCGCCTCGCCTACATCGTCCGACGCCTTCTGCTGGCCATCCCGACCTTCCTCGGCATCACGCTCGTCTGCTTCGCCCTGACGCGCGTCCTTCCAGGCGGACCCGTCGAAATGCGCCTCGCACGCCTCCGCGGCATCGGCAGCGGCGAGAGCGGCTCATCCGCCGGGCAAGTTGCCGCCGTCACCGAGGAGCAGCGCCGCGAACTCGTCCGCCAGTTCGGTTTCGACCGGCCCTTTCTCTCCCAGTACGGCCGCTGGCTCTTCCACGACGCCATGGGCCTGCGCATGGCCTCCTACGACTATCCCGACCGCACCGCCGGCGCACTCATCGTCGCGCGCTTCCCCGTCTCCCTTGCCTTCGGACTCACGGGCTTCATCCTTGCCTACGCCGTCTGCATTCCCCTCGGCATGGCCAAGGCCCTCCGCCACGGCTCGCGCTTCGACGCCGCGTCGTCCGTTATTGTCTTCATCGGCTACGCCTTGCCGGCCTTCGCCTTCGGCATGCTGCTCAAGATGTGCTTCTGCGGCACCGTCGAAGGGCTTTTCAGCTGCTTCCCGCTCGGCGGCTTCGAGTCGCCCGACCTCGCGGACGCCGGCTTCTGGCGCACGGCCGCCGACCGCGCCTGGCACATGGTCCTTCCCGTCGCCTGCTATGTCGTCGGCTCCTTCGCCATGCTCACGCTGATGATGAAGAACTCCCTCCTCGAGCAGATTTCGGCCGACTACGTCCGCACCGCCCTCGCCAAGGGCGCAACGCCCGCGCGCGCCCTCTGGGGCCACGCCTTCCGCAACTCGCTCATTCCGATAGCGACCGGCTTCGGCTCCATTCTCTCGCTCCTCTTCGCTGGTTCCGTCATAATCGAACGCATCTTCGAAATCCCCGGCATGGGACGCCTCAGCCTTGACGCCGTCGCCGGACGCGACTATGCCGTCTTCATGGCCATCCTCGCGCTCACCTCCACCCTTCAGCTGCTCGGCAACCTCCTTTCGGACTGCTGCTACATGCTGATCGACCCACGCATAACCTTCTCCTCGGGCAGATAGGCAATGGCAACGCAAACGACATCCCGCTGGCGCCGCTTCCGACGCAATCCGCGCGCCCTGGCCTCGGTCATCGCCCTTGCCGCCCTCTACCTCTGCAGCCTTTTTTCCGAACTCATCTGCAACGCGCGCCCCCTCTTCCTCCGCGCCAACGGCCACCTCTTCTTCCCATTCGCGCAGCATGTCTCCGAGAACGACATCTTCGGAAACGGAGTCCACGCCGAACCCAACTATGCGGTTCTCGCGACGAACCCCGCCATCCGCGCCGTTTTCGCCCCCGTCCGATTCGGCCCCCGCGACATCGCCACGGCAGCCTCCGTCGAAGCCTTCCGCCGTGTCCGCGTCTCCATCCGCCCCACCGTTCGCGCGGGACGCGTCGACATCCGTCCCGACCTTGCGGTCTCCCGATCCGACGGTCTCGACCTCTTCCTCGGCCGTGCGCCCGCGGTCGGCGAAAAGCTCCCCGACCTCCTCTCCCTGCCCGATGCCCTTGCCGCCGCCATCGCCGCGCGCTTCGCCAACGAAGCCGCCCCCGCCGCCGCCTTCACACTGACCACTCCGGGTGCAGAGGAGACAGAAATCACTCTCCCCGCCTACGAACCGCGTCCTGCGGCGCCCCGCACCGTCCGCCTCCGCCTGCGCGACGCCCGCGCCGCCAAATCCGCGCCAGCCACGCTTCTCTTCGCCCTGCAGGACAACGAACCCGTTCCCGTTCGCGCTTCTCGCAAGACCTTCGAACGTCTTGGCCCCGAAACGCGCGCCGCCGTTCTCGAAGCGGTCGACGCAAGCTTTTCCCCAACGCCGAGCTCGTTTCCCGTTTCCCGTCTCCCGTCTCCCGTCACGGTCTCCCGGGAGGCCGTGACCTGGCCCTTCCGCCCCGTTCCGGGCCACCCGATGGGAATCGACAACGCCGGCCGCGACGTCTTCGCCCGCGTCCTCTACGGTACGCGGACGGCCTTGTCCTTTGGCCTCCTTCTCGTCGCTTGGTCGCTCTGCATCGGCATCGTCGCCGGCGCAGCGCAGGGCTACTTCGGCGGCTGGGTCGACCTCGCAGGCCAACGCTTCATTGAAATCTGGAGCGCCCTGCCCTTCCTTTATGTGATGATCCTCGTCGGCTCCGTCTTCGGGCGCAACTTCGGGCTTCTTCTCTTCTGCTACGGGCTCTTCAACTGGATCGGCGTCTCCTACTATGTCCGCGCCGAATTCCTCCGTCTGCGGAAGCGCCCGTTCGTCGAGGCGGCCAAATGCCAGGGCCTCGGCGCCTGGCGCATCATCCGCCGCCACATCCTGCCCAACGCCCTGACGCCCATCGTCACGCTTCTCCCCTTCAATCTCGTCGGTGCCATCGCCTCCATTTCGGCCCTCGACTTCCTCGGCTTCGGCCTCCCGCCCCTTACGCCGAGCTGGGGCGAACTTCTCCAGCAAGCCCAGCAGAACACATCATCCTGGTGGCTCATCCTCTATCCCTCGCTCCTTCTCTTCGCGACGATGCTTCTCGCCGTCTTCGTCGGCGAAGGACTCCGGGACGCCTTTGACCCCAAGCCGAACTCGCGCTATCGATGACCGCCCGCCGGCTGCGGCATGGAGGCGGGACGGGTAACATGACGGACGCGGAGCGCCCGGCCTTGCGACATGCCGCGCCTTCCCTATGCACCGCACCCGTAGAATCCGCCTACTTCACCGCTATGTCCACTGCGCTCGTCCAAAGACCATGGATGTTGCAGTAGGCGGTGGCGTGCAGCGAGCCTGATCTGGCGAGCTGCACGCGGAAGCGTACGCCGGGCGCCGTGCGTGCCGGCCCCTCGTTTGCCACGGCCGCCTGGCCATGGGCGGCAAGCTCGACACGCGCCAGCTCAATGGAGACGGGCGACCCCTCGGGGACGTAATGGAGGGCGATCCAGACTATATGGTGCTCGACCGTGTTGGGATGCGGGATGTCCTTGCCTACCGTCACCTCGACATCGACCCACTCGCCCGACGCAACCTCCGCCGGGGCGGTAATGGCGGGAACATGCTTCTCCTGCTTCCAGTCCGCCGACTTCACAAACGCGCTTAAATCCTGAGCCATGATCAAATCTCCCTGTGGCTTCATGATATCAGACCGCAATCGCCTCGTCAATGGGTTGCGTCGGCATGGGCGCGGCCAAAACCCGCCTGTTCCCCGGAAGCACGGCGATGTGCGCGGGAAGATGCCCATGCCACGCCGGGCACGGGCAGGCACCCCTTGCGCCGCCCTTCGGTTGCAGGGTGGCGCAATGGCGCGCCAAGCTCGAAACGCAGACAGCGCTCATTTCCTCGCACTAAAACCAGACTGACCGATTTGGATGCACCCCGGCGGTATGCCGCCTTCTTCCGCACGATTCAGTTACGAAAGGATCATCATGCCATACACCACGCCTCTTCCATCGAACTCCATTCCGCTCCGTCCTCTCTGCGGATCGCTATACAAGCGAAAAGGACGTCGATATCTTTCCGCCAAAAGTCCGGAGCCAGGCCTCTTCTGGTTTGACTACCGGCTGCCCGGTCTGGCGGGCCCCTCTGCCCGTATCGCGCTAGGCACATCGGACTACGCCACCGCCTACTGCCGCGCTCAGGCCATCGTCATCCAGGCCGCCCATTGGGCTGACGAGATTTTCCTGCGCGCCAAGCTCGAAGCGCAGATTGTCGCAACAGGTTTCGATCCAAAAGCCGTCCTTTCCCGCTCCTGTACGCAACCGCGTTCCGCCAGCCTTCAAGCCGCCTTGGAGCGCCGCATTGCCTTCGAGGGGCTCTGGGAGGCCGTCAAGCCGCGTTACGATGTGCGCGCCAAATCGCTGGAAACATACCGGCAGCAAACCGTCAAGTTCGCGAAATACGCCGTCGCCAACGGACTTCGCTACGCCGACGAGGTTACGCGCCCCTTTGCCGAGAACTACGCCCGCTGGCTCTACTCGCGCGTCACAACGGCCGACAAGCACATCGCCTGTCTGCGCCGCGAGTGGCAGCTCCTTTTTCCCGACGCCCCTGCAAATCCCTGGAATCTTTCCATCCGGCTTAGCAGGAAGGAGCGGAGCCGGGCGATGAACTACCGCCCCCTCACCTTCAACGAAATTCGGCGCGTCCGCCAGGCCATCGCACGGGTGAAGAACGATCGCTCCCTCGTCAATGGCCACGGGCGCGTTTTGACCGACAACCTCCTCGACGACATGGACGACGCCCTTGTTCTCTGCTATCACTATGGCCTGCGCATCGGATCGCTCGATGCCGTCGAATGGGGCGACTTCGACCGGCAGGCAGGCGTCTGGAGGCATCGTCCGCCCAAGACATCCCGCGCCACCCTGGGCAATGACTACCCGATTCTCAACGAAGTCGCGAACATTTTGATTCGCCGTCAGAAAAAGGGCGAAGATCCGGAGGGACACGTCTTCAAGGCCTTTGTCCATACACACCGGACAACCGAACAGATGCTGAACCTCGCCATCAAGGCAATTTTCAAATTCGCCGATGTGACCGACTCGCCGCTCAAGGGGCGGGCGACCTGGCATTCTCTTCGCGCCACCTTCATCACGCGGCTCACGGAAAACGGCTGTCCCATCGCCATTGTCAAGGAACTCGCGCAACACTCCAGATCCGACACGACCCAGCGGTATGTCCACACGTCGATGGCCACCAAACTCCACTGGCTCCAAACGCTGCCCGACCTCGGGGAAGTCGACCTTGACGCCGACTACCCCATCGAACCCGAACTGCCAGAATCGCATGGCGTGTAGGAAAATCGTAGGATGCAAATCCTACAATCCTCCTACGTGGATCAAAACCATAATCTGGCTCGGCCAGCATTCTGGCAAGAGAAAGAAGTTAGTTACAGCAGCTTGCGTGCTGGCAGCCGGCCTGGCAATGGCCGACGGCATCTACAGCACGAACATCGTCGGCTACCAGCAGATTACGCTGACAGAGCAGTGGACCATTCTGGGCGTTAATTTCACGGCAGTA
>JAEEGL014017217.1_pt1 | contig 27543 bp, 25 predicted proteins | sample 9134231 | NCBI WGS metagenome assembly JAEEGL01 (sample SAMN16246548, study PRJNA631951) | gut metagenome | biome: gut microbiome; feature: rumen; material: fiber-attached | host: Bos | place: Iran: Karaj | collected 2018-10
TCTTCACCCTTAATGTCAGCTAATGAAACTAATTCAGTCCATGTAGTTTCGCCTTCATATCTCCAAAGGATTGCAGTTTCGGATTTAGATATTTCAATTTCTCTTCCATCTTCACCCTTAAGGTCAGTTAATGAAACTAATTCAGTCCATTCAGTTTCACCCTCATATCTCCAAAGGATTGCAGTTTCAGATTTAGATAGTTCAATTTCTCTACCATCTTCACCAGCATCACCTTGAGATCCTACAAGACTTTCTAAAGAAACTAAATTAGTCCATTCAGTACTATTTTTATATTTCCATTGAATATAAGCTGAATCAACACGAAGTTCAATCGCATCACCTCTTAATGATTCAAGCCATGATTGTAAATTGCCCTCATAGCCAAGCTCTTGAGCTAGCTCGAAAGCATTCTTTCCGTCATTTCCATCTGAAGGTAATTCAAATAGATCTCTCCAAGTATTCTCACCTTCATATCTCCAAGTGACATGTGTAGTTGAAGTTGATAATTCAACCTTCTTTCCATTTTCACCTGTATCGCCTTTTAATTCAGCGATTGTAATTAAATCAGTCCATGTAGATTGTTGTTTATACTTCCATTGAATCTTTCCAGAATCAACACGAAGATCAACTGAATCACCTCTAATTGAGTCTAACCATTCTTGATAAGTTCCCTCATAGCCTGATTGTTTTGCTAAAAGATATATTTCATATCTCTTATCATTTGAATAATCATCATTTTCTTGTGTAGTGTTCTCTGGCTTTTTGCTAGAAGAACCTGTACAGCTGCTTAATAAAGCCACTGAACCCATTAGTACACCTAAACCGAAGATAATCTTCTTTTTCATATCTACGTATTTCCTCCCTATATTAGATTTTTATTTTTGCGATTACGATTTGATTATAAATCAAAAAGATAAAAAATAAAAGAATAAATAATAAAAAAACTAGTCCTATATGAATGGACTAGCATTTTTTATCTTAAATATTAAAATTTAATGTTTTTCTTAAAGGTTCAAATTCTTCTTCATTTAAAGTTGCAGTGCCTATATCTGCATGACTATTATCACCATGACAATCAGAGCCTGCACTTATAAATAAATTATATTTTTTAGCTAATTCTTTATATTTATTTTCTAAATCAAAATGATTAGGATATCTTATTTCAATTCCATCAAAACCAAGCTTTAATATTTCTTCTACATAATCCTGATTTTTAATTAAACAAGGATGAGCAAGAATGGCAACACCGTTATTATTTTTGATTAATGATAAACCATCTTCTACTGCCATTTTAGTTGAAGGAATATATGCTAAAGATGATGGTTCAATATATTTTTTTGCTTCATTAAATGTCATATTATTTAATTTAGCAATATGTCTCATCATATTAGCTCTTGTAACTATTTCTTTCGATTCTTCAAAAAATAAATCTAAATCTATTTTTAGATTATATATTTCATGAATCTTATTTAGCATTTGTATTGCTCTTAATTTTCTTGATTCTTTAAATTCATTTGAAAATTCAATAATTCTTTTTGGTATAAAATTATTTTTAAATAAACAGATTATATGAATATTTTCTCCCTTATAGAATGTAGATAGCTCCATTCCTTTAATAATCTTAATATTATAGCCTTTGGCTATATCATCTATATTAAGACAGCCATAAACTGAATCATGGTCAGTTAGGGCAAATATATCAACATTGTTTTTAATTGCTCTTTCTATTAATTCTTTTTCAGTTAAAACACCATCAGAATGAATAGAATGATTATGTAAATCAATCTTCATTATTAATTGTCCTTTAGTGATAACATATAATCTATTTCGATTAAAATATCCTTAACCTGTTGAAATTTTAATAAAGATAAGGCAGCATCTAAATCATATTTTTTTGCTTCTAAGATATTTTTATCTTGTGGAATTAAATCCTGATTATTGTATGTAGCAACAAAATATGTAACTTCCTTAACTGATTTTCCAAAAATGTTATATTTGATTGTTCTTTTGAAATTAGGAAGTATAGTAGCATCAATTCCTGTTTCTTCTTTTATTTCTCTTAAAGCACAATCAACATCTTCTTCATTTCTTCTTCTATGTCCCTTTGGAAAGCCATATGAACCATTTGGCTCCATTATTAAAACATATTTCCTAATACCTTCATCTACTGTGTATAGCACTGCGCCACACGAAAATTCTCTTTTCATCTACTTAACCTCTAAATACATCTCGAAAACGATTATAGCATATTTTATGCTAGGCATAAAGAAAAAAAGAAGAAAAATCTTAATTTGATTTTTCTTCTGATATTTTTATTGCGGTTTTTAATCCATCAAGTGCGGCACTTGTTATACCTCCAGCATAGCCTGCGCCCTCGCCTATAGGATAAATACATTTTATATTAGATTCTCTATTTTCATCTCTTAAAATTCTTACAGGAGATGATGATCTAGATTCTATTCCAATTAGGATTGCATCTGGATTATTAAATCCTTTTAGTTTCTTGTCAAATTCTTTAATTCCATATTTTAAATTAGATACTACATAATCAGGTAAGCATTTATTTAAATCACAAAAATATAGGCCATGTGGATATGATGTTTTAATGCTTCTTTCAGACGTAGCAATTTCATCATTTAAAAATTCTTTTAATAAATTAGATGGAGCTCTATAATCATTAGATAATGAGAATGCTAATTTTTCATATTTTTCTTGATAATCTATTCCATCAAGAGGTGAGCCATTATCATAATCTGATGGTTTAACATCAACAAGGACGGCACTATTTGAATTTTCATTATCTCTTAGATTATTACTCATTCCATTTGTGACAATTGTATTATTGTCACTTTGTGAGGCTAATACATAGCCACCTGGGCACATACAAAATGTATAAATACCTCTATCATTATTATGGCATGCTAAATTGTAATATGCATTAGGTAATACATCTTTATATTTACCATATTGAGCTTCATTTATATCTTCTCTTTTATGCTCAATTCTTACACCCATTGAAAATGACTTTTGTTCCATATTTAGATTATATTTATTATATAGATTTCTTATTGTATCCTTTGATGAATGACCAAGACCTAATAATAAATGATTTGTGTTAAATGATATATAATTATTATTCTTTAAATCTTTGATATTTATCTCTAAATAATCATCAATATTTTTAAATCCTTCAAATAAATGATTAAAATATATTTTTCCACCTAAAGATTCAATTTCTAATCTAATATTTTTAACTATTTTTTCTAAATAATCTGTACCAACATGAGGCTTTGCATCATATATAACATCTTCTTTGGCGCCATGAATATAAAATTCATTTAAAATGAATTTAATTAATGGATCCTTTAGGTTAGTTGTAAGCTTACCATCAGAAAATGTTCCAGCACCACCTTCTCCAAATTGAATATTTGAATTAGGATTTAATATCTTATGTTCTAAAAATGCTTTAACATCTTCTTTTCTTTCTTCTATTTTAGAGCCTCTTTCAATGATTATTGGTTTTGCCCCACATCTTGCTAAATAAAGGGCAGAAAACATTCCTGCAGGACCAAATCCTACTATTACTGGACTATATTTCTTAGTCCATTTTTTATATTCTAGCTTCTTTGTATTATCTTTATAAATATTAATATTTTTACCTGATAATTTCTCATCAGTTTCTATTAATAATTTATATAATAAAATGATATTATTTTTATCTCTTGCATCGATTGATTTTTGAATAATTTTATAACTAAATTTATTAATTTTTAATTTAGATTTAATAATATTAAATAAATCTCTTTTATCAAATGGATCTACCTTGAAATTAATTAATTCATATTTCATATATTCTTAGAAATAATTATAGCAGATGTAAATGCAAACATTAGATTGTAGCCTCCACATAGGCCATCTACATCTATTATTTCTCCTCCTACATAAATATTATTATCTTTTTTCAAAGATAAATTGTTATTAATTTCTGATATATCTATTCCACCATTCGATACTTGAGCAAATTCAAAATCATATACATCTTTAATAGGAATAATAAAATTATGATAATTGATATTATTCTTATTAATATAATTTAATAGCTTTGGATTTAAAACTGAATCTAGGTATTTATAATCATTATTAGGTGATAAATCTAATTTGATATATGTTTTACTTCTATCATCTAATCTTTGATAATAGCTAGATAAATTCATGATACAAATACCAGAGATTCCATCATCCTTGAAAATGAATTCTCCATCCTCAGAATGGATAAGCTTATCATCTTTATATAAAGAAACATTACCTTTTTGTCTTACACCAGATATTTCTTTTAGCTTAAGTGATGTTTTAAAGCCAACTAATGATGGCTTAAATTGATTGAATTTAATATTTAATTCATTAATTATATTAATTGAATTATATGGTTTAATATATGAAGCATTTGAACCTATAGCGATTATTATTTTATCAAAGGGACCATATGAATTATTTAGATAATATTTATCATTCTTTTTATTAATAGAATTAATTTCTAAATCTATTATTTTATCATTTGAAATATTTTTTAATAATATATTTAATACACTTTGACTAGATTCAGATAAAGGATATAATCTACCTTCATTATCTGATTTAGTATAAATATGGAGCTTATTAAATAAATCAAATAAATCATTAATATTATCATTTACAAGCTTATATGCAAATTCATTATTATAACTATTTTTATTTAAATTAGTATTAGATATATTACATCTACCATTACCAGATGCTAGGATTTTTCTTCCTATTTTGCCCTTATTAAATATAGTGTAGTCTATCTTCTTTTCATTTAATAAATTCGCAAGCATTAAGCCACAGGCTCCTGCCCCTATAATCGCTACCTTCATATTATCACCAAAATGATTATACCATATAAAAAGAAAAAATAACCATTTAGGTTATTTATTTTCCTATATGACATATCGCAACTGTTCCAGGTCCTGTGTGTGATCCTATTACTGGACAAAATTGAGATATAATAATATCTACATTTGAATCTCGCTCTAATATTAATCTTTTTACATATTCTGCGGATTCTATATCATTTGAATGATTAATAAAAATTGTATTATAATTTTCATCTCTTGTTTCAAAATAATTATTAACTAAAGCTTTGGCAGCTTGGTGTTTACCAAGCTTTTTACCAATATTATCTAATTTACCATTTTTATCAATGGTCATTATTGGTTTTATATTTAATGTGGTTGCGATTAAGCATTTAGAAGCACTTACTCTTCCACCTCTTTTTAAATATTTAAGGTCATCAACATAAAACCAATATCTTGATTTTTTAACAATTTCATTCATAAATTTATAATTATCTTCTAGAGACATACCATTTTTTAAGTTTTCACCTGCAATTTTAGCAAGTAGGCCGATTCCTCCTGTTGCCCCTAATGAATCAACAACCATAAATTTAAAGTCCTTATTTGAATCTTCTAAATCCTCTTTTACTATTATTGCGTTATTATATGTATTAGATAGACCACTTGATAATGAAAAATATAATACATCTTCATTATTAGAATTACATTTATTTAATATATCTTTATACATATATGGTGTTATTTGGCTTGTTTTAGTTATTGCCCCATTTGCCATTTGTTTATAAAAATAAGATAATTCTTCATCTGTTAATATCTTATCAGATAAAAATTCTTCTTCTCCAACCATATAATTCATTGGAACAAATCCAATATTATATTTTTCAAAGCTATCCTTATCTATATCAGCTGATAAATCTATAAAAATTCTATATTTATTCATAATTAATACTCCTTATATTTACACACGTGAGTATTATATGTTAGAATAGAGGCAATTACAATTGCCAATACTAGGCTATATGAGTAATACTACTCAAATGATTTTTTATTGGGTTATAAAGGGAGAAAAATATGGATAAAAGAGTTATAAAAACTAAAAAAAATATTATAAATGCGTTCTTAAGCTTAATAGAAACAAAGGAATCTAAGAAGATTACAGTATCAGAAATAACTGATCTTGCAGATATTGAAAGAAAGACATTTTATCTACATTATACATGTATTGAAGATGTATATAAGGACTTAGAAGATCATATATCTGAAGATTTAGAAAGGGAAGCTAATAAGATTATTTCAGATCCTGTTTTTAAAATAGAAAATATATATAATAATTTTAATGTAGTTATAAATGATAATATTACATTCTTTAAATCAATTGCGAAAAATGATTCATATTCATTTTTACTTCATTCATTTGAAAAAATATTATCAAAGGTTATTGCTGAAATAGCAAATAAGATTTGTGGTGTTAAAAGTAAAAATTTATCATATTATAGTGACTTCTATGCTGCAGGTATAATAAAGCTTTATACTGATTGGCTAAGAGGTAATAATAATTTAACATTAGATGAATTAACTACTATATTAACTAGAGCTTCTTTTATGGATATAGATTCATTAGTAAAAACAAAGAGTGCATAAAAAAATATCTCCAAATTAATGGAGATATTTCTTTTTTTATTATCTGTTTTGGTTTAATTCAAGATCGATATTAAACATTCTCTTCTTATATTTTTCAATCTTATCATCGATTGGGTTAAGACGAGATGCAAGCTCACGTTTCTTAGTTACTACTTGCTTTCTAACCTTATTTAATTCGTTCATGAATCCTGTTCTTTCCTTATTAGAATAAGTTGGGTTATCCTTTAATACAGTTAAACGAATAACTTCTTCTTCAAGTTTCTTTAATTCCTTTAATTCTTCCATCTTAAGCTTTGAGTTCTCTAATTCGAATACTTCATGCTCTAACTTAGAACGCTCATCAAGTAATTGTTGCTTCTCTTCTTGATGCTCTTCCCAGTATTTCTCGTTTTTGAACTTTTGCTCAACACGGTCACGCTTACGAATATCAACGAACTTATCTTCAAGTCTCTTCTTATCCTTCTTGATTGTTTCAAGACGAGTATTTCTTTCAGATAAAGAACACTTTAATGAATCCTTAACCTTATTACCAGAGATCTTATGACCATTATTTCTAATGATTGCTTCTTCCATCTTAACAATGTTTTGTAAGATTGAAGTAACAGTACCATGCTTCTTTGCTAAATCCATTAAGAATTCCCAAATAGCGATACATGCATCTTGAGTATCTCTGAACTTTATGTAAGCTTCATCAGTTTGAGTTTCTTTCTTCTTACCGAATTCCTTAATAGAATCCTTACTTACTGAAGTAACGATAGCGTTGATATTAGAAGCTAATTTATCTTCATATACTACGATTTCTACACCGAATGTTTGATTTGCTTTTCTCATCAATGGTTCCATGTAGTCAATAGTATTCTTGATATCCTTTAATGCTTCTGGAGAAACCTTAGCCTTAAATTGTACTGCAGTTTTTAAAACATAAGCAACGGCGATATCGATACAGTTTGTTCTAACTGTAAATTGGTAATCTTCATAATCAGATTTTGAAGCATTTGTTAGACATGTATTCCAACAGTTAATACTTTCAAGGAATCTGAATGATTTACCATCAGTTGCCTTACCAGCACAGTTTCCTTTCATTAACCATGCATCTGAGTTTGTAGCGTCTAGCTCAATTATACGATTTGCATAATTTTCTGCGTCTACGTAGTTTTCAGAATCGAATGCATTCTGAGAAAGGATAAATAGGTTCTCAATCATTTGAGAAGTTTCTAGCCCCATTCCAGGTCTTACCTCTAGGTTCTTTGCTTGAACTGGTGCAACCTTCTTTGGTGCTACTTTTGGTTGTTCTACAGGTCGTACAACAACCTTCTTTACTGTTACAGCTTGTCCAGGCTTTTGAACTATTTGCTTTTGAGGCGCCTTAACACCAGCTGCATCGTTTGTTTTCTTAATATTAGAAACAATACGCTTAACAGTGTTTGAATCATTTGATGGAGCTTTTGGCTGAACAACTACTTTTCTAACAATAGTAGGAGCTGGCTTTGGTGCAAGAACTGGATTTTCTCTTGCTGGAGCTTCATCAAAATTGTTTGTTGCTGCTTCATTTCGTACATTTTTGGGCTCGTCCGGTACATCAACGAACATGCTTCTAGCTTCTTCAGTAGTATACTTTGCACCACATACTTGGCACTCAAAGAAACCACTTACTTTCAAGAAGTCGGATTCACCACATAAGTCACAAACTATTTTTTTCATGTGTTTTTTCTCCTTTTTCTTAAATTTTTCAAATCGACTTTACCTAAAAACAGACACAAGTGGTAATTTGTACTAGTCGTAAGTTCCTTGAATTTATTTTATGATACTGGTAATACAAAATGGGCACTATCACGTTGACATTTCTCTTAGAAGCAGCAAGTCGAAATGTTCGCTTATTATTAATTAAAGCGTGCGTTTGTATACTGGAAATTTAGATTTCCGCGTATATAAATATAAATTTGTCTGTTCTCTATGTTAAAATTAGCCTATTGGCTGAATTATAACCAAAAATTATATATAGATTATCTAATTTGTAATTAGTATACGTATTTTCATAGATAGATTATACCAAATAATTTAAAAAAATTCAAGTATTTAGCCTAAATGTCGATAAAATACCATTAGTCCCGGAAAATGCGAGAAAAAACGCAATTTTGACCCCTTTTTCTAAAAAAAGTTTAAAAAAAGTTTAAAAATAAAAAGCCATTTCTGGCTTCTTATCTCATACTACTATATACAAGTGGCTTATCGTATGTCTTTTCGTATAAATTTTTCCATAATGTATAATTCTTATCCATCATTATATTAATGTTTTCATTCTTAGATTTTAATGGATCTGGATAAATAGGTTCCATAATATGTATTGTATATTCTTGTACCTTAAATCCATCAGTTCCAACAATATCAGAATCTCTCATTGTAATAAAACATGGAACAACAGGAACATTATTATTTACTGCGAATTGGAAAGCACCTTTCTTTAAAGGTTTTGGTTTTTTGTAATTCCACCACATTGATTGTTCTGGATAAACTAATACTAAATTACCATTTTGTAATAATTCATTAGTTGATTTCATAAATTCCTTTAATGCTTGAGGCTTTGAAGCAATTGGTAATGTATAACAATTTCTCATTAAAAATCCATAAAATCCTGGGAATGATGTATAATTACCTTCTCTAATAACTCTAAAGAACTTCTTCTTTTTTCTATCAACTGATGCTTCATATGCCATTTCCATTGCAAATGAATCTAGGGCATTAAAGTGATTACATGTTAATACTGCACCAGTTTTTAATCCAGCTAGGTTTTCTTTTCCAATGATATCTTTAACAATCATAATCTTCTTACGATTAATTTTATTTAAATATCTTCTAGCAATGAAATATGCAAATCTTGTCTTTAGCTTACTTCTTACTTTCTTTCTAGTGTAATCAACCTCACCTGGTTCAATTTGTCTTGTAGGTGGATCTTGTTCTACATCCTCAGAAAATCTTTCTTCATGCTCATAATCTCTAATCTTCTTTAATACGATTAATCTATCAACAGATTTTCTCTTATTCTTAACATCAACAAATTTAACTGAAGCGCTAGTTTCATTTATTGCAAGCTCTTCTAATTTAGTTGCTTGAGCCATATCTTTTTGTCTTTGCTCATCAGTATAATTATTTAAGATTTCCATTATTTCATCATAACATGGAGTCATCTTACAATATTTCCAGAAATAATTTTCACATTGGATTCCTGTAAAATGCCATGGCTTACACCACATAATGTAGTGAATCATATTAATATCTTCTTCTTTTGTTTTAATTTCACCATAGATTTCAGTATTCCATTCATCGCCAACCCATTTGATTCTATTTTGGCATAAAATGTTTAAATAGTCCTCATCTTGAGTAACTTTACATTCATATAAGCTAATTAAATCTGTAAATTGATCTAAAATAGCTTCTTCTCTAAATTGCTTAGCATTAATTAATAATAGACCAGCATTGAAATAATTATATCTATCTAATCCTAGATTTACATTAACATAATTTCCAAATATATCATTTTGAACCATAGCTTGTTCATGGCATGCACCAACAAGATTGTTTTCTAAATCAATTGAATATAGCTTTGAAATATCGCCTTTAACAATAGTATCGCTATCAATATAAATAACTTTATCTAAATCAGGGAACATTTCAGCAATGAATAATCTATAATAAGTAGCATTTGAATAATAATCTCTAATAGGTAATCTATCTTTGATTTCATTTAAATAATTAACTACATTAACAAATTCAACTCTGCAGTTATCGTAATCCTTGATAATATCTTTTGATATTTCCATATTATCTTTTGTAATATCAGTATTTAATACATAGAATGTATAAAAATAGTCTTTACTAGCATTTTCCATGATTGATTTTAATGTTACATATGTAAACTTTAAAAATCTATTATCACAGGCAAAAAATACATGTACATTTTTATCCATTATTTTTGTTCCTCCTTGAAATAGGTATTCATTATAGATACATACTCATTTAATACATCATCAAATTGATGGTATTTTAATTTATAATGAATATCATCAATATGCCATTGCTTAATATTCGCAACATGGGGATATGGTAAGAAATATAATCTCTTAGAAAAATGTCTTATTACAGTCTTTTTAGTTAATCTTGATTGACAATTAAAAATCTGTGGTAACATCTTTTTCTTTGTAGTGCTTCTTATTATTGCACTTTGATCAGCAAATACTAATTTTTTAGTTCTTATTAGCTCTCTTGCTTTACCTAATAAATTAGTTTCTCTCATTCTCTTCATGTTGAATAATAATACACCAGCATTGATATAATTTGGATTAATTAACCATTTTCCATATTGATCTCTAGCTGCGGCATATTCATATCCTTCTACATCCTGATCCCATAATAATCTAATATCTCTATTTAGTATTAAATCTACATCTAGGTATAATAGCTTATCTGGCATACCTGGAATGATATCAGCTAATAATCTTAATAATGTATAAGGTGATGCATAACAATTCTCATTTGGAGAATTTGCAAATTCTTTATTATAATAATCAATTACATCAATTTTAATTACCTTATTATCCTTATTATATTTTTTAGCTACCTTATCTAGGATATCAGCCATATAATCAGTTAATATTAAATATTTAGGATTAATATGTGATACATCCATAGTATAGATGTAAAAACAGAATGGCTCATTTGTATCAGTTCTTTTTAAGATTGATAGCATCGTAGTGAGCATACCAGCGAAAACTTTATCGTTTCCACAAAATAATATATTAATCATTTTTAGCTTGTTCTCCTTCTACGTACTTAATTACTTCAACCTCGTTTAGAAGAGATCTCTTTTGCATTGCATCAAAAACTTCATTTCTAAGCTTTTGTCTTGCTTCCTTATTTGATAATGTCTTATCTACAAAGAATGGACCATCAATATATGTTTCAATTCTGATTTTGTCCTTTTTACCTTTCTTATAGACATTAACAAATGAAAATACAGGCTTATCATATTCTACAGGATATCTAAAAGATAAATCTGTAAAAGGTCTTATGAATGTACAATATGGCCAAATATGAGCCTCAGGGTAAATCATAATTACCTTTTTTTGTTTAATACGATAATCAATGCATTTAATGAAATTTTTAGATGCCTTCATTGTGTCTGGTAATGGAATTGCTCCCATTGATGGAGTAACTCTACCAAGGTATGGCATTGATACATTATTTGGATGAACTATAACATAAGTATCTTTCATTCCATTAACCATTGTTGGAATTAATGCATCTGCGATATCTTGTGTATGATTACCATACATAAAGTAGCTATCCTTCTTATAAGGCTTTAGAATCTTCTTATTAAAAATCTTATGCTTGAATTTAGATTTTAAATAAATTGATCCTAAAGGACAAGCTACACATCTATACCAGAAAATATGAGTTAGGAATCTAAATGGACCCTTTCTAATATACTTATAATTCTCATCAATTTTCTTAGCGTCAATCTTAGTTTCAGAAAATTCATCATTAAGTATATCATTATAATATATAATTTTCGGTTCCATAATACTTCACCTCAAATTTTCCACATTCTATTATAAGCATTATCCTAATAAAATCAATAAAAACCATATATAAACCTATTTCTAAAGAAAAGAGAGGCCATTTTTAAAACTCTACTGTCAGTAGATAAGTTAAAAAATCGCTTTATTTAGCCGTTTTTTAGTGGTATAATACAGTTATGGATAATATTAAGAATATAATCGCTAAAAATTTAGTAGAGTTAAGAAAAAGAAAAAAATACACACAACAGGACCTTGCAAATATATTACAATATTCTGATAAAGCAATATCAAAATGGGAGAAAGGAGATTCTTTACCTGATATTGAAATATTGTATCAGATATGTAATCTATACGGTGTCACACTTGATTATCTAACCCATGAAGGAACATATGAAGAAAAACAAGAATATGTTATTCCTAGATATGAAAATAGAAATAAAGCTATTATAGCACTTCTATTCGTTGTTGCCGTATGGACACTAGGTATTACTGCCTTTGTATTCATAAATATTTTCGTCAACAAAATTGTGTGGCCTATATTTATTTGGTGTCTTCCTATTTCAGCATCATTCCTACTTTATTTTAATTTAAAATGGGGTAAAAGAGCTTATAATTCATTCATCTTCTCTTTGATGCTGTGGGGATATATTGCTGGCTTATTCTTCCAAATTTTATTCTCATTAAAGATTAACATTTGGCCAATTTTCTTGGTTGGAGTACCAGTTGAAATCGCCATAATCCTCTGGTCATTCTTAAAACATGACTAATAAGCTTCTTATAGAAGCTTTTTCTTTTTCTAATAAAAATTATAATACTAATTCATCTAGTATCGAATACTAGCATACACCTATTTTTAAATTAAGTCAACTAATTTTCATTTTATTTATTGTAATTTATAATATTTTATGATAAACTTTAATTGATTTGTGGGGTGTTAATATGAATAGTATCAAAAAGTCTTTAGAGAATTGGTTAAATGATTTAAATAATTTCAGCTTTAAAAACTATGAAGAATTACCTGATATTGATTTGTACATGGATCAGGTTGTTACATTCTTAGAAAAACAATTATATATATTCCAAAATAACACATTAGATAAACAAATTACTTCTTCTATGATTAATAATTATGTTAAAGGTGAAGTATTACCTTCTCCTATATCTAAGAAATATAATCGTGAGCATTTAGCTCTAATTGAAGAAATCTGTACATTAAAACAAGTATTAAGCATTGCCGATGTTAAACAAATCGAAAATGATAGATACCAAGATGTTACAGCTAAGGGTGAAATCTTCAATGAATTCAATAGATTAAATAATGAAAAGATTGAAGTATCAGTATCTGAAGCATTTAAAAAATTAAATGATATTGATGAAAATGATTCTTCTGCCCTTATCTCTTTAGCTACTGAATTTGCCCTAACAGCTAATGCTTATATTAATATATCTAAAAAGATATTATATTTAACATCTAGATATGCAAATATTGAAAAAGCAAAGGAACTAAAAGATCAAGAATTAGCTAAAGAAGCTAAAAAGGATAAAAAGAAAAAAGATTCTGAAACAGAATCTGAAGAATAATAAAATAAAGGACAATTCGTTTGAATTGTCCTTTTTCTTCTTTTATCGAATATAGAAAAATAATAATTCACCATATGAATATCCAACATATGATATTTTATTTTCATCTTTATTATATAAAAATATATAACATGGTTCTAATTCCTTACTAACTGAAAACCCTGCATCTGTTGGGAAAAATGTATAAATTTCAACATATGTATTAACTATATAATAATAATTTCCGTCATTTCCTTGTTTCTTATAAGAAAAACCTATTTTTGAGCCATTATTATATTTTTTAATAATCTTTTTTATTGATGAATAATTATCTACATTTTCTAATTCTGGCATTGAAGGAATATCAGGATAATATATAGGATATTCTTCTTTTTTTGATATAATTTTTATACTTAATATTCTTAATAAATCAATTAATTCATCATCAGTTACCTGATCATTAGTTGTATATACTAGTTCATTTGTTTTTAAATTATAAAGAAATAATATATCATCATTACCAGTTATTACATAATAATCATCAATTATATATTCTCTAATAGATTGGTATTGTAAATTATTAATATAAATATTTATTTTATAAATATTATTGCCATAACATATAAATACGGTATTTAATATTTTGTTAATACAATAAGAATGAGAATCATCTTCATATATATTTAAATATTCACAAAAAACTCCATATTTATCATCAGCAAAAGAAGATGAATATACATTTTCATCAGATGTTAATATCTGAGTTGTAACATTAAAATCAAAATCTAGGTAATATAATATATCTGTTTTATTTATTTGAAAATTTACTACTAAGAAACCATCATCTAAAACCCATCCGTATAAAGAATTTGATTTTTCATATTCAAATTTATAATTTACATATTCATCATTTTTTAGATTGTATTTAGCAAAGCATAAATTCTTTTCACTTTTGCCTATGATATATGCATAATCATCAATTTGTCTAATCCTAATAAACTCAGTTTTCTTCTCATTAAAAATTTTATCATATGTGATAGTTTTATATTTATTATTAATAACTATTCCGTCCATTCCAAATGAAATATAATCCTGTCCAGTTTGGCTTTTTGCTTTACTTAATTTGGAATATGATCCACCTTGATGACCACATGATGTTAAAGTAAATAATGATAGAACGAATATAGATATTATAAATAATATTTTTTTCATATTTTATACCTCTAAATTATCTAATGTTACTTTCCTTGCATAAACAACTTTAGGATCATATTTATCATGATAATTATCGAATTCCACTAATATTTTATCCCCAACTTTTAAATCTTTAATATTTAGACCTTCTGTATTTTCAGCAAAGAATACATAACATAAATTATAATCTGTAGTAACTGATATATAACCATTTTGAGCATATATTGTATTTACTGTAGCTGATACAGTTATAGTCTCAATTTGTTGAATATCTAATACTGAATATATTTCATCTGTAGAAACTCTTTCAATTGTCCCAATATTTTCATATGGTTTAGTTGAATTATAATTATTAATAGGTATTATTTTATTACCAGAATTGAAATATACATTCTTTTTCTTAGTTCCTTCAATAAATATTGTGACTATTGGTGGTGTAAAATCTTTATCTAATGAATCTTTAGATAATGTCTTATGTGAACTAAATTGATGTACCTCTAATTCAGGAATCGTAGTAGCTCCATTTTCTAATATAGTATAATATCCATTGTATCCGCGAATAGATATTAAAGAATCTTCAATTAATATATTTTTTGTTCCGTATTTATCAATATCATATGTTGTAAAATCAGCAACAACTACATCTAAATCTTTTAGTCCACATCCAGCTTCGATTATTTGATTAGCTACTTCATCGTCAATTTGATCTACATAAATAGAAAATTTATATGCTGAATTAATCATTATGTAATTAAATGGATATGAAAATGATGTTACTGCATCATTTTGTATTAAATCATCTACTTTAATTAAATCTTTTTCTTCATCTGATGATTTATAAAAAGATTGTTTATAATTAATATTAGTTTTTTTATCATCAAATGGTTTATATGCAGCCATACCAATTAATGTTTTTTCATCTAATGTTACAGCATTTGACTGAATTTCTTCAGCTATTTTTTTAGAATTAGCATAATTATAATTAAATACACCTACACCTATACCTATAGAAATAGGTATAACCATTATAACTAATACAGCAACAGCGATTAACGTAAATACTAATCCTTTATATGTTCTTTCTTTTTTCCCTACACTTTTTTTAGAAAGAGCATTATACATATTATTTAAATCATTATCATCTAGCTTTGGCACTATTTTATTTAAATCTTCTAGCATATTTACTCCTCCATTTCCTCTTTAAGCATATTTCTGGCTCTCTCCAACCTTTTTTTAACTGCGCTTTCAGATATTTTTAAGATATTTGTAATATCTTTAATCGGTAATTGATCATAATAATGTAATATTATTACTGATCTATATTTTTCAGGGAGTTCTTTTACAATTCGGGATAATTTTTTTAGTTTTTCATTTTTTTGTTCTAATTCCTTATCATCAGTAAATACATCAATTGTATTTTCGTCTACAATAGTTACTTTTTTTCTTTGTCTTAATAAATCTTTAGATTCATTAATAGTAACTCTAATAAGCCAATATTTTTCATCATTAGGTGTTTTAAAAGACTTATTAGTATTAAATAATTTATAAAATACATTTTGTACTACATCAAAGGAATCATCTCTATTTTTGGTATAACCATAGCTTATATTCATGAGCTCTTGTGAATATATGCGAAATTTATCCTCAAATTCTGTTTTAGATATTTTATACATAATCTTCTCCCTCATATATAAAACGTTTAAAAGAAATAAATCGTGACATTTTTAAATCAATTTATATTAATTATATTATAAATTTATTAAAAAAGTAAAATATATAAAGAAAAAAGAATCCATTATTGGATTCTTAATTACTTTTTAGCTAGCTCAATGCTTCTATTCATACATGCTTCATAACATTTTTTAACTGCATCTTCAAAGCCATTTTCATATAGCTGATTTAATCCAGCTATTGTAGTTCCACCCTTTGAGCAAACATTATTAATTAATGTATCAATTGAATCAGGTGATTGTAAAATCATTTTAGCTGATGCGATAATTGAATTTGCAGTCAAGGCCTTAGCAGTTTCATAATCTATTCCGTTAGCAACACCATTATCAATGAAATCTTTAGCGAATAGATATAAATATGCTGGCATTGAACCATTTAGAGGCAATGATGCATCCATTAAATCTTCTGTAATGAAATAGCCATTACCAAATGAATCAAAAATCTTTTTAACTCTTGATTCATAATCATTTTTAAAATTATAACAAATTGTAGATACACCAGCTCTAATTAATGCTGGAGTATTAGGCATTGCTCTAAAGATTGAAGCATTCTTGAAGAATTCTTCTAATGTTTGAATTTTAATACCTGCCATAATAGAAATTATACATTTACCTTTAAAATCATAATTCTTGGCATTTACAAATGAATCTTTAAAGCCTTGTGGCTTTATAGCAACTAATATTATTTGAGAATTATCTAATACATCATTGATATCAGATGTTGCATTAAAGCCCTTATTAATATATTCATTTGCTTTTAGAGGGTCATGTAAGCCTAATAATATTTCTTTTTTATCAAATAAATTTGCTGATAATATACCTTCAAGTATACTACCACCCATTTTACCTAAACCAACGATTGCTAATTTATACATTATTCTCTTACCTGTCCATTTCCACTAATTAAATATTTATAAGTAGTAATTTCCTTTAGACCCATAGGTCCTCTAGCATGTAATTTAGTTGTTGAAATACCAATTTCAGCACCAAATCCGAATTCACCACCATCAGTAAATCTTGTTGATGCGTTATGATAAACACATGATGAATCAATTTCATTAAAGAAAGCTTCTACTGCTTCAGCATTTTCAGAAATAATTGATTCTGAATGCTTTGTTGAATGTGCATTAATAAATTTAATTGCTTCATTATAATCCTTTACAACCTTGATAGCGATTATTAAATCATTATATTCAGTATCAAAATCTTCAGGTGTTGCAGGCTTTGCAGTCTTTAAATATTTAATAGCTTTTTCATCAGCTCTTAATTCAATATTATGTTTTGCAAATAATAATTCTAAATTCATTAAGAATATTTCTGCAATTTCTTCATCAACTAATATATTTTCAATAGCGTTACATACTGATGGTCTTTGAAACTTTGCATTAAATGCTACAGTTACTGCCATATCAATATTAGCTGTTTTTTCTACATATAATGTACAATTTCCAGCACCTGTTTCAATAAATGGAATTTTAGAATTCATTACAATATATTGAATTAATCCTTTTGATCCTCTAGGAATTAATAAATCAATAAATTCTCTTTTTGTAATTAATTCATCAGTGGCAGCTCTATCAGTTCTTTCAATTAATGTAACACAATTAGGATCTACATAATCTTTAATTGCATTTTTAATAGTTGATACTAATGCTTTATTAGTATTAATTGCTTCCTTACCACCCTTTAATACACAAGCATTTTTAGTTTTTAAGCATAGACATGCAATATCTACACATACATTAGGTCTAGCCTCAAAAATAGATGCGATAACTCCAAATGGAACTCTTACCTTTTTAATTACTAATCCGTTAGGTCTTGTATATTCTTCAATTACTTCACCAATATAATCAGGTAAATCAATTAATACATCTATTGATGAACATAGTCCATCAATTCTTGCCTCTGTTAATTTTAATCTATCAAGCATTTGAGGCTTAATTAAATCTTTAGCAATTTCCAAATCCTTTTTATTTTCTTCAAGGATATATTGTTCATTTTTCTTTAATGCTTCTTTAATATTAATAAGCATTTTTTTAATATCATCATTAAATGCTTTATTTAATGATAATACTGATTCTTTACATTTTCTTAAAATCGAATCCATATAGATCCTCCTTTATTAAAACTAGGTCGTTGGCATGAATAATTTCTTTCTTGCCCTCATAACCTAATATTTCATTATATTCATTAGAGTCATGGCCCTTTATAATATTTATTTCGGCAGATGAATAATTAGTTATTCCTTTAGCTAAAATATTTCCTTTTTTATCACAAATAGTAATAATCATGCCTTTTAAAAATTCGCCATCAACACTAATAATTCCTTTTGATAATATTGATACCTTCTTTTGTGCTAAAGCCTTCTTTAGGCCATCATCTACTAATATTTTTCCCATTGAATTAGCTTTAAAGATAATCCAATGCTCACGAGATGATATTTGATTTTTAGAAGCTAAAAATAATGTACCAATTTCTTCTCCAGCAACAATATTAGATATATTCTTTATTTGATTAGAATTACAAATAATCATATTTGTTCCGGCAGATGTTGAAATCTTAGCAGCATTAATTTTAGTTTGCATACCACCAGTTCCAACCTCAGTTGTTTTATCTCCTGCCATCTTAAAGATTGATTCATCTACTGTTTCTACAGTATGAATTAGCTTTGCATCCTTATAGATTTTAGGATTTTTATTGAATAAGCCATCTATATCAGAAAATAAGATTAATAAATCAGCATTAATCATTGGTGAGATTAAGCTAGCTAATGTATCATTATCTCCTACCTTAATTTCTTCTACAGCTAAGGCATCATTTTCATTAATAATTGGAATAATATTATGCTTAAACATTGAATCTAGGGTATCAGAAAGATAATTCATTCTTTTTCTAATTTGGAAATCATCATGGTTAACAAGAATTTGTCCTGTTTTTAATCCGTAAATATCTGCAGCCTTGTTATATGATTCCATTAATCTAGATTGACCAATGGCAGCGCAAGCCTGCTTAAGTGACATTTCCTTTGGTCTTTTAGTTAAACCAAGCTCATGCATACCTACGGCAATTGCACCACTTGTAACTAATGCTACATTAATACCTTTGTTATTAAGCTCTTTAAATGTTTCCATGATTCCTACAATTGCAGGCTGGTTAATACTTAAATCTTTATTAACTAAAGATGATGATCCAACCTTGATTATTATAGTTTTGATGTTTTTGAAATCTCTCATAATATCACGTCCAATTTTTAATAATTATATAAATTATATAATATTATATAAAAATTTTAAAGTTTTTAATTTTTATTATTACCCATTATTTTATTAATAAGCTCATTCATAGTTCTTGTTCTCTTATAGAATCTACCAAAAACTAATCTAAATTTATTATCCTGAGCTTTAACAATATCCTCTTGGATATCAATACCACCAGCAATAACTAATACATTATGCTTAATGCATAATTCTGATATTTCATCAGCTCCTGTTGTACCTATAGTTCTATAATCATATACAAAATAATCTAGATTATTTCTATAAATATCTAATATATCCATACTACAAATTTTATATCCTAACTGTCTTAGGGCATTAACATATGGATTATCTGCAGTCTTAACAACTAATGTTACAAATGATGGACTAATTTTATAGAATTGAGGTCTTTCCTTTAAGAATTCAAATGTTCTTCTATCTATTAGCTCCTCATTTATTTCTATAAATACAGGGAATAAATGTTTAGATTTAATATATAAAGTCTTTAATTCTGCAAATAATTGATTTATCTCATATTGATTTACTCTTGCTTCTAGATTTCTTCTTCTTACTACCTTCATGATTTCATCATAGAATAGCTCACTTGAATCAAGATTAATATATGTATAATATCCAAATACTTTTTTATTTTGGATATCAACTATTTGCTGATAAACAAGATTTAGATCATTAGAATCAATTGCTTCACTTATTGCAGTTACTAAATTATTTTCTCTAAATCTATTTTTCATTTCTTCACTATCATAATGAGAAATATGATGAACTGAATCAGTCATCGCTATAGCATCATTTAATGCTTCATAAGCATAAGATAATATCATAGATGGATCTTCTAATACTGAATTCTTTCCAAGTCTATATACACCAACATCAAATAATATATTTAATTTATTTGATAATTTATGTAAATCTTTAGATGCAAATTCAATGAATTGTTTAATCTTTGAATCTATTAATCTCTTATCATTTGCTCCCTTTATAGCTATAGCATATAAATCTTCACCTAGATGATATACTTTAGCATAAAAATCATTAGCTATTGCTTCCTTCAATGAATTACCAATAGCAAGCTCTAGCTGACGCTTAAAATTAAATCCATATAATTCTTCATATAATGAAAAATCATGAACCTTTAGAATAGCTAATGCCATTCTTTTAGAATTATATAAATCTCTTAAATCTACCATTAGCTTAATTTCAGTATCTAGCTTAGATATAGGATTTGTATAAGCTAATTTAATTAATTCATTCTTTTCTTTATCATATTTAGTAATATCTTCTATTATTGAAATAATACTAATAGTTCCATCTACCATTAATGAATAAAATGATTCTTTAATTCTAATTGTTTCATTATCTTTATTAAAATCATATTCTAATGATGCTTCCTTTAGGTCATTATATAATCTATTTCTAATATTTTTATATTCAATTAATGAATTAGTAGGTATATGCATATAATAATCATCTAAAGATAAATCTTCATATAATGATAATAATTTAGATGCATTTTTAGATAAATGAATATATCCTTCCATTTCTTCTTTTATACCTAAAGACATATTTTCTCTTAAGAAATATAGCTTTTGATTATTTAATAATATCTTTTCTTTTTCTAAACATAATAATAATCTAGAATTCAAAATAGATGTTATCATCTTTAATCCTTCATAAGCCATTTCATCAGCTAAGAATGGCTCACTAGATAAATAAGAAATTGAACCAATTACATCATTATCATTATATAGAGGTATGGCAAAGCCATAATAATCATCAGGATATTTTTCAAATGTAATAATATTTTTATTATATTTTCTTTCAGATTGATCTAAAAAGAATTCAGATTCTCCCTCAAATGCTGCAAGATTTAGAGTATCATTAATTTCATTAATAGATATTTTTTTATCATATACTCTTTCTTTTTTATAATGCATACCTTTAATTGATGAGCTAGAATCAAGAATATATGCTTCCTCTATTTTAAATACTTTAGTAATTTCAATCATTGATAATCTAAATATTTCTCTAAATTTATTATTTAAATTCATCTGATTTAAGGTATCAATTAAATCTGATAATTTAATATAGAAGCTAGATACATTTTCATATTTGATATCTACTTTTTGTTTTCTAACCTCAGTTTTAGGTTTAATTTCTTCTTCTTTAGGATTTAATTGATTAACATATGGCTTAAGGTTGTTTATTTCAGTATTAGATACCTCAGTCTTATTAATATTAAATGAAGGAATAACTATTTCTTCTTTTTTCTTCCTTTTAGGCTCTTCTTTAGTCTTTGTTATAGACTGTAATAAAGATTCAAGCTCTCTTACTGAAACCCTTGAATTTAAGATATTATAAAGTTCTATTGCAGTTTCTAAGAAATCTTTTGATTCTTTTTGATATGCTTCATTAACATATTCTTCATAATTAGATTCAAAAATTGATGCTTTTTTATAATCATTTAATTCAATATATGCCTTCATTGCTAGTGTTGCAAGCTGTAATATTGAAGATGGATTATCAAAATTAGGTATTATTTTATTAACTTCTGATACAACCTTGATATAATTCTTTTTCTTAAATGATATATTTAATAATTTAATATTTAAATTAGCTTCTTTATCTAAATCAAGCTTTGATTGATATATATCTAATAAGCCTTCTGTTATTTCAATGAAATTATCATATTCACCTAATGAATAATAAATATTAGCTAATTCCTCTTTAGCCATTAGGGCTTCATCTTTAGATATATCATCCTTTAAATATTTTAGTAATGTTTCTTTTGCTTCTTCTATATTTCCTTTTTTGATTAAATATTTAATCATATCTTTTAAATATAAATTCATTTTAGAAATAGGAAGGAATGTTTTCTTTAAATTAATAAATTTATATGCATTCTCATAATTTTCAATATCTAATGATATTTCTATCATTGAATCTGATAATGCAATTACAGCATATGGTGTTAATAATTTAAATTCTTTTATATATTTAGATATTATGCTTACAGCAAGCTCAGTTTCACCAAGCTTATGTAGCATTAAAGCTTTGTAGCTTAAAGCTCTCATATATGGATCTGAATATTCTGTTTCTGAAGCCAAAAAGGAGTCAATTTTCTTGACTGATGAATTTGACATATCTAATTGTAGGATTTCAGATAATGAAAGCTTCATATTTTTCACCACTTAAATTCTATTTTTTCTAATTTTTTTTCATACCTATAAAAGGTAATATATTTATCATCTATTATTACATAATATCCATCATTATAAGCACCTGGATTAATAAATATAATATTATCTTTTTCAAAATGACATGATATATGAGTATGACCAAATAAACATATATTGGCATCAAGCGATAATGCTTTATATATTAATGAATTAAATTGATATTTAACATTATATTTATCGCCATGAGTTAAATAAAACCTAATATTATTAATATCTTTTATGATATCTTTTTGTCCTATAAAATCACAATTACCTGCCACATATAGACAACCATTAGAATCTAATATTTCTTTAGATGTTCCATAATCACCTAAATGAAATACATAATCATATGATTTAAAATTAATATCATCTATAGGTCTATAATGTGAATCACTTAAGATTAAAATTCTCATCTAGACTCTCCTTTAGCTTTCTAATTGCCTTAGCACGATGAGATATTGTATTTTTTTGTTCTAAAGATACCTCAGCTAGGGTTGCCTTAAATTCATCTACATAAAAATATGGATCATAGCCGAAGCCATTTGTTCCTCTTCTATCATCAATTATTTTTCCGTAGCAATAATCTATTACAGTCTTATATTTACCATCAGGGTAGCATATACAAATAGCACAAGCATATCTTGCCTCTCTATCTTCTATTCCCTTTAGATTTTTTAATAATAGCTTATTATTTTCTTCATCATCATGGCCTCCAGCATATCTTGCTGAATAAATACCAGGAGCCATGTTTAGGGCTTTAACCTCTAATCCTGAGTCATCTGAAATTGCGATAACATTTAAATCTTTTGATACTTGGTGTGCCTTAATATAGGCATTTTCCTCAAATGATTTTCCGTCTTCTATTATTTCTTTGTCATAGCCAATTTCATTAAGTGTTTTAAATTCAATTTTATCTGTGTTAAAAATAGATTTAAATTCTCTAACCTTATTTTTATTGTTTGTAGCAATAACAACAGTCTTCATAAAAAATCACCAATTATATTATATCATAGATAAATATAATTTATTACTATTATTAGACAAAAATATTAATATAATGTATAATTATTCTATGAGGTGTTTAATATGAAAAAAGCTGTATATCCAGGATCATTTGATCCTTTATCTAATGGACATCTAGATTTAATAAGAAGGGCTTCAAGACTATTTGATGAGGTTCATATATTAATTAGTATTAATGTATTTAAAAAATCATTATTTACTCCTGAGGAAAGAATTGAAATGATTAAGATGGTCACTAAGGATTTACCTAATATTAAGGTAACATCATATGATGGACTAGTTGTTAATTATTGTAAAGAAAACAATATTGATATTATTATTAGAGGACTTAGAAATTATTCTGATTATGAGAATGAATTCTCATTATTCCAATATAATAGAGATATTGATAAATCAATCGAAACAGTTCTTTTAATGCCAACAACTAAAAATCAGGTTGTTTCATCTTCTGCCGTTAAGGAGCTAGTAACATTTAATTGTGATATTTCTAAATATGTTCCAAAAGAAATAAAAGATATGATTATAGATAGAATAAAGGGTAAGAAATAAATCTTACCCTTATTTTTTTTAAAATAAAAAATGCTACCGAAGTAGCATTTTAATTTTATTATTCAGCCATACCAGCTGTGATGATTGCCATCTTATAAACCTCGTCAGCGTTGCATCCACGAGATAAGTCATTAATAGGTGCGTTTAATCCTTGTAAAATTGGACCATAAGCTTCATATCCACCTAATCTTTGAGCAATCTTATAACCGATATTACCAGCTTCAATTAATGGGAAAATAAAAGTATTTGCTTGACCTGCAACCTTTGAATCAGGACACTTAGTTTTAGCAACTACAGGTGATACAGCAGCATCGAATTGGAATTCACCATCGATAACTAATTCTGGATTAATCTTCTTTGCTTCAATTACAGCATCATGAGATAATTGAACAGTTCCACCCTTACCAGAACCATAAGTTGAGAATGATAATACAGCAACCTTTGGATCAATTCCGAAATAAGATGCTGTCTTAGCAGTTTCTACTGCTACCTCAGCTAATTGTTGTGCAGCTGTTAAAATTACATTACCATTTGCATCAACCTTATCTTGGTAAGAAATGTTAATTGCACAGTCACCCATTGCAATTTTTTCTTCTTTTCCATCCTTTGTACGGAATAAGATGAATGATGAGCTTACTAAATTAGAGCCCTTCTTAGTTTTAACGATTTGAAGTGCTGGTCTAACTGTATCAGCAGTTGAATAAGTAGCACCACCAAGTAAAGCATCAGCCTTACCCATCTTAACTAGCATTGTACCAAAGTAATTAGACTTAGATAATGATTTAGCACATTCTTCTTCAGTCATTTTACCCTTTCTTAATTCATGCATAGTCTTAACCATAGAATTGAAATCAGCATAGTTTAATGGATCAATGATTGTAGCCTTAGATACATTGAATTTGCATTCAGCAGCCTTAGCTAATACTTCCTTTTCATTACCACAAAGGATAATGTCCATTAAATCTTCCTTTAAAATTCTATCTGAAGCTTCTAGAATTCTAGGATCAGTACCTTCAGTAAATACAATTGTCTTTCTTGAATTTTTTAAATTTGCAAGTAGTTTATCAAACATACCCATATTATTTTTCCTCCATAATTTTAATTTAATATAAATTCCAAAAAATATTATATCATAAACATTATTCATTTCAAATATTTAAATATTTAAAATGTATAAAAACGCTTCTATTTCATATCATTATATATTTTTTCAATATCTTTTAGGATATCATCATTAGTAATTAGAGTATATGATGCCTCACCATCTACATCCTCTACTAAAAATACCAATGCCTCATCAGAGGATAATCCCATTTTATCCTCCTTTGGTCTTAATACCTGATATGAATCACCATCATATTCTAATTCACAATCTAGAATGAAATCTATTTTAGTTCCATCCTCACCAAATAATGTTACAATCTCTTCTTTCATATTACTCCATTTCCTCAATCCATGTCGGATTAATACTAAATTCTAATTCTTGATTCAAAAAATAATCATAATATTTTAAATAATAGCTACATAATCTTAAATTGCCATCACCATTAGAATACAATTTATCGCCTATTATTGGGTGCCCAATAGATTTTGAATGTAGTCTAATTTGATGGGTTCTACCAGTTTCTAATATAAACTCTGTTAGAGTTTTATTATTTTTCCTTTTAATTACATTATATTTAGATATTGCAAGCTTACCTAGACTTGGATCATCAGTAACAAATCTTTTATTACTAAGTGTATCCTTATAAATATAATTTTCTATCCTTCCACTATCTTGTTCTAAAATACCTTCATTGATACATAAATATTTTCTTGTCATTTTTTCATGAATAGGATAAATCTTATTTGCTGAATATCTATTTTTAGCAATTAAGCATAAGCCTTCAGTTTCTTTATCTAATCTATTTATAATAGATATAGTTAAATCTTCATTTTTAGATTTTAGATAATATAGAATCTCTTGATATAAGCTTTTAGGCTCTGCCTTAGTAGGTATACAAAGTAAATTGCTTCTTTTATTAACTACTAAATAATTATCATTTTCATATATTACATCTAGCTTAGATTCATATAATTCCCATTCAATTTCATGAATGGTATCATATTCTAAAGATATAATATCACCTTTTTTAATTTCTTTATATCTTTCTCTAGGCTCTCCATTAACATAAATGATAATAGATTTAGATTTTAGATTTCTATATAATCTTTTTGATAGATTCAATTTTAGTTCTTCTGATAATATATTATCATTCTTAGCTATTAATTCTATTTTCATATCATAATTTTATCATATATTTATTCTAAATTATATATTAAAAATCCATTCATCATTATTTAATGATTTATCAATTGACGACCTATATAAATCTATTTCATTGATTTTATGTATTGTTGTAATACTTTTACCCGCATCCTTTGAGGAGCCTCCACAATGATATAATATTTCATCTTTTGAATTATAATCAATTATTATATATCTATCATGAAATAAATCATTATTTTTCTTAAAAGTTATATTATTATTTGTTTCTTTTTTAAAATCATTAATGAAATTTTTATTTAGTTTATTTCTTGCGTTATTATCACTAATAACAATAATATCTATGTTAGGATTACAGCACTTTAATAGTTGTAATGTTTTTACATCTATATAATCGTCAATTATATAAATGGATGATTTAGCTAATTTATATATTGATTGATAAGCTATATCAGCTTCAAGTTTTTCACCTTCTTTAATTAGATAATGCTTATATGTATTAGGATCAATAAAATTATCCATTACTATATCTAATTTTTGTTTAATCTCTTTTATTTCATTTGTATTTGATGAAACCTGATTAATTAAAGAATTAACATCGTTATTAAGTTTTAAAATTATGTCACTATGTTCTAAA
>JAEEGL015158000.1_pt1 | contig 27542 bp, 25 predicted proteins | sample 9134231 | NCBI WGS metagenome assembly JAEEGL01 (sample SAMN16246548, study PRJNA631951) | gut metagenome | biome: gut microbiome; feature: rumen; material: fiber-attached | host: Bos | place: Iran: Karaj | collected 2018-10
GAATTGTAGATGGTTTCTTAATTTTACCAACAACAAAATCTTCGGGGCTACTTCCAACAGACTTCTTCATAGGAAGTACTGCTGGTATAGAAGATGGTTTCTTAATTTTATCTATTTTTAAATCTTCAGGACTACTTCCAGCTTCTTTTTTCTTTTCAATTCCTTTAAGTTCAACGTCTCTGAGTTTTTTAGTTGCTCTCTCTTCTTCATCTTGTTTAGATTTAATCGATTTTGCAAATCTAATGGCATCATCTGTCTGGTTAGCTTCTATTAACCTTTTGTACTGATCTGCATTTTCTTTAGTTGAATTAAAATCATCTATATCATATACAGATTCAGATCCGGTTAAGTTAGTTAATGGAAGATCAATAAGATGTGAATACAGTTCTTTTCGTTTTATATCTTCTTCATCCCACTTCATCCGTAAAGCAATGTACTTATCTACGTCATACTTATTTCCATCTTTCATTGCTTCACGTCTATAGGTATCTTCTTTCGTATTTTTCTTATCTATTTCAACTAGTCGTTGTTTCTTTTCAGCTTCATTCTTGGCTGAATTAATATATGCAGCATCTTTTTCTGTGACATTTACTTTTTTTGTTTCAGCTTGACCAGTAAAATCATCAAAACCAGTCTCAAGTGTAAATTCTTTTGTCCTTGTCTTATCAACTTTCTCTTGGGCTTGTTCGTATTCATCACTATCAAACCAAGACCGAATTGGTTCTGGTAACTTGTTTCTAAACCAACGCCATGCACCAGTTATAGTTTCATTAATTTTTTCAAATAGTTCTTTACCAACATCTAATATACTACCAATAAAACCAAAAAATAATGGACCCATACCTGGAAGAGTATTTGCCATTGTTGAAGTTGCCATTTCATAAGCCATAGACCCAGATTTCCATCCAATTCCCTTGGCAACCATTTCACCAGTTTTCCACTTCTCCCACATTTTAGAAAGGTCATCAGATCCAATACCACCAAGAATACCACCAAGAGCAGCACCAATTAAGAATCCTGGTAATGCACCAAAACCAGCAAAAGGAGCTCCAAGAGCTGCACCAACAAGTCCCCACTTTACAGCGGTAGATCCAGCATTAAGTAATCCACCAGCAGGATCATCACCAGTAAAGAAATTCTTAAAGAATTTAGATAAACTAAACTCACCACTTTGATCTTTTGAATTGGCAAAAGTATCAACAATAGCACCAATAGCAGCACCAGCGAAGAAACCAGGTAAAGCACCAATCCCACCAAATATAGCACCAATGCCAGCACCTACAAGACCCCACGATCCAGCTTTTCCTAAAGTATTACCAATACCACCATTACCAGCACCAAGGAAAAATTCTTTTAAAAACTTTCCTACACTAAAATTCCCTTGTTCATCCTTAGCTCTACTATATGAGTCTATTACGTTATATACCATTCCACCAATACCAAGAACAAGTGGCAAAGCCATTGGGAATTTTGTAATTATTGGTAATGCTATTTTAGATATTATTCCACCAACAGTACCTGGGAATAAAGCAGTAATAATACCAGCATCTAATAGAGGGTGTTCTTTAAAGTGTTCCCAAGCTGCTGATAATGCTTTTGGTGCATATTCAACAACAAAATCTTTAACAGTACTGAATAATTTTGAAAAAGAATCTCCAATAAAAGTTTTTATTTTTTCTCTAGTTTCTTCTGGTATTAATTGCCATAGTCCAGCACCAGCGGCACCAATTCCTAGCATTTTTAACAAAGAAGAACTACCTAATAAACCACTTAATAAACCACCAAGACCAGAAGCTTTTTCTTTTACATTTTCTGATAAATCTTTAAATAATTTTGTAAACTTACTTTTTGGGTCTACAAAATAATTTCTTATCTCTGCTAATAAACCAGTTTGTGTTTTTTGTTCTTCTTGTTCTTCTTTCTTTTCTTGTTGTTCTTGTTTTTCTTTATTTTTTTCTTCTATTTTAACATTGGTTTCGGCCGCCGTTTCTTTATTGTCATCTGGATTGATTTGTCCTTCTTTGTTGTTACTTAACATCGCTGTAATAGCTGAAGTAACACTGCTTTCTTTTCCGGCCGCCGGATTTGTAAGTTCTAGTGGTTTACCATCTTTAGCACTCACATCAATAACAGCTAAAGCCGTAGGTACTGAAGAAGTTCTATTGGTCGGAATTAGAGCAGTTTTTAATGTATCATCTGCTTTTACACCAAGTTCACCTTGTTTATTCCTTTCTAATGGCATAACTGCTTCAGGACCAGCTTCACCCATTAATCCTGTAGAACCTTCTTTAAACTGATGAATATCATCATATTTAAATAAAGTTGGTTGTGAGACTACACTATTCGAAAAATCACTGACATTAGAAAAGACATTACCTTTTGCTGATTTTCTTCCTTCTGGTAATGCTTTAGTATCAACATTCTGAACTCGAAAAACTACTTCATCGTTAGGTTCAGCCCATCTTTTCGCCTTTTCTTCAAAACATTCAATCCAACCTTTACCAACTTCTTTTAAAGCTTTTGGTAAATCAGTCCTAATAAGCTCTCTTAAACTTTCAACCAATTTAACTAAAGGAACACTCAATTGACTTAATAAATTTGAGTCAATTGACTTAATATTTACGTCAACAGCACCCTTATTTTGATAATACAAATTTATGTTATAAAGTTCTTCATAAATTTGTTTACCATAATCTTGTGGTCGTTGTTGAATAGCAGAACTATTATAACTACTTTCTAAAACTTTTAATTCATCTTGGATTGGTTGTAAGTATTTTTTTCCAAAATCATCATTTTGTTCGTATGCAATTAATTCTAATTCATCTCTAGCAGACTGTGAAAGGTCAATAATAACTGAATTCGACGATTGTGGTAAAGCATTCGTTATATTACCTATTACAGTACCATCAATTTCTCTTAAATTAACTGGTATTGCATTATGTTGACTAAAATCTTCTAAGGCTTGTGTGATATTACTTATTCCAGTTTGTGAGAATGAATCAATAATCAGTGAACTAGCTGATTGTGGGAAAATACTAGTTAGACCATTTAATATAGTGCCATCAATTTCTCTTAAACCAACAGGAACAACATTATATCCAATAAACTCTTCAAGAGCCTGAGTAATATTATGCATACCCATTGGTGAAAACGAATCAACATTAACTAATAAAGAAGTAGGTTGACCACCAACACCAGAACCAGAACCGCTACCAGATCCACCTTGTCCACCACCAGTTCCAGACTGACCATAACCAAAAATTTTATTGATATCGGGTAATTGAGTACCAGAACGAAGAAGTTTATCAACTTCTTGTTGCACTTGAGCAATAGTCATTTGGTGAGCAGCACCTACTCCAGCACTACCAACACCACCGCCTAGAAGACCACCTAAAAGTGGAAAACCACCAACTAATGACGCTAAGCCACCAAGAGAGACAGGACTATTTCGTGCTCCGACTGCAAGTGGGTTTTCTTGTAAATAATGAAGAATTAAATCTTCCATGTATTTACCAGAATTGATAGCAGCATTTTGAGCACTTCCATTTTGTAGTATTGTTTCAAATTTCTGAGCAGTTTCGTTATTGCTGGTTATATGAGTACCACTAAATGGAGTAAATTTATTAGATAATGAACTACTTATAGCATATTGCGAATTGTTAAAGTTTTGGGCTTTGGCTTGGGTTTGATACAGACTAAACATTCTACGGATGTCTTTTGGAACCCGTGGGTCGTCACTATTCATTATTGCCCAAATACGTTCTTTAAGTTGATCGGCTAAATCTTGATATTTATCATCAGTCAAATCTATTGCTGGATAAGGTGGTAATTGATCAATCAAGGTATCAAGAGTTGGATCGATGTCATGGATGCCGTTGTGTTCTGGGTCTGATCTTAAAAATGTTCTATGACTATAAATGCCCTGTAAAACGTATTTATCATGTTTATTTGCTTTTTTGTTATCACCAAAAATCCCACGAAGAAGATTAGATCCCTGATAAAGGGTTTTAACTGCGGAAATTTGTTTTATAGCACCACCAACAAGACCTTTTTTAGACGTGGTTTGTAGTGTTGTTAAAAGTTGCATCTTCCGCATTTCCTTACTACGAGCTAATTCGTCCTCACTCTTTAATGTACCTTCAAATTCATCGTGGGTTAATCCAGTCTTAGTTAATTCGTGGGATGAACCAAAAACATTCAATAGTTTTTGCCCGATCTGAACCATGTTATACAACATGTCTAATTGATGTTTTTGGTATTCATTATTAATTTTTAAAAGATTTGAAGTTCGGGTCTGGTAATCTTGCTTTAAACCTGCTTTCTCATAAAGTTTATCGGGGTCTTTCATCATTTCGTAGGCTTCATCTCCCATAAAGAGACGTTGCATCGACTCACCAAATGATTTTACCCCTTTTCCAAATCTTTGACCAATTGTAAACGGATTTAAGAAATTTCCTAAATTAATTGCATGTTTACCGATTGCGGTAGCAGCACCAATAAATGGATTTTTCTTTAAGTCTTCAATGAAAGAACCAAATAGTTTTCCTAACCAAGATTTATTTGGTTCAGGAACTTCTTTTGGAATTTTATTTTTACTAACGCCGAGTGTAGAAGATATAGCACATAAGTGACGTGCCATAAATTGTTGCACTCTGAACTGGAGAAGCATGATATTTGTTTGCACATCTCCAGTTCTTTTCTTGATCAATGTCATTGCTGGTCTGGTAATTAGTGTCTGTTCAGAACCACTAATACCAAACTTGATTGCGTCTTCTGTGTCTCTTTTCTGTTCTTGTTTTTCTTTTTTATAAGCTAGTGGATCCATTAACCAGTCTTTAAATCCACCTTTTAGTTCACCAAGAGATTCTCTGGTTGAACCAAATCTTCTGGTGGGCATAGCACCTTCGGGAGCACCACGCCCACCTGTTCTTATTGCATTAGTAACGAGACCAGCAGCAACACCAGATCCAGGAATTAGTGCATTCATTCCTGCTTTTATTCCGGCATTAGCTAATACACTTGTGAGGGATACACTCAAATTACTTTACTTTTCCCTCCAAAAATATTTTTTATATTTATCATTGTTCAAAGAAAAATGGAGCATGAAATACTCCTTGTTCTTCTATTGGGGTTGTATTACTCAATTCTTCTTCTATTAAATCGGTATTAGAACCGGTTCCAAATTCCATTATTTCCTCCCTAATGATTCTTTCTCTAGTGTATTTTAATGGAGAGGTTGCTTCCATCAAACCCTTGATAGCTTCAAAATTTTGTTTAGTAAGGTTATTATTCTCACCATATGTTAATAGAGGAAGAATTTCTAATTCTCTCATTTTACGTACATAGGCACAGAAACAAGTAGCCATAAACATGTCTATTTTTTTCGGCCGCCGAATTTAAGAAATTGGAAAAAACGGCAGCAGGTAAAGACTATTTCACTTATATAGTCGTTCATCAAAAGAAATTTAATATTCTAATATATTCATATAGAAACAAACATATTAGAATAACCAATTGGGTTTCAAAAAATTCAAAATAAAAATAAATTTTGGGAGTTATTCTATTTATGAATATTGAAAAAGAATTAGCCGAGTTACTAGCATTAACTCTAATATTAACAAAAGATATTGTTTCTCTAACTGAAAAACAAAATAAAATTTTCAGTAAAATAAATGAATTATTAGATGTACCAGAAAGACTTAATAATAAAACTGATATCAGTACAGATAATAATTAACTAATATTTAATAAAAAGAAAGTAAAAATATTATCTATGTTCACAACATGGATAGTATCTGATTGAAACCCAGCTTTCTTTTGTCCAACAAAAATATTTGATTGATATGTTTTTGTTGAGTTGTTTTTATTTTTTATACAAATATTTTTTCTGTATATGACTTTGATGACACTTGCCCTGCATTATTTCTTTCTAGGGAATTTAATTGATCAACTAAGGCTTGTGAGTGAAAGTTTTGAGGGGATTCATTGATTTTTGCAAATGCCTCAGCTAGCATAATTGGTTTTGTTTGACCATTAGTTGATACTCCCCACTCAGTTACAATTCCATGCTTATCTATTTTCTTTTTGTCATGGTACAAATAATAAACTAAATTAGTTTCAGCTACATCTTCAACTATTGCTTTTCCTATGGAATTGTTTTCTATACAAATTATTATCCGGCCGCCGGTTTTCTCAACAAAAAATTCAGCGGTCGCTTTTACAATATCTCCAAACTGGGAAAGTGATCCCAATCTTATTACTAATTCACTAACTTGTTCAAAATTTTTAAAAGAGTAGACTTCAATAGCGGAATAACAGTTATCTATTGAAGATGCTGTATCTACACCTATTAAATAATAATCAGTTGGGTCTATTTCTTTGAATAGTTTTAACCTCGTAGAATGAGGTAAGTTTAAATGTTGAATTGGATTTAATACTGCTTTCTGTAACTTATCAAGAATATCATCTTCAAATGGGTTGTCTGAAGATCCAACAAACCTAATATCGTATTCTTGTGCAATCTTTCTTGAGTTGTAGTTTTGTTGTCTTTTTTGTTCTTCGTACCAGTCAAGATCCTTCCTTGGATCCTCACTCCAATGGTAGTAAATTTGCAGGAATCCGTTGCTGCCTGGCATATTCATTATTTCATCAGCATTTGGTTTAAACTTTTCAAAAATGTAATTACCATTATCTTCATCTTTTTCGGTTACTTTATAATCTATGTCAAATATTTCATCTGATGATATAGCTTTCTGCCAATATTCATAAAAGAACGCCCCTGTACCTTGCGTCCCGTTTGGTGTTGAAGTAAGGAGTGACCAAGTTGGGTAACCATATTTTAAAGCCTGTTCGCTAGCTGTAGAAAGTGTAGGTTGTGCTGACATCCAAATTCTGTCTATATGACGTATAAATGCTGCTTCCAAATAGATATTTCTTAAAAAAAGAAATTTAGACCATTTCATTAAATTGTGGTCGTTTAATCTTTGTAAAAAAAATAAAACAACTTTAAAACCCCCGAAGGGGTTATAAAGTATATATTATCGAAGCAATTCTCTCAAAAGAGCCGCTTCGTTTTTTTTATTTTAAATAAAAGACAGAACCCAGTCGAAATACTGGGTTCTAAATTTATTTTTACTTTTTTGAAGATAACTTTACAATCACCGACTCATGTACTGGTAATTTATTTGTCAGCCATGAGGTCAATATTTTTTGATACTCATCTGACTTTATTCGATAAATACCATCATTATATTTCACTAACTCAAATCGAAATGGAGCATCATTTTTAGTTTTAGAAACCGGATTCCCATCTGGTTTACAGATAGTAAAATATTCATCCCCTCTAGTTATACCACCGATTTCAGAGATACAACTGTAATCAATATCATCAAAACTTTTCGATTCCATGTTAGAAGGATATACCTTCCCACACTTTTGACAATGGTAGGAATCACTAAATATACGTGTCACGACTGTTGGGTTTTTACATTCCTTACAAATATAACCAAGCAGATGACACTCTTCAAAGAAACGTTCTGCTCGAAGTCGCTGAAGTAAATCAATAGTTTGGTCAATAACCTTCTTCTGATTTTCCAACTTAATAATACATTTTCCAAAAGTTTCTTTTGACATAATAAATTAACCTTTTATTAAATGGTTGAAGAGGTTAAATTATTATTTCTTTAAGAAAAGTTTAATTATTCAATTTTTATTTTTACAAAGATTTTATATAAATTTAGTTACTTTTAGTGTAGACGAAGTGTTTGTCTACATACAAACCTAGTTAGACTATTTCATTTATATAGTCGTTTGTCCTACCACCTCAAAAACGGCGGCCGGCTGTTATCTTAATTTTAATTCCACGTTTGTTTAATGGAATTGTTAGTGACCGTGCTAGTTGATCAGGGCTTTTAATAGTAGAAGGGTAACAAACAGAAACAGTTGATTCATTAAACAAATCTACATAAGTTCTGGTCTGAATATTTTTTGGAGTAAATCTCATCCACTCAGGAAGATTGCGTAATACAAATTTTACTTTATTTATATTCTCTATTCCGGCATTCATGTCCATCTTTGATAGTATTTTTATTTAAAAATAAAAAATTAGACTATCTCATTTATATAGTCGTTTTTCCCGGCCGCCGAATTTGCAAACCAAGAATTTCCATTTTTTCTTTATTTTAGTTCAATATAGATTAATTGAACATGACCACCTTGATTCCAGGAAAAAAAGTTACAGCATGAGCAGTAATACAAGCCGCCAAAGTTGATTCATTTAGACTATTTCATTTATATAGTCGTTTTTCTAACAAAAAAAATAAGAACCCCAGCCAAATTCGGCGGGGGAGGGGATTTGATTACTTTTGTCTTATACTATAATGACGAATAATATGTTTCATCCACCAATATAGTGTTATGAATGCACCAATCAACAATCCAACCAGAAGCAACGTGTTCATACGATTACCCCCGACGCGGAAACCCCGTCCTTTAGGGCGGGGAGGAGCGTCGTGTATTTATATTTTGTAAAAATACATTATAAACAAGTGGCCGAAGGCCACTTGTTCCATCATCCTGTTTTAATTTTTACAATTCTATTTAAATAATGATGGTAATTTCCTTGAACTAATCTCTTTGGTTGACCAGTATCACTTCGATTCCATCTAGGACCACCAAGTATTATCGTTCCACCATATCTACTCTGAAATTGGTGAAATGATTCAGACACTGTTTGATAAATATAAGTCCAAGGACCATGATTACTTTTACAAGAATCTACTTTTACTCTTAATTTTCTAGGTTTACAAAGTTTTTGAAAAGGAATATCTTTTCCACCCTTTTTATATTTAATAAAATATTTCTTATCTCCAACTTTATTCTTTGTCCTAAATAATTCTCTTCTACATAAATAATTGTGTTCTATATAATAAACACATTTATTTTTTTTCAAATAGACATTTTCTCTATCACTTCTACAAGCATATGCCATAACTAAGTTGACATATTCCTCCTCCACATATATTATTTATATATCTAAATGAAGAATATTCATTTTTTTTGTTAGAATCTTAATTATTTTATCTTTATTTTATTTGGTAAATCAATCTCTACCAAGCTGACGGCTTGCCATTAAAATCGCTTTATGATATCTGTGTAAACCCTTTATTACTCGCCTATATTTCCTATTCATCATATCTGATGTATATAATAAAGGATTTCCAACTTCACCAATATTACAGTAATTCAAATATAGTTATTTTCATATAACTTTAGACTATTTCATTTATATAGTCGTTGCACAAAAATTGTAAATTCTATATTAATATATAGAAATGTAATAATTAAATAAGGAAGTAATTATTCTTTCTATAAGGAAAAATCTGTATATTTTGGAGTTTAAAATAAATTAATGAGTCTGGATATATTAGAAACACTAATAACTTTATTAGTAATAAAAATAAAATTAATGAAAATTAAAAATATTCATAAAAGGATATTAGAAATTTTAGATGATTAATTTCGTATTAACATTTCTAGTCATATTGTTCCAAATGATAGAAGCATTTGGATTATTCTGGCTATTAGTTAAACTTGGTTCAATAATTAATTAATTCCCATTATAGAGAAAGAAGTAATTACTTCCTTTTTCACTTTTTGTTCAACATATTTGTTGAGTTTCTTTTTATTTTATATTCATAATTATTATGAATAAAATAAAAAATATTATTCCTGCATTTCAGAAATTCTGAAATATAAGTATCTTCATAATCAATTTGGTTTTGTTTTTCTAATTTCTGTAGGATTGAAATATCAGTTTTAGTTAATTCTTTCTTACCTATATCTTGTAAATGTAAATTGTTATCAAAATAGGTACCATTATCTGGGTTCTTAAAAGACATGGACTACCCTTGGAAGTTATACATTACTTCAATACCATCTACATTCCAATAATAGAATGCAGACGTATACTTAAGTATCTCTAATTTAGATGCAGAAATATTATCTCTGATTTGATATTCTGGATATGATTCGATTCCATTTTTTAACTCAAATGGAGGATCACTAGAATCAGTTGTTTTTACAGTAATTCCTTTCACCCATACCCTTCTTGGTTCTGTAACAAATTCCATAATAGTAGAAGGGTAGTATACTATATCAGTTCCAGACATATATAATTGTAGATATTTGGCTACTTCTAATTTAATTTGTTGTCTTTGATCTTCTAAATTCACTCTATATTGATTAACAGCATTTTGGTCAACATAGATTGTTATAGATAGATTTAATGGTAGTTTTAATATATAATCAACAAAGTTATAATCAGAGTTATAAATATAGGTTTCGTATACAGGATTAATAATTGTTACAACATCATTTGGATTTAATGTTGTAAATAACCATGTTTTATCTTCTGAATGCCATTTAGCTATATTATCTGGACCACCTCTTCGCCATTGCTCATAGGTGGCATAATATAGAATACCTTCGTTTAATGAGGTATTAATTTTTTCAATAGTATAAATGATAGTTAAACCATCTTTGAATACTGTGGATAAAACATGATACATTCCGTTAATTCCGGAGGTAGATGCACCTTTAACTCTTATGACATCGGCCGCCGAAAACTTAGAAGTATAATCTCCACTTACTGAAATTGAATAAGGAGACGTTGATTCTAACGTATTAGCATCTTTATGTCCACCATATCCAACTTCTTGATATACATTTAATGCGTCTCCATCAACATCTGTTGAAACAATTTGTAATGGAGTACCCTTAATAATCCAAGTTTCACCATTGATTGGAATTTTCTCAGGTGTATCTGAAATAGCAATGATATCAAAGTTCTCAATGAAGTTTAAATTTTTATAAAGATTTTTACCTTGAATAATACAGTTTGTTAAGAGATAAGAGTGAATTGAGTCTGTATTTAACATCCTCAACTCTAAATTATCCGATATCATTCTATTTTCTTCAAAATTAAAGAAATGAACAAAATTTTTTAATTTGTCTAAATAATAAACTTTGTTATCATAGAATTTATCATAATCTAAGACAGGAACATCCACCAAATAAGGAACGCCAGCATAGGAAAATACTGGTAGCTGTAATATATCTGACATGTCCAATCGTTGATTAACTTCGTCAGTTTTTCCAGTGAAAACATCGATTCCTTCTCGGTTAGCAATAATATTAATTTTAATAGGATTAATAATTAATCCATAGTTCTCAGAGTAAACATATGAAAAAGTTGACTCATCAACCATTTCCATTTGTTTCTCATATATATTTAATTCGTAAATAGTTAATTTAAATGACCAATCATCAATGCTTTGGTATGATTTTAAATTGATTGTGGTTTGTTGATTTTCTTGATCGTAGATTAGATTTAAATATATTGATGGTATATTTGCTGAATTATATTTCCCATCACTTGTTTGTGTTAATGTTGAAAAATTAACTAAAAGTTCTGGATAGAAGATCCAGCCTTCGTAATAATTATAAAAGGTATTAAATTTATAAATAAATGGGGAAACGAGATGTTCATTTGTATTAGTATAGAAATCTGGGAAGATGACGTATGGAGTTGGGTCGATTTCTGGGATACCTTTTGGATTTTCAACGGCCGCCGAATTTGTCCCATCATCTAAAAATGAATTAGTAGTTACCTCCCATTTATACTCAAAAGCCGGAGATCTACCATAAACAATATATTTCTTAACTCCAGGAACTGCGTCCCACTGAACTAGAACAGATCCATTATCGTTTGTTTCAACAAGAAGTGACACTTCTAATTCATTAGATAAAACCACATTTTCAAATCGATCAACTGCGGCAATTTTATAATAATACACTCCAGGAAGTAGTGAACCATTATCTCTAGTAAAATAATATAAATTTTGAATTTGTGTTTCTTTATTAAAAATCTCTGGTAAAATATTTCGACTTCTAACAACCTGTTGGTACTCATCTCTAAGGGCTCTTTGTAAATAAAACACATTTTCCTGAACCGACATCTTCTTAAACAACAAACGAAAATCAGTTGTATACTTTTCTATAATATTATAAAAATCAGATTCAGACATGAAGTTATCTCTTGTCTGAATATAATTAACCAAAGATCTTCTTAAACTTTCACCAACTAGAGGGTCTAAACCACCTTCGGAATATTTAAAATTGACTTTTAAATAATCAGAGGCATCTAACGTTGTTGACTGAACAACACCATCAGTGGTGGTATGATAAACAATCATCTGAATTGGTGCATTTACAGTAGCTAGTACATCTTGAGCGAAGTTAGCAGAGACACCAATTGTTTTATATAAGAAGATCTTAATTGAAGCTCCAGGGCATTTATTAAATAAAAAAAATTATTATTAGATTATTTCATATTATATAATCGTTTAACAATATATATAGCATATATTGATTTTATTAAGTATTATTTTTTTTAGTTGGGTTCTAGGAGTTCAACCCAACGACCATGTCAACAAAGATATATTATTACTAATATAAAAATATAAAGTGTTTTTTATTTATTGTTTTTTACTGCATTTCAATTCAGCGTAAGTACAACCAGGAATATTTTTATGTATCCATTCATGACATTCTTTACACACGGTTATACAATTATCAATATCTGCTGATCCTATAGGATCTTCATTTAATGGATAAATATGATGACAATGTAAAATTAAATCTGGATAATTGTCAATTGATTTTTGACATTCTTTACGTTGACAAGTATAATGATCTCTATTCAAAACCATTTTTCGTAATGCTGGTTGAACTTCTCGGGAAAGAGCAGTAGATCGTTGCTCGATAATATCTTTTCTTTTTCGAAAAGCAGGACAAGCATTTTTACACTCATCAGAACAATATAAATTACATTGTCTATTTCTATCATCATTCGATACTGAACAAATTGCATTATATCTCAATGATAATTGTTGATTTGTTGGATTAAACCAACCTCTTGTACATTCATGATAATAACATTTAAATTGAATTAAATCGGGGTTTTTTGGATCCCGTCTAATTTCATCAGAATTATAATATGGAGAGAGCTTTTTAAACCAAGTATCATACTTTCCAGGAGAATTACGATATTCTTTTTTCATTTTTTTAATAGCTTCTTTGTTTTTTTCTCGGTATTCTTTTGACGATTGTTTTCTTTTTTCTTGATTTTTTAAATTGTACTGTTTGTCGTATTCTTTTTTTTCAGCTTTATGTTCATCATTATACTTCTTTTTTCTTGCAGAAATTTTAGCTGTATTCTTTTCCCGGTATTCTTTTGCTTCTTCTTTATGAGTTTGATTATATTTTCTTTGATATGCAAGACGTTCTTCTCGATGGGTTTCATTATATCTTTTTTTAGCCGCTCTCTTTTTTTCTGGGTCTTGATATGGCATAATTTCCTTTTTATAATACACTTTATATTTTTACTTTGTCCGACTATATCATCTTATAGTCTGTTGAAACTTATCATATTGATAAATTCTATTGATTAACATAAATATGTCTTCTCAATACTTTTTGATATATATTGGACACATTAAATGCCCGACCCAAATTCGATTGTATAAGTATTAGATGCAGTCTGATTAAAAAATACTGTATTTGCACTTGGGTCAATTAGATATTTAACTTTAACTACATCATATTCAACATATCTAGTATCATCTGGCATTTTGATAAATACATGTATATCGGATATATATTCACCATCAACAGTAAACGTGTAGGTATAATATGACCCGTAGTTATAGTTAGGTAAAACAAATTCTACAATTTCAGGTCTTTCTTGTTTAAAATTATCAAAATCTACAGTCAACAATTGATGACTAGATGGATACGTTGATACTGTCCCATCTGCTCTTGATACTACTGTTCGACACGCTTCTTTTTCTTTAACAAAAGTATATATTGAGTTAGAAGAAAATACAACATTATCAACCGCAATCTGTGTCATTGGACTTCTTACACCAAATACTACATCTTGTCTTATGACTGAAGATGATGGAGTTGGTAATAAAGAGAAATCAAATGAAATTGTTCCGTAGGCAAGAGCAGGTGTAGCTAAATTTGGTTTGTAACCGTAAATAGATCCATGTAAATAAATATTGTCATCTTGTTGAGCTGTTGCAGGAAATGCTTCTTTGAAAAGCATATCCTTATAAATTTTAGCATCATAAGTTATGTTTCCTAGCATATTGATTAGATATCCTAGGAAACCAACTTTATTTACTTGAAGTTCATATGTGGAAAACTCTTGTTTCAAGCCTTCCATGAAAAAATTAGCAAATTCTTCAGGAGTTAATTTAGAAAGATTAGTATCTGTAGGCACGATGTATTATCTCCACAACTCCTTTTATTGATTTTGAGAGGTTGTATACTGACTTAAAATTAAGTCTGCTAGTTCTGAAAATAACCAATGACCGTCTTCTTGGATTGTTGCTTCTCTATACATTTTAGTTAAATATTTTTAATATTTATTCGACCATTTCATAATATATGGTCTGTTAGCTTTTTATTAAAGTTTCATTTCAAAATGATTTTTATTTTACAGCGATTATATTCATCGCTGACAGTATACTGGTAAGTTAAAGTTGTTAATTCATTTGAATTTCTATTTCCAAGAACATCACCAGATGGAAGTTCTTTTGGAACCTTTTATACTTATCAATTAGAAAGATAAGAGTAGATCATCTCTTTATTTATGATCGTTTTTCCGGCCGCCGAATTTGGTGGTTGGTCTCAAAAGAGGTTTCATTTTTATAAGGATATTTACTTTAAACACCCAACTGCCTTTCCAATATACTGAATAGCAGACATACTTTGAAGAAACTTGACAAAGTAAAAACTAGCACAATAGTCAATACGACCACTCAATAAGTATTCACTGCTTGGTTCTAACGTTCCTTCAGTAATTTGAAAAATATACTGTAACCAACTTTTATGTAATTGATATACATCTAATGAAATTGTATCAATATATGTTACAGACATACTATCTGTAATAGACAACTCTTGTGCATAATGTTGTGTTCCAGCAGATCCAGCTAACGCTCCAGAATTTAATTGTATTGTTGGTGGTGTAAAATTAGTGGCTAAGAGTGGGAACAATTTAGTTGTTGATGTTAAAAAACTAGTTCCAACTGGGTCATAGTTTTGGTTTCCTAATTCTAAATATCCACTTAATACTGGTGGGGACATAAATAATAAAACATACCCTGAAATATCTGGTTGTAAATCATGAAACAAATTTTGATACATGAAACGAATAATACCATTTTCAGAATATGCTTGAGATATGTAATTATTTATCCATTGAGTTGGTGAAAGATTACCACTACTAGATACAATACCACCACCATAACTAGTACCACCACTGGAACGACCACCAGAACTGCCGCCGGAACCACCACCAAGTAAATTACTCACAGCATTTCCAACAGCATTGATACTATTCACAGTTGCACCCACTAAATTAGCACCGGAGGCAATTGTAGTTGATACTGTATCTAAACCACTAACAATACTTCCAAGATTAAGACCAAAGCCCATAATTAAATAATATCGCTCATTTTTAGTTTAGCAAGGAAATTAAATTGTTGAGCTGCTTGCTGGTGACAAATTACTTTCTTTAAGTTGAATACAAAAATATGAATTAGTACTGTTCTAATTTGGATTCGTTGAACCACAGAATATCTTTCAAACGAAAGGTTTCTTTGTTTGAATAGTTTTGTTAATAGTGTGTCAATAATCTTTACAATTTTTTGTGAATCTGCATTATTTTTAGAAGAAATAATCTTCTTTTTAATATCGAGAATAAATTGAGAAGAACAAATATCAGACTTCTCTCTGACATTTAATCTACTCAACATCATGGTTAGTAGGTCCTGAATTAAATCATGATATTCAGGATTATGGACATCTACCGCCAAATTGTTAATAACTTTATTGGAAACGTGCGTAAGACGGTTTAATTGTTTTACAAATCCTTCTGGATAAGATTCTTGTTTATTTAGTACAATATAATCAGTTACAGTTGTTACAATTTCGTCTACGTTATGAGTTGACCCATATTGATCAAATGTTGTTTCATTGTCTTCATTAGCCTTAGCAGTAACATCTCTAGATGTAGCACCTTCATTATGTGCTTTATAGTATAGGGTTGCTAATCCACCAGTGGCTTGTTTTTTACCGGTTTGTGGGTCAACTTTAGGTTGATTTATAAACATTTGATAAATTCGAGAATATGATTGCATAAAAATATTCTTTAATTTACCAATGTCTTTTTTTATTTCGGGAGCATATTTTTTGATTAATGTTGGTACAAAGTAGTTAGCTAATAGTTGTAAGGGAGAGTCATATTTTGCTGCATGAAACTTATTAGATAACATGTTTTGTACAACATATTTCATAGTTGCTGGATTACAGTAAGGAAGACAAAATGTTATTACAAATTATTGTAATAATTAGATCATGTCATTTTTATGATCGTTTTTCCTGCCGCCGAATTTGACGACTGGTCTTGTTAAAGATTTCGTTTTTATAAAGGATTTTCCTTTTTAAAATCCTGTCTGCGCCCATTCCATATTTTTATTAACAAAATTAAAAGAGAGTTATTAGTAAATACCTTATTTCCTGTTTTAATACCGTGTAGCATTAAAAGTAGAAGAATTTGGTAATATGACATTTAGACTATATCATACTTATAGTCGTTTTTCCTGCCGCCGATTTTATAATCAATTAGTTAATAACTACGAATTTGGCGGCCGGTCTCAAAAGGGGTTGTTTTTATTTTACTCGGACTCATAAATTAATCCGAATACATGTGTGTATTTTTTGGATATTTCCAATCATTTCTAAAACACTCTTCCACCATAGCAGGAGCAGTTTTAATCTTCTTAAATAAAGAGTTTACAGCAACAATGGGTAATGAAAATTTGTAACAGTATCCTTCTTCATTATTTAAGGCATTGTGGTACATTTGAGAAACAATTGAAGTTAACTGTATTTGAATTTCTCTCTCTACACTTGGTTCTGTCTTAAATAATGTTTCAACACGTTTATATAATTCTGCAATTGTTTTTGGTGCGGCATCTTCAGATACTGTTTTCTCGAGGAAAATTACTTTTTCCACGTATTATCTCCATAATTATTATATTGCCGCAGCAAAAATTTTAGACATATTCTTTGTTTGTTTTTCAAATGACTCCCAAAGAGTCTTTAATTGAGCTTGATCAAATACCTTTCCATAATCTTCATCTTCACAAAGATATTTAATATACTTCTGTACATTCTTAGGAATAGCGATATTCTTAATCAATGACTCAAGAAGACAAGCTTTAACTGACATACGAATAGCATCGTCAGTCTCCATTCCCTTTCCAATAAGAGTAGAAGCATACTCTTGTGACTCACTAAGATATTGCTCACGTCTCTTTTCCGGAGGTAGACGATAATAAAAATTATTCATATGTTCAGACAGAATCTTAGCAAAAACTTCTTGTTGTTTATCATGTGATTCAGCAAGAATACTAGAATTTAACATTTTATGATTTGTTGGTTTACGATTAACAATCTCATATAGTGACTTGGCAGTCTTGTAATAATTGGAAATCATTGTATCTAGTCGATTAACTTCTGGAAGCCCTTGGCAAAGATGTTCAAAAAAGAGTAGATCAATACGAGTCTTCGTTTCAAATTTGGCAGGGTCATAAGTCTCATAAAGATTCATCGACTTCTTAAAACGCTTTTTAATATCTTTAGCTTGTTCTTCAAGGGTCTTCTCTTTAGCTTTACTCTTATTCTTTAACTCATCAACCTTCTTCCAGGTTGCTTCCATTTCACTTTCAAGTAATTGATTTAAATCATCTTGAGTTCCACTGTAAGATGCAAAAGGAGTGAAATTCATGATTGCGTTAATATCTGACATAATTTATTAAAAAATCCTCCGATTTTTAATAGTATACCTGTGACAACCCAGAAGAGCTGTCTTGAAGGTGATGTTTAACAAAAGTTTCTACCGCCTGCATTTTTAGTTTTTCAGCGATGGTTCCTAAATATCTAAAAGAATAGTACAGTTCGCCTTTCTTTCGATCATAAACCATAAGGTTTGGTATACCAAGTTGCACTCTTAAAGTCTTCACAAGACCCTTTGTGTAGCTAGCATTGAGTGGATTAAATCCCACTCCACTACTTAATACGGCTTGTGTTAAATTACGTTTAGTATAAATAACCATTAACGCTTGTACTATTTCTAATGGAAGTACAAGACAATAGTTTGGCAGATCTAATACATCTGCTTTGGCGGCACTGAACTCAACATCTGCCACCTGAACAAATTCACACAAATTAATTCTGAAGATTAATAAAAATACCGTCTGCATCACAGTTTTGGCGGCTTCAGAAATTTGTGATAAAAATTGAAAATGCATGTTCTTTTTTCTAGCCAGAGCCATTGAACTCAAACTATTAGCGTCAGGTGACTCTAATGCGAATATCTTAGCTTGCAACGGTGATGTTGGATCACTTGTAATATTAAACTTAGTAAAGAAAGAATCAAATGAATTACTAATAATATTATTAATAGCAATCTCAATCTTCTTCATATTATCATTACCAAAGAATCTTGATAATGCTTCATAAGACGTTTTTCCAACGATTGAAAATTTATTCACAACTTTATCTAATGAATCAGAAAAATTACCAACATCTTCATATGAAAATGTAGGATAAATTTGTCCATTTCTTCCAGATAACGTGTTGTTGAAAAAGTTCATCAGCGCAACAAAATCTTCTCTGACACCATCACACGACTTATTCATATCAGCAATCTTCATTGAAGTACTTTCAATATCATTTCTAATCGTAGTATCAAAATATCTTTTAAAGTTATCCATGAAAGTATCATAACTATCCGCAAAAGTATTAACTAAATCTGATTTCATTGAAAGATAATTATAATTCCACGAAGTAAATTGTGTACGTTGGTTTGTATTTGGATCAATATAATTGGAGTCAGTTGTGACCATTGGAGAAAGAAGATTATATGTAGATGAGAAAATTGGATCAGCTCCACTAAAGAAATCAATCATCTGTTGTTTAGTTCTATCAAAAAGTAATTCCGTTTGAGAAGTTACTTTTGTAGCTGCATATGATGCTTGCCCTACAGAAGATGATAAACCATATCTCACCAATAATTGCTCTGGTGAGGTCATTAAATAAAAGCTTCTTTCTAACTCTTTTAACTTGGTATCTTTTAATAGTGCAATATTATGCATTGCGTATTCTTGTTGAGCTACGTCAATTTCGGCTTTTATTTGTCTCTTTTTTTCTTCATCTTGTTCTCTACCAAAAGCAGAATTTAATTGTTGTAATCTCTGTCCAGAACTTGTTGGAGGAGATACTAAATTATTACCAAAAACAGTACATGGAACACCAGAAGCAGTTTCCACATTTGATAAGACAGTATAAATATCATAGACAGAGTTATCTGGCATATTTTTTAAAGTGGATATAACTGACCTAATTTCATTCCAAGTAGTAATCTTTCTTCTTTGTGCAACGGCGGCCGCCAAAAGTGAAAAGAGTGAACCTGTATCCAATTGAAATGGAGCTGTTCCAGTGATAACTGGAACATCTAATAGATTATTAAGAGTAATGACTTCCATGAACGGAAGCATTTTCTTTAATCTTGGGTCTGTTCTTAAAGAATCTTTAATTCTCTTAAACTTTTCATTTAGTTTACTCTGAATAACAGAAGAATCCAACTGTGGTATATCATCTTTTAATTCACGACCATAATCATCTGATAAAGATGAATATGAACCATAATTACTACCACCACGAATTAAACTATTAATTAGAGTAGTAGAACGATTCTTCTGCTGTGACATCCTCTGATATGTAGAAGCAAGAGTAACTAAATTTAATGCATTAGAGGCAAAAATTTCTTTCAAAACAGAAACAGAAAAAAATGCTCTAAGAGCATCAGCAATATTATCCATGTCGCCTTTAACAGCAGTCTGAAAAGGTATATTAGCAATAGATTGATCTATTCCAAAAGGAAAAATAAATATCAACCTCTTCATCGTGTCTACATTGGCAACAGGATTTCTCATAGCACCAAGTTCTCGGCTATAAACAGGTAAGCCGCTTACATTCATTTATTGAATTTTGCCTCCTGTATTTTGTAGTCGGCATGAACTAAATCAAAAATTTCTTTATATTTTGGATATATACTTTTAAATTCATTAAAAATTTGATCTTCCAATCTCTGAATTCTTTTATCTGTATCTGGATGTGTTGAATTAAAAATTGGTGTGAAAATTCTTTGAAAAATTTCTAAAACTTTTTTTATAAGATCCTTAATTTTACTAGTAAAACCAGGTTTACCTTTTTCTTTTCCATGAAATTTATTTAATGCACCGATCAACTCATCTCCATAACCATACTTCAAAGCAAAACTATCGCTACGGTACTCACCAGCATGTTCAGTAAATGTAATACCATTTAAACTAGCTGTGAGAAAAAGATATAATATTAAAAGATGTGGAACCGATGTTAAAACACCAAGTCTCAATAGCATCGGTTGAATTATAAATGTCAATTTAAGTAAAGATTTAAATAAAAAGAAAATGTTTTGCGGAACAGAACTTGTTACCGCATATACATGGCCGAATTCATGTAAAAAAACACCCACTAATTCTTGAGGGGTTAAAATATTTAAAAGGGGTTTCCCGATAAACATATATATTCTTTGAATCAAATCTGCTGATTCTTGAACTGTGGTTATCTTTTTTAATTGATCGGGAGGTATTAATTGTTGTTTAGATTTAACAGATTCAAGAAATGATTTGTAAATATCTTTAATGGAATTACTTTTGTAGACTGTAATTACACCAGCATTAAATTCATCATCAACAAATAATACCACTTCTGGAATTTTAGTAAAATCTTTAATTTGTTGAATTAATTCAATTCTAGCTTTTTTATTATTATGTGATCTTTTTAATTTCTTAAAAGTTTCTTCTAATTCTTTAAGTTTTTGAGGAGCAAATTCAGAAACTTCTTGTATTAGCATTCTTGTTTCCTCAAAGTTTTGTTAAAAATGCCGCCGAATTTGGCGGCTGGTCTATCTCGTTGGTTTAATAGAACAGATATATTTATATGGACAAAAATAACAACCTTTTATGTTTACAAATCTAGAATCTGGATTTGGATTTGTCTCTGTCCTCATATAATGATGAATGTCATCAATTTTATTTGATACAAAATCATCCATTTTTTTAATAGTCTCATCATCCAAGTCAACCACAATAGTAGTGATAAAAAAGAATGGGTTATATTTAGAATTTAAATTTTTCTTCACAGTTTTAACACATTCTAGCATTTCTGCATAAGTTTCCGCCTGAGAAGAAATAATGTCATGAGCAATATATAGAAATTGAATTTTATCTACATTATAATTATCTAACTTAGGTTTCTCACCCATGTTATGATAAATCTCAACAGATTTAATTTCTTCTAAATATTTATGCATCATATACCTATAAGTATATGCCTGTAAGAAATCTTTTTCTCTTGGTTGTTGTTTTCTAAGAACACTTTTATAATCTTCATAAGTACATGTTTTAATTTCACCTAATACGTTATTACCAATCATATAGTCTACCTTTCCATAGAATCCAATTGATGGTACTTTTAAATTTACTTCAGTTTCAGTAAATTGTTTTGTATTATTCTGAATAAAATTATGTACTGCTGAACCTACTTCGGTTCTCATGAATAGAGGTAACCAAGAATCTGCATAGTTCTGAATTGGTGTATTTCTTAATTTATATAATACTTGTTGAATACAGTTATGAGCTATATCATATCCAGTTATATTTTGATTTGGTCTTTCGGCTCTTTTCCTGTTTTTATTTTCAGAAATATGGTATAATTCTTGTCCGAATTTTTGAATATCAAAGAAAACATGTTCGTTTTCTTGAACGGGGTTATCTTTTTTAATTTCTTCTTTTGGTAAATTATCGGTCGGTGGCGATTTGATTTCGGCCGCCGATTCCAGAAACTCTAACGCAGAATTTAACTCTGACAAAACTTATTTTAACCTCTTAGTATTCTTTTTTACTAATTATGTATCCTGACCGAAACGTCGATATTTCTTACTCGTAAATGGAGATTGTTTAGATTTATCATAAGAATCTCTGTGTTGACGCATCTGTTCATCACGAGAAGTCTTTGCATCTAAGATATATCTATTTAACATTAACATCCATTTGGATTTTTGGTCTGGGGATTTCTCAAAGAAAAACTTAACTAGATCTTCAAAATTTCGAATAGCTTTTACAGCATTATCCCTATACTCATCGCACATCGGGTACAATCCACCTTTCATTCTAAACATAGAGATAATTTTATCATCATTCATTTCTCTAACTTCGTTCCACTTACCAGTCTTTCTTAGACAATCAAAATATAAATCAAAGAATATACCAATCTTTTCTAGATAATGCTCCATATAACAATTTCTAAGTGTATCTAGTTTTTCTTCTTGTTTGAAAAACAATAATTGTCTAAATATACTCTCATCTTTTAGTGCTGCGAACATTCTTAGACCCATTTTTTGTGGATCTAAACCGGCACGTTTATAGCATTCTTCTTCATTTTTATAAATAACATTATATCTATGTTTGATACCTTCAGTACCATCTTTAACAGCTTTAGCAGCTCTGCGAATAATATCAGCACTATCTCTTAAAAGTTCTAATTGTTCTTTTTGCATATTTAGACCAAAAACACGTCCACTCATCATTCCGGCGGCAGATGCAACAATAGTTCCTAAGAGAACATATAATGACGTACCAAGTCCTAATGGACCAAATACAGCAAAACCAGTTCCTATTAATGGTAAAATAGAAGGTAATTTTTTGGCTAAGTAATGAAATACAGTGGATAACTTATTCTCATCATCACTTTCTAAAATTTGTTGAACTCTTGCACTATCTTCAGCTAAGAAAGAACAACAATCTTCAAGAATTGTTAATGTGTTCTCTTCTGTACATTCATTAATTTCAAGAGCTCTAGAAAGTGATCTATACATCGACTTACTTAGTTCTTCAATGATTCTAGCTTCATCAAAGAATTCCATTTCTAATCGTTCTTCTAAAAACCTTGTTTGGGCTTTAGTAGAGTAATCATTATACATTTCTTCATATAGAAATGGGTCTTCTTTTCTTAATTCTCTTATGGATTCCCATAGGAATTTTTCACAGACTTCATGTAAAATAGATGAGTTTAGGTTATTTCTCTGTAGAAAGTTATCTACAGCATTATGTACAATATTTGCTTTCAAAAGTTTTACTTTTCATCCTCCTTTTGAAGAGAATCTTGATATGCTTTTAGCACATCTTCTTTTAGAGGCATCATATGACAAGAACGACTACCTTCATTACAATATCCTAGTTGTTTACATTTTGGTCCTATGTTTTCAAATACTTCTGGTAGTTGTTCTTTACAAATTTTTAATAGTTGATATGCTAAGTCTCTAATTTCTTTTTGTGCTCGTTTACATGTTCTTAGACTAATAAAATGAATTAGTTCACGACAATTTACTGTCATGACTAAGTTACTATTTAGAGATAGTGGTAAAACATCTCTTGCGTCTTCTTTAGGAATACCAAGAGATATTAATTTTTGATAACAACCGGCCGCCGAATTTAATGCTTCTTCATAGATAGACTTGGCTTCTTCATTTTCATTGAAAACATCACTTTCATAAAATCCCATATTTTCCACATTATTATAGCGTGTAGATTGGTGTGCAAAAACAATACCAATACGGTGCCTAGTTAATTGTTGCGCTGCTGCTCTTGATAAATCTTTTATAGAAAACGTAAAGGATATGTTCTCTAGAATACTGTGATGACCACTATTAACAATATCTTTAATCAACTTTGATTTCTTTTCCATTGGTACATCAGTAAATGGGAATTTATCACCAACAAAACCAGCATAGTAACACTGTCTACAAGCTGCATATAGAATATTTATAGCTGTATCATGATTTATTGAATTGAGTAAAACTACTTTCATATATCCTCATTTTTTTTATTAAAAAAATAAAAATCAGAAGATTTATGAATCTTCTTTACATAATGAATCTACATTAAATTCTTCTGTTGAATTTTGTTGAATACTTTCAATGAAATCCAATAGAAATTCTTTAAAAGTATTTTGAATATATGAAATTGCACGACACTTCAATATCTCTGATTTATCATTATATTTAGGAGCAAAGTCACCAATAAAAAATCTATAAATCGAATCTATTTCTGAACAACAATTTTTCCATTCTTCCTTAAGGACTTGATGTTCTGCTTTATATGGTGCTGCTATAGTGAAATATGGTGAATTTGATAATGTCTTATTTAATTTTTCAACTGGTTTACTTAAAAAAGTTTCAATAAAATTTGTCATATATGAAACTGCTTCTTCTGTTGTATCAAAGAAACAATCATCCACACTTAAACCAAGATAAGCGTGTGAAGAATCTGGATAATGACCAGAACAACAACATATGGTTCTTATTGGTAAAGCAGCTACTGCTAACTCTTTATTGATTTCAGCAATAGGCCAAGCTATTTCAGAGTCAACGGTTACTAAATCACCATAACAATGAAATATGGGACAATTATTTTCAACAATAGAATCATCAAATAGTTCAAAGCATTCTGTACACATTTTCATGTTGAAAGTTTTTTCCTTTTTTTAGATGACTTTTCCGGCCGCCGAATTTGAAGGGGGTAGACTTTCCAAATTAGGAAAGTCTACCAACCATTTCAATTATATTAGAATGTATAACGAAGACCTAGAAGAGCCTCATGACCATACATTAGACCCTTACAATGGTTATCCTCAACATTACCGAAGCTTACGAAACGATAGCCAAGAGTAGCCTTTAGATTATCATTGATTTCATAAGCAACACCAGTACCAGCATTCCAAGCAAAACTGGACTCAGGGCCAACAAATGCTACACCAGCACCACCACCAATATAAGGTGTGAACTTAGAATCATTGTGCCAGTCAAGATAAGCATTACCAAAAATGGTCTGAGGAGCTACACCACGGAAACTCTTATTACCAGCTTCAAAATTGGAATTAGAACGAATTACATACTCAGTTTCAACTCGGATAGGAAGACCCATCTGATACCAGAAATCATAACCAGCAGCTAGACCACCAGCAAAACCAGCAGAAGAATCCATACCGGAACCTGAACGACCACTGCGTTGTAGATACTCACCAACAAAAGCTGTAGCACCAAGTTTGGGTTCTACATAAATACCTTTAAGATTTGGTACCCACTTTCCTTCATGAATAAAACGTTCCTGCTGGGCTTTAGTGGGGAGAGAGGCTCCATCAGCAGCATAACTGGCAGCTACTGCAGTAAAACAAAGTAAAAAAACCACCATGAGGGAAACAAATAGTTTCTTCATAAAAACAAAACTCCTTAAAAAGAAAAGATTTTTAAAATACACAAAATAAATATTTCTATATATAATTTTTAAATATTTAATTATTCTTCTAAAATAGAATTCTCCTCAAGAAAGCTGTCTTGAGAAGTTGGAGCTATAGGTTCCTTCTTCTTTCTTCCTGGACGACCACGTTTTTTAGGTTTCTCTTCTTCAATTTCGGCGGCCGGTTGTTCATATTCTTCAATTATTTGTTCTTCATCTTTTACCACTGGTATTTTTTCCTCTTCTTCATCAAAAATAGGATTTGGTTCTTCTGAATGATTTTCATCAATTTTACTAGTATTTACCTTTAATAATCCTTTACTAATTCTTTCCTTACAAGCATAGTCAACCGCTTTATCAAACCATTTATGAAATTCTTCATCTTCTTCATATAAAGTTTTAGCATTTTTCTTATAAAACTTCTTAGATATGTATTCAACTTCACCAGTTTCAGGATTGACTACTTGTAATTCTGAATAAGCTCCATTAGTAACTATTGATAGGGGATAAAATTCAGGTACACTTTTTTCTCTGAATAAAGCTACCTCAGAAGGTGTATGACTACTAATGAAAACAAACTCCGACCAAAATTTATCTATACCATTTCTTTTATCAAAGACAACTGAGATGGTATGTTTACTGGAACTGTTTTTATTTTTTTCAGTGGTTACATTGATCATCCAACCCAATTATATATTACCTATATAATTAGACCATTTATTTAATATGGTCGTTAGACATATACTATGTTAGTAGTTTCCTACTAATTATTTTTTATTTTATATTGACAGTTTTTATCAATACTCCAACCTGGAAATTTAGCTGGATTTATTTCAGTTCCTTTTGAGAAGAACAGCCATTGAGCTACCATGTGTTGGAAAGTATCAAGATGTCTAATTTCATTAGTTAAGACTATCTCATTTTTATAGTCGTTTTTCCTGCCGCCGAATTTGGCGGCCGGTTGTTATCTTAGTTTATAGAGTATATACTTTATACTCCAGTCGCTGCTTTTGTATTTCTCCAATTTCCAACAGTTTTCTCATCAGCTTGTTCATATTGACCTTTAATAGACATTGCTGCCTTTAACTGGTCAATAGTAATCATAGTTATTCTATCATAAGCAAAATTCTGTTTCCATTTAGTTAAATAAAAACTAAGTTCCGCTGCTCTTTTCTTTATTTTTTATAAAAAAAATAAAAATAGACTATATCTTAAATATATAGTCGTTGTACTTTCAAGTTTTTAAATATATTTTAGTAATTCAAAATTTATCTTTGATTCAAATACGTCTAATAAATCTTCATCTATCATCTTTTTATAAGCTTTTTCCCAAGGAATAAGTAATTTTCGATATATACCATTATGTGTATCTTCTTTTGAAAAAAATATCCTTGGGCAAAAACCTTCACCAAGTCCGTCAAACATTCTATTAACAGATATTGATGGAGTACAAAAGAAATATAAATCTTTTGTAATCTCAATTTCAATATCCCTACAACATAATTCGTCCCACGGATCTAATTTTGGATAGTATTTATCAAATGATTTATAAATTTCTAATATTCGTTTTTTAAATTTACGTTTACCAAATAAATACTTAAAAAACTTATATACCCGTTTCATGTATGTTTAACCATCTCATAGTTTATGAATAGTAATATTAATATTTTTATATTTTTTTCTTGAAAGTTCAATATTTTACTATTGAGTTGTTATTTATATATACCTGGCAAAAGAGCATATTTACCAGGAATTTTCAGTTTAAGATAAGTTACTTAACTAGATCATGTCATTTTTATGATCGTTTTTCCGGCCGCCGTTTTTATAAAATATCAAATTCGGCGGCCGGTCTCATAAGAGATTGCTTTTATTTTACTTCGATAAAATTTATCGAAATCTTCGACTGAATCCAGTCTAGAATAACTAAGAGCTGTTATTGAATCCAAAACAAAAAGAATTTTTACTTCTGCACCAATCTGCTGCTGGAAATGTCTCTTCGTCTGAACC